>Ga0115006_10002103_pt1 | contig 12898 bp, 7 predicted proteins | sample ArcOceMetagenome_3_FD_88943 | JGI IMG/M metagenome (GOLD analysis project Ga0115006, IMG submission 88943) | Marine eukaryotic phytoplankton communities from Arctic Ocean - Arctic Ocean- Svalbard ARC20M Metagenome | ecosystem: Environmental > Aquatic > Marine > Oceanic | place: Arctic Ocean...
ATGGCCCGCACGTTCCAAGTCCAGTTCCTCAGCGCCGTGCCCGGGAGCGGCCTCGATCGCTTGCTGTCGGGCGGCGACGCGGATCTGCAGCAGCTGCTCAACCAGACGGTCAACCAGGGCACGCCGGGGCAGGCGCCGGCGTCCCGCCAAGCAATTGAGCGCGACGTCACACGGGTCGCCGATGCCGGCGACGCGCAGTGTCCGGTGTGCTTTGACGAGCTCACCGGCGAGGCCAGCCGCCTGCCGTGCGCTCATCTCTTCCACGAGGAGTGCCTGCTGCCGTGGCTGGAGCTGCACGGCTCGTGTCCCGTCTGTAGGCACTCGCTCGAGCCAGCCGAGCCCTCGGCACCGTCGTCGCACACCCTCCAGGCCGACATGATGCAGGGGCTCCCGGCATTGCAGGGGCTCGCGATGCAGCCAGCACTGAGCGCGATCGACCCGCGGGGTCAAGCACCAGGCGCGCCGGGCCGAATGCTGGAACGAGAGGCGCACAGCGCGGTCATGGATGCGATGATCGCGGCGGCACTCGCTGAGATCGAGCGCGAGATGCGTCCATCGGCTCCCTCTGGCGACACCAAGAGGCGAGCAGAGCTTGAGAGCGCACGCGAGGAGAGGCTGCTGGCGGCACTGCGGCGGAGCCTGCCCGAGCACGTGTGACCTGTGATCAGCCTGTGAGGCCATCATGGAGGCCATGCGTTTTGGGTTGCACAGGCCCGATTTTGTATATCCTCGTATGTATTAAGCTATTCTCTCGAGATGAGACGGACCATAGCGGAGTGCCCTCTTCAGGCTAGATCTCACGCCTCCTCCTTTGCGGCGGCCGCGCCCTTCTTCTTCTTCTTCTTCTTCTTCTTGCCCTTGGTCTTCTGCGGGTCGTCCGACGGCTCGGGCTTGGGCTCGGCGGGCAGCATCGCGGAGCAGAGCGCCTCGAAGTCGTCGCGCGTCCGCTGCAGCGCGTCCTTGGTGAGGCCGCTGTAGCCCGTCGACGCGAGCGAGCGCATCGCCGAGAGAAGCTGCGACGCCGTCGCGACCGTCGTCTCGTTCTTCTCCTCCGCCGCGAGCACGAGCTCCGCCGTCGCCTGCGTCGCCGCCTCGTACGCCTGCGCGATCGCGCCGGCCACGTCGGTGGCGCCCGCCGCGTCTGCGCCCGTCGCGTCTGCGCCTGCACTCGCTGCCTCGCCCTCGGCCGCGCCCTCGGCCGCACCATCGGCCTTACCCTCGGCCTTCGCGCCCTCGCCCTCGCCCTCGCCCTCGGTCGACGCGCCCTCGCCCTCCTCGGCCGCCTCACCGCCACCGCCACCGCCGCCACCGCCGCCGGCGTCGCCGTGGCCCTGCTCGGGCGTGCCGGCGAGCGTCGCGCTCGCGGCGAGCACCTTCTCGAGCAGCGGCATCAGCTCGGCACGCCTCTCGCGCGCCGCCTGCCGCTCGGCCAGCTCGAGGGCCTCGCGCTCCTTGCGCTCCTCCTCCTCCTTGGCGGCACGCTCCTGCCGCTCCGCCTCGGTCTTGCGCTCCTGCTCCTCGCGCTTCAGCTTCTTCTCCTCCTGCGCGATCTGCTCCTGGCCCTCCCACCACACGCGGTGGTTCTTCACCGGCTCCGTCGACGCCGTCAGCCGCGGCCACTCGCCGCCCGACGCCTTGGAGAGACGGAAGCGCACCGTGCCGACCGACCCAAAGTTCCACGATGAGTTCTCGGCGACAATCGGCGCAAACAGCTCGATGTGCACCTGGTAGCGCTTCGGCTTCTGCCGGCCGATCCCCGAGAACGTCACGTGCGTCGCGTTGATCACCACCTGCTCGTTGTCCACGTTGAGCACCGTCACGGGCGCGTCGAGCCGCCCGGCAAACTTGATGAGCAGGTTGACCGACGACTCGCCCTGCGCCCACATCACGGCGCAGTTGATCGTCGCCTCGTCCATCTTGGTCTGGCGCATCAGGGTGAGCACCGAGCCCGCCTCGTCGCGCAGCGTCGTCACCGCCTGCCGCACCTCCGAGCCGATGGCCACGTTGCGCGTGCGAAGCACATCGAGCGCCGCTCGCGCCGCCACCCACCAGTGCCTGTTCGCCGAGTACTGCACCGCCTCCTCGAGCAGCGCCGAGCTCGTGTCGAGCTCACCGCGCTCGACGCGCTGCAGCAGCGCCTGCATCTCACCCTCGCTGCTGCACTCGAGCGGCGAACCGGGCATCCGCGTCGCCACGGCCGTCGAGGCCGCCGGCGCCTCGGCGCCCTCCAGGCAGACGGACACGCCCTGCGCGTCCAGTACGCACGACGACGTGACGGCGGGCTGCAGTCGCCGCGCGTCGCGGTAGGAGCGCAGCGCCTCGGCCTCGGCTGCGAGCGCCTCGAGCTGCGACGTCAGCAGCGCCATCGCACCGCTCAGGCAGGCGTCCGCTCCGGCGGCGTCGCCACTCGCAAAGAGCTCGGCAGCGCGGCTGCGCGACTCGGCGACCGTCGTGCCGCAGTCCGAGCTGCTGCTGCTGCCTGCGAGGACGATGAGCGAGGCGATCGCGGACATCGACGTCGAGAGATAGTCGCGCTGGCGCGGAGAGACGGCCACGCGCCCAATCTCAGCTAAGAACGCGAGAAGGAGGCACACCACGAAGCACCACATGCTGCCAAAGCACTACCTCCACTGAAAATGTTTCACTCGGCAGCTTTCTTCCACGTCGCCCTGCGAATCTGGTTCAGGAGAGCAAGCAGCGCAGCTTGCGCAAGTCTTGGAAATAGCAGCGAGTCCTCAGCGATTCCATGCGGGTTACGATCTCGCTCGTCCTTGGCCTTCTCCTTCTGGCCAGTGCAGATGCACTGCTCGTCGCGAGCAGCCATTGCCGGCACCATCGGCCCACAGCCTGCGTGCGCATGAGCGGCTCCATCGACGTCTCCGACCTCGGCGTGACGATCGAGGACCTGCAGGCGCCGCTGCCGGCGGTTGCTGGTCTGGAGGTGGAGACGTCCGGCGCTGAATCGGTCTCGCGCGTCAGCGTGAACGACGGCTGCCGCTGGACCGAGACAGCTAGCGAGGTAGATGCCGATCTGACCATTCCGGGACTTCTCGGGCAGCCGGCCGGCTCTCTCGCGGTGGAGATGACGGAGACGACGGCGACGATCACCGCCTTCGGCACGGCGGTCTGGTCGTGCGTGCTGCGCGGCACGGTCGATCCTGCGCTGACGAAGATTGCCATCAACGCGGAGGGCATGCAGCCAGTAGTCGCCGTCGCCGTGACCAAGACGCCGAGCGGTCGCTGGGGCGGATTCATCAAGCAAATAGGCGAGGACAGCCTGTTGCAGTAGAGATTTCACACGCACACGCGACATGGCCACTCACACCACATGAATATCTCTCCAGCAAAGGCTCCGAGGGTTCCATGCAAGGCTCTGCGCAGCCCCACAGATATCAGAGTGGGATCCCTAATGAAATTGAAGATAGTCACGACTGCGCGCCTGAAAAACAAACAGCGCGTGGTCGAGAGAGTAGTACGAGCTCGAGACGTCTGCCGATTGCAGGTACGGTAGCCTCGTCCATGCGAGCAGGCTCGCATTGCTGACGTCGCAGATCGTGCCGGCGAATGCGGCAGCGCCCCTCTCAAACTGCGTCGAGCCGCCGTCCACCGAGCGATGTGTGCTGGTGGGTCGCAGCACGAGTGGCCGCTGCGGTGCGCGGCGTACATCGTACGCCGTGCGCACGAAGCCGTTGAATGGCAGGACGCTTGCCACGAGCAGCAGGCCGCCGCTCGCCGGCAGCTGGCCGGCGGTCGCCTGCAGCAGCCCGAGCGGGTCATCGACCCTGTCGAGAACGTTGAGCAGACCGACGACGCCAAAGGGCGCCGCCTCGCGGACGCCTGGGTCGCTCAGGCTCTCGGCGGTGCGGAAGCCGCGCTCCGCGAGCTCGCGGCGCAGCACGAGGCTCTGCTCGACCGCCACGACGTCTCGGGCGGTGGTGATGTGTAGAGCTGCAGCAAGCAGGCTGGTAACGTGCCCGCGCCCCGCGCCGATGTCGAGTAGTCGAGGCCCCGGTGGAAGGCTCGGCGTCGCACGCTCAAGCATGAGGTCGAGCTGCTCGCGACTCGCAGCGAACAATCGCTCGCCCACAACGGCGGTCGTGTCCACTCTCGTCCAGCCGAGCAAGCGTAGCAGCACCTTGATCTTCTGCGCGATCAAGAGCTCGAGCCTGCCACTCAGAGCGGATGCTCTTTCGCGATTCTCGAGCAAGAATGCGCGCGTCTGGTCGTCTAATCTTGACCTGAGAAACGTCGACGCCAGCTCCGGTGTCAGCGCGTGCCTATCCACACGATACGCCAAGCTGGTTGGGAAGGGCCGATCGCGTGGTCGCCAGCTCGCGTACGAGTAAATGATGACGAGCGTGAGCAGCACCATGAGTAGGCGCAGGCCGAGCAGGAAGGCAGTGATCGTGCGCATACCCGATATTAGCCAAAACAGCGCCAAGAATGAGACATGCGGCAGCTGCATGCACAGAGGGGCAGAATCACCTAATCATCACCGGAGCAAGATCTCAATTCTTGCTCCTCTCAAACATTGACATTATGTTCACCAATCCGATGATCAATGTAAACGCCTTGTGCGAGGTGATTTTCACCCCACCTCCCGGGTGACCGCTGACGCCGCGCTGACCATTGCAGCTGACACGACGCGCGATTGACACCACCCATGACGCACGACTCGACCGACTCTCTCGACTCCCTCGTCGTCCACGACTTCGAGACGATCCAGCGTATTGGCCGAGGATCGCAGGGCGTGGTGTTCAAGGCGCGTCACCAGACGACCGGAGAGCTTGCTGTAGTCAAGACGTTCGTCGGAGAGAACAGCGCCGTTGCTGGGTATCGTGAGGCATGGGCCCTCTACAAGCTCCATCTCGAGGGTGGACACCCAAATATTGTTGGATACAAGAGCTGCTCCGCGTGTGGCTCTCATCTCGTGCTCGACTACATAGACGGCGTCGAGCTGCTCGAGGTGGTGCAGCAGCAGGACGGGATCAAGGGTGGTCCGCTCGTGAGCCTCTTTGCACAGATGTACGCGGGAGTGCGTCACATGCACGCGGTCGGTCTGACGCACCTGGATCTCAAGCTGGAGAATGCCATCTACTCGTTGAGCACGGGCCGGGTCGTGTGGATTGACTTCGGTCTGAGCATCACGCACGAACCAGATGAGGACGGCTTGTACCTGCGGCAGCCGGTGCCTTTCAGCGGCTCCAGAGCTTACTGTGCGCCAGAGCTGCTAGCGGGCCGCGCCACGGATGGCTTTGCGGCCGATGTATGGTCGCTCGGCGTCTGTCTCTTCGCGGCGACCACGACCCGCTTTCCTTTCGAGGAGGCCAGTATGCATGACGCGCGATTCCGACTCTATGTGAAGTCTGCAGAGGCGGGGCGCTCTCCGCTCCGCGCGCTTTGCGCCGGCAAGCGCAGTTATGAGCTATCAGACGAAGCCATCGATCTCATCGAACGAATGCTCTGCCCGTGCCCAGAGCGGCGCATTGGACTCGACGAGGTGCGCAAACATCCATGGATGGTGGCGAATAGCCCCTCTGCTGCTGCACCACCAGTAGCTGGGGCTGGCTCGCGTTGCAAGCGGCGCGTGGCTGGCTGCTCATCCGTGCCTCGTAGCGCTGCGGCAAACAGCGCCGAATGCTTCTGAGACCAAGCATAACCAGGCCCTCTGACTTAATGTCCGTCTCTGTGGGGGAGACCTAGATGGATGCATGTGATCAGTGATGAACTCACAACTGGAGTTCTTTGGAATTTGGATCTTTGACTGGCTTGTCTCCGGTTGAGACCTCTGGGACTGCGGGATCTGGGTGGGGTTGCAGCGGGTGCTTGGCTGTGCTCCAAGTTGAATTGATCGGTGAGTGCGTGAAGTGTGTGCGCGCGGTTATTGACAGAACGTACTGTAACATGCCATTACTTAGTCCGAGCCATACGTACTTTTTACGCAAGCTCACCTGCTTGTGGTGAGCGCCTTCTGCTGATGCTGATAGATGAGCGAGAGCACATGCGCTCGCCGGTCGGCGCGCGACATCCGCGAAAAGTCGACGCCGCTCGCACCGGACGAGGCTGCGGGGCCTCCCACTGGGCGTGAAGGGCGAGCTGATGACGGCCGCTGCTGCTGCTGCTGAGGCTGCCGGCGCTGCGGGAATGCGGCGCCAGTGACGACCTTGCCAGGCGCGGCAGTAGTGGCGGCCACAGCCGCGGCGGCAGCAGCGGCGACTTCGGTGCGGGCGGCAGCCGCCTTGCTGTCGGCCTCGGCGTACGCGCGAGGCGGCTGGACGACGACGAGCGACGGGTTGGGCGTCTGCCACGACGACGTGCTCGGCGGCGCGCCCCGCAGCCACGGCTGCGCAGATCGCGGTCGTGCGGTCGCGCCCGTGGCCGTGGTGGAGGCGGCGGCGGCAGCGGCCGAGGGCCCACCGCCGGGCTCGCCGCCGCCGCTGCTGCCGAGGCATGGGGACGCGGCGCGCTGCTGCTGGCGGGCGGAGCGCTCGATCGCCGCCTCGACGCACGCCGACGGCCGCGTGCTCCACCCGTGGCGCGGCGATCCCCTCGACGCGTCGTGAGGGATGGCGGCGGCCGCCGGCACCTGCTGCACGCCCGCGCTCACCCACCCCGAACCCGCGCACGTGCCCGCGCAGCGCGCCGCCGCCGCCGCCTCGTCCAGACGCCGCCCGTCGTCGGGCGCAGCGCCGCCGCTGCCGCCGCCACCGCCCTCGGCGCCAATCGAGCGCGCGGCCGAGACGCCACCGCCCGCCACGCCGTCCTCCCCGCCACCTCCGCCACCACCAGCACCACCGCCGCCGCCGCCGCTCCCACGGCCAAAGCGCGCGAGGGCCGAGCTGGGACGGATGCGCGTGGCATGGACGGGTGACAGCGGCGGCGAGCGATCTCGTGACGAGCTCGGCGCGGCGTTGGTGCCGGCGGCGGTGGCGTTGGTGTCGGCGGCGGTGGCGTTGGTGTTGGCGGCGGTGGCGTTGGTGTCGGCGACGGTGGCGTTGGTGTTGGCGGCGGTGGCGTTGGCGGCGGTGGCGTTGGTGGCAGCGTTGGCGGCGGCAGCAGTGCTGCCCGGCCGCGGGAGGCACTGCGACGGCGGCGGCCCCGGCGGCGGCGGCGGTGGCGCCGACGCCTCCTGCACGTGTGTCGATCGAAGCACGCGCGCCGCCGCCGTCTGCAGCAGCCGCTGGCTCGCCGCCGCCTCCTCGCCGAGCCGCGCCAGCTCCGACGACACGGCCGCCTCGCGCCGCCCGCCGCGCCCCGCCGACCACTTCCCCACCGTGGCGGCACTGTAGCGTGGCGGCGGGCGCGGCGGCGCGGCGGCACCGTCGGCCCCCGTGACGCCTCCGCCGCCGCCCCCTCGCTTGCGCGCATGCCTTCGCGCCTGGCGCGTGTCGAGGACCGACCCCATCGGAGACATCAGCACGTCGTCCTCGCCGCCGCCCTCGTCGCCGTCGCTGTCCGACGACCAGCTCGTGTAGCCCGCGAGCGTCTGCCTCCGCGTGAAGCCGCCCGCCTCGATCGGGAGGGTGGGGTCGTAGTCCACCACCGCGGGCGACACTCTGCCGGAGAGCACCGCATCGGCTGCCGGCGCGTCTGCTGGCGCGTCTGCTGGCGCGGCTGCTGGCGCGGCTGCTGGCGCGGCTGCTGGCGCGGCTGCTGGTGCGGGCGCGGCTGCTGCGGCTGCGGCTGTGGCCGACTCGGCAGCAGTATTAGCAGCAGGCTGCGCGGCGAGGAGCGCGGCCGGCAAGGCGACCGGCGGAGGCGCCTCGGAGTCGGGCGCAGACGCGGCGCCGCTGCGACGCGCGTGCGCATGGTTGAGCGACGCAAAGAAGCGCGAGCGGCGCGCCGCCATCAGCGCCAGCACGACGCGCCGCCACTGCCACGCCGCCGCCATCCCGAGCACCTCGCTGCACGTCGCCTCCGCCTCGGCGAGCCGACCGACCGCCTGCGAGCGCACGCCTACCCAGCCGCCGCCGCCGCCGCCAAACGCCACCCAGCCGCCGTCGTCCGAGCCGCTGCACGCAACCCAGTTGCCGCCGCAGCCGGTGCCGGCGCCGTCGCCGCCCGAGGCGCCATGGAAGACCACACGCTCCGGGCTGTCCCTGCCGCCGCTGGCCTCGGCCGCAGCCTCATCGAGCATCAGCCCCGGCGGCTGCCGATATGCCACCGGGTGCTTCTCGCCGCCCGTCGCGTGCCGCGCGCTGCCTGCGGCGATCGTCTCGGCGACCGTCGGAGGTGGCACGCCCGGCGGGTTCTGCAGCCTCAGCCGTGGCGCGGCGCGGCGCGGCGTGGCAGCACCTCTGGAGGACGGCGGAGCCGGGCGCGGTGGCGGCGGCGTCGGTTGCACGCCAGCCATCTGCTGCTGCTGCCAGGCAGCCAACGTCGACGGATGATGCGACCCAGGCCCCGCTGCGCCCCCGCCCTCTCCACCGCCACCTTCTCCGGGACCATGGCCGATGCCAAAGCGCTGCCGCAGGGCCTCGAGCTCCTGAACGATACGCTGCGGATCGCTCTGAAGCCGCACCGACGCCGCGTCGCCGCCTCCACCTACGCTGTGCGACGAGCACGAGCTGGCGAGCGCCGCAACCGACGAGCCATCGTCCCCACCACCGCTGCGCTGCGGCTGTGGCTGCGACGGTGGCCATTGTGACGCGCCGCGGCGAGCGGCGGGGGTGCCCGGCGGCGCATCGCCGTACGCCGACGCGATGAGCGCGCCGCACTCCTCGAGGTAGCGCTCGAGCTGGTGACGCATCTCGGCGACATTCGGCTTGCCGTCGCGCCCCGTCGTCGGCATCGGGAACTGCGGCAGCTGCTGCACCGCCGGGTGCATCGGCACCCCACCGCCGACATCACCTCCGCCGCCTCCGCTGCCGCCCACCACCGGACCGGCGGAGCGAGGGCGGCTCCGCGATAGCGCTGCGCCGTGCGTGCGGCCTGCGGTGGAGGGTCGCGACGCGTAGCGTGCGTCGCCTCGCCCCGGCACCTTTGCCTCCTTCGACGGCGCATGCGGCAGCGGCGCCACCGTCGTCGCCGCCGCAGCAGTCGGTGGCGCCGCCGTTGCCAGGGGCGGCGGCCTCGCTCCTCCTCCCCCTCCTCCTTCTTCTCCTCCTCCTTCTCCTCCTTCTCCTCCCGCCTTTGCCGCGTCGTCCGCCCACTTCGCGCTCTCATCTGCCTCGAGCCAAGCGTCGTACGCCTCCTCGGCCTTCTCCGCCGGCCCCGTCTCCAACGCATACGCCTCGGCGGGCGACACCGCCACCTCCGGTGACAGCCGGCCATCCCTCGCGTCCGACGGCGGGGCGGCTCGGGGCGTCGGCGCGCCGTCTGCGGCGGCGGGTGGCGCCTCGGAGCCAACGTAGATGGGGCGACGGCCCGGCGGCGCAACGGCGGGCGCCGCCGCGGGCGCCGCCGCCGCCGCTGCCTCCTCCACCTCGGCGGCCGCCGCCGCGCGCTCGGCGGCCGCCCTCTCGGCGTTGCTCTTGAGGCCGGCGAGCACCTTGGTCGAGGCGCGCTTCTCCTCTCTCTTCTCTGCCCCCTCGAGCCGCTGCTCGGCGTCGTCGAGCTTCGCCTCCAGATTGTGCCGCTCGCGCTCCTCCGCCGCCAGCTCCTCCGTCGCGACCGCCACCGCCTCCTTGGCGGCGGCCGCCTCCTTGCTCGCGGCGGCGGCGGCCTCGGCGGCGGCGGCGGCGCGCTGCTCCGTGTCGTCGAGCTGATGCTGCAGCCCCTCGCCCTTCGAGTTGGCCGTCGCGCGCACCCATCCCGCCTGCGCGCGCGCCTGGAGCTGCGCCGCGCGCGCCGCGGCGCCGCTCGCCTGCGCGCTCTCGCGCTCCTTGGCGGCGGCCGCCTTCAGGTCGGCTGCCTCGTGCTCGATCCGCTCCATCGACGCCGCGTGCGCCGCGTGCGCCGCGTGCGCCGCCGCCATGCCCCGCTGCAGCGCCGCGACCTCCTGCTCCTGGTCGTGCAGCGCGGCGGCCAGCTCGGCGAGCTGCTCGGCGTGGACGCTCCGGAGGCGCTGCGCCTCCGCCTGCGCCGCCTCGCGCGCCGCCTCACGCGCCGCCTCGCCCTCCTCCCTCTGCTCGAGCAGCGCGCGCTCCGCCTCCGCCGCCGCGAGCCCCGCCGCGCGCAGCTCCTCCTCGAGCTGCAGCGCGCGCGCCGCCACCTCCGCCACGCCGCGCTCGCGCCGCCGCACCACCTCGAGCTCCACCTCCATCGCCGCCACCTCCGTCGAGAGCGACGCCAGCCCGCACGCCGCCGCCGCCGCGACCGCCTCGGCGGCCTCGGCGGCCTGCGTCGCCGCCATCGCCGCGGCCTGCGCCTCGAGCTTCGCCAGCCGCGCCTCGCCCGCCTCGCCCTCCTCGGACGCCGGCGGAGGTGGCGGCGGCGGCGCGCCCGCCGCCTCGGCCTCGAGCTGCGTCGCCCGCGCCTGCACCCACGCCAGGTCGCGCGTGCTCGTCGTCAGCGCCGCGAGCTCGGCCTTCGCCGCCGCCTCCTGGCGCGCCGCCGTCGCGAGCGCGCGCTTCAGCCCCTCCTCGCGCGCCGCCGCCGCGTGCAGCGCCGCGGCGGCCTTCTTCTTCGGCTCCTCGTCCACCTCGACGTGCGCCGCCTCGAAGACGCACGCGTCGAAGAAGGCGGGCTTCTCGGCGACGCGCCCGCCCGCCGTCGCGAGCCGGTCCATCTTGAGCACCTCGGCCAGCGCGTTGCTCGGCTGCTCGATGTTCGAGATCTGCGCGTACGCCTTGTGCTGCAGCAGCTCCTTGAAGAAGGCCGTCCGCTGCTGCACCAGCAGCGAGTCGCGCCGCTGCAGCGCGTTGCGGAGCAGGTCGAGCTGCGCGTCGCCCTGTCGCATGCGATCCTCCGCCGCCGCCACCCGCGCGCGCAGCTGCCCGATCTCGGCCTGCGCGTCCGCAGCCTCCGATCGCTGCCGCAGCGCACCCATCATCTCCGAGCTGGCGGCTCGCCCCCGGAAGGCTTGCTGGGTTGGCTGCTGGGTTGGCTGCTGGGTTGGCTGCTGGCGTGAGATGCTCGAGAACGACTTGAAGCTCGACGCGTGGCTGTGGTTCGATTCCTCCTCAAGCACGGGCGGGAGCGGCGGCGCGGCCGCCGGAGCGCCCTCCAGCTGCTGCCACGCCGCGTGTGCCGCAGCCTCGGCGCGGGCCTCGGTGCGAGCCAGAGAGGAGTCGGCCGCCGCAGGCGCGAGTGCTCGAGCGCTCCGGGAGGACATATGTGTCGGATTAGGCCGACTGGCGCATGCGCGCTGGTGCTGGCGGTTTGCTCACGTCGAAGCGACGCTCCAACAGCTCCTTGGCCGTCATCGCATGCCGCAGACTGCGGTGGTGTTCACCCATGCACTCAATTGCAACTGCCCGAAGTAACCAGAGGCTTGACGTGATGTGTCAAACCGGCAAACAGGCCGACGGAAGGCCTGGCTGCTGGTAGCAGAGGCGCGTCTTTCTGGCGGGGCCTCATCGAGGGGTGATCGCCGCGTCGACGAGCCGAGGATGGCTCGCTACAATAGTCGGTACATCACGTTGTCGAAGTTTGGAAATCTCGTCTCCTGAACGGGTGAGCGCCGTCATTCAATGCTCGGTACCGGACGCGCGTTCCGCCTGCTTTCACTGCTTTCACTGCTCCCAGCGCTCGTGACGTCCAACACCGCCAGATGTGGCACGGGCTGGGGCGCGGCCAACAGCAACTGTGGCGCGGTTGAATGTCCTGGCAGTACGAACGCAGAATGTCCAGACGGCGAGTTGTGTTGGGGTTTGCTGGTTGAGTGCGCAGCCGCTGATCCGCTGCCACCGGCTTTGCCGCCACCAACGGTGCCGCCCGCACTGCCACCGCCTGCTCTGCCGCCGCCGACGCTGCCGCCGCCCACATCACCTCAGACGCCTCGCTGCTGCGGCGGCACGCTGGAGCAGCTGCTCGAACGCCACGGAGCAGCCATCGGCAATGGCAGTCTGTTCGCACTGCAGCTCACCAACGCGAGCGCCGAGGGCTGCGGGCACACCGCCGACCTCGAGTGCCACAGCTTCTGGACGTGGGACCATCTGATGGCCGCCATCGACCTGTGGAACGCGCACCATGGCGGTGCCGCCGCCTTCCTGCACGAGCCCGACCCGGACGACCAGGCGCGGACGCTCGCCGCGTTGCTTGCCAACGTCTACTACGAGTCGGATCTGTACCGCGCGTGCAAGGAACGGCTTCTGCTCGCCAACGGCACGTGTCCCGCCCATGACCTCGCGAGTGTGGCGGGCGGCTGCTCGATGGGTCGTCACGGCGACTACACCACGAACAAGTCGATCGAGGCCGGCTTCTCGGTGGTCACGTGCGGCGGCAACACGGGAGCGGCGTGCACTGACTTTTGGGGCAACGCCCTAGAGCCGGAAAATTGCTGGTTTGGCCGTGGTGCACTGCAGCTCTCGTGGCCCGGCAACTACGACATGCTCGCAGCGCCCATCGAGCTCGTCAGCGGCGTCGACCTGTGCCAGGACCCCGACGCGATCTGCCGGAACGGCACTCTCGGCTTCCTCGCCGCTATAGGCTACTGGGCGACCAACGCCGCGCCATGGGACGCCGCGCCCACGTTCGCCGCCTCGCTGGACGTCATCAATCCCGCCGATACGAGCACCAACGCGGCGAGGCTCGAACGGTACCAGCAGCACCTGAGTGCGCTCGGCCTCGAGGAATGGAGTGAGAGCCAGCCGCCGGTGGCGCCGCCAGCACCTCCCATGCTGCCGTCGCCACTGACACCACCGCCCTCGGACCCAACTGCCCCACCGTCGGCGCCGCCAGTGCAAGGGGTGACGGTGCGGTGTGGCATCGACTGGGCCGATGCGGAGAGCAGATGCGGCGTGCCTTGCCCGGGCGGCACCAACGCGGAATGCCCCGACGGCGAGGTGTGCGCTGG
>Ga0115006_10002108_pt1 | contig 12885 bp, 20 predicted proteins | sample ArcOceMetagenome_3_FD_88943 | JGI IMG/M metagenome (GOLD analysis project Ga0115006, IMG submission 88943) | Marine eukaryotic phytoplankton communities from Arctic Ocean - Arctic Ocean- Svalbard ARC20M Metagenome | ecosystem: Environmental > Aquatic > Marine > Oceanic | place: Arctic Ocean...
GCCATCGGGCTCAAGGACAAGCAGGTACGAGTAGCCCCACGAGTAGCCCCAATGGGGTGCCGGTTGTTGTGCCTTGCGGTGGAGCGGTCCCCTCCGCATCATAAGATGCAACGCGTAATTCTGGAAATACGGCTGTGCAGATGCTCATGCTTTTCGGAACGGCGGACGAAGCGCTCGCGAAACCAACGGAGACTGCGCAATTTGTGAGCTCCTCTCGCGTGTCCCTGTTGTGGCGTGTGCGTGCACTCGTAGACCTGTGCTCGCTGCACGCAGGTTCATAATGCAGGTGCCACATTTATGCAGATTGAGGATCTGGCGCCCGAGGGTATGGCGGCTGTGATGGCTGCCGGGATCCCCTTTGGCCTCGTCAACCTCGGCAATACTTGCTACATGAACTCTACCCTTCAGGTGTCATTTTCCACCTTGGCGAACCTTCCTTCAATCCCGGTTTGTTGTGTGTCTCGTGGATTGACAGGAAGACTGATTGTTGTGGCTGAGGCAGGTGTTGAAAAATGCCGATGACTTCGCAGACACCGTCAAGAGCGCGTCTGGTGTCTCTGACCCGCTGGTGAAGGAGACCCAAAACGTCTTCAAGAGGATGGAGTCTGCTACGGAGCCTATTGAGCCGATTTCTTTCTGGGAGAGGCTGAAGCAGCGCAAGCCTGAGTTCGGTCAGCGCACCAATGAGGGTGGATGGATGCAGCAGGACGCTGAAGAGTGCCTGACGGAGCTGCTCAACTGCGTCAATAATGCAGTGAAAACCCCGGCGGGAAAGGGGTCGGTGGATGAGAACTTTGCTATAGAGATGGAGGTCGAGACGAAGCTGGACGAGGCGGAGGGTGGCTCAGAAGAGCCCACAAAGAGGCCCGAAAAATTCTATAAATTGGCATGCCATATCCAGGGCCCTGTGCAGCAGGCCGATGGCTCGTTCAAAGGAGCGACAGACATGCTGCCGCAGGGCATCATGAAGGGCTTGGAAGACAAGCTGGAAAAGACGTCACCATCGCTTGGTCGCAACGCAATCTACCAAACCAAGTCGCGTGTGACACGGCTGCCCAAGTTCCTCATGACCCAGCTCGTCCGTTTCTACTACAAGACAGACACGCAGAAACGGGCCAAGGTGCTGCGACCCATCAAATTCCCTTTCATGCTCGACACGTACGACTTTTGTGCGCCCGAGCTTCAGGCGAAAATCAAGGGCTATCGTGACAAGAAACTCGAAAAGCAGCGCGCGGAAGAGGCCGAGGCCAAGAAGGCCAAGCTCTCACACAATGAGACTCCGGCAGCAGCAGGGGCACCTGCTGCCGCAGGTCGTGTGCTCCTTTCCGAGTTGTCGCTCGCATGCGCCCATGCGTGTAAGGATTTGGCAGATCTTGGGCGCTATGCTAAGCTGCGCTTGCCTCAATTGATGACAAGTGACGTGCATGCCCAACTTCCGTGGGGCAGGTGGGGATGCCGCGGGCGCGGATGCGGAGAGCAAGATGCAGGTGGAGGCCGAGGCAGGCCCCGCGGAGTCAATGGTTGTTGAGGAGGACGAAAGTTGTTACGCCACGTATCAGCTGACGGGCGTGCTGACGCACAAGGGCAACACGGCTGATGGCGGTCACTATGTCGCCTGGATCCGCAAGGACGATGGCACTTGGTACCTCTTCGACGACCACAAGGTCTCTGTCTTCTCTATCCCTCATGCCGGCGGACCTGTTGGGCGTGCAAGGTTGTTACTCTGTTGCGCGCTTTCTTTAGTGGCTGGACAACGTAATATAGGGTGCTAGTTGTGGGGCACTGAGTTGGAGGGATGCATGTGATCAGGTGTCTGAGACGACTCCAGAAAAGATCAAGAACCTGTATGGGCAGTCGGCAATGGACCACATGGCCTACATGTGCCTGTACAAGCGCACCCCGCTCGTGTTTGGCAGTGACAACACACGATATGAGGAGGAGAAATCGGACAAGGACAAGAAGAAGGGTATGAAGTGAAGGATTTCTCGTGTGGAAAGGACTCAGTCCGTGGTGCACAAGAAGCGTCCTTTGATGCAACCTGTCAACGTGTTTCACCCTTTTACTCCCAGGAAGGAAATGAACTCTTTCCTCCTCGAACAAATTCTTTGAAAACACGATGTGGCACTCTGAAAGCTGCCCCACGAACGCACGCGTGGCACCGTGCCACGCACGCGCCTGGAGCGCCGCCGCCACCCCAGCGCGCTGGGGTGGCAGGTGGGACTCATTTGAGACCGGACGTCCGTTGCGCGTTTGCGCCGCCGGCCGTCGTGGTCGCGGCGAGCCTGCACACCCACCTGCCAATGCTCCCACGCGGACACCTCCACGAGCAACAGAGGAATGCTCGGGCAACTGATAGCCTGAGAGAGCATGTAGCCTTTGAGTCAACCTTGAAGTCACCACAGGCACTGATCACCGAGCCGGCGGGGGGGGGGGGTCACAGTGGAAAGGACAAGCACCGCTTCAACTAAAAGGTAAGTTATTAGTTCAGAAACTTAAGAAGTGGTGAGCTCGGTCTGAATGCTGGGAAACAAAAAATCGCAAGTGCGTGCTGGTAGTGATGCATGGGAGGGAGTGTGGAGCATGAATCTGGTGGTCATGGCTATGCGGTGGGTGGATGGATGGTGCGCCGTCGAAACGGGAGGGATTATTTAGGCTCGACGACCATGGCACTGGTGACTGCCGTGCTGAGCTCGTCGATTTTGGACTGCATCTCCTCTGAAACCGGCGCGGCTGGAGCGTCGTCCTCGCCGGCATCGTCCTCGGGGAACCGTGTGTGCTTCCCCGCCCACTTTGCTGTCCTCTCCTTCTCCGTGTTGAAGAAGGAGGGCACCTCGCGGTACATTTTCTTGGCTGCTGCGTCCGGGTCAGCCTCGCCCTCAGTCTCGCCCTCAGCCTCCGCATCGGCGTCTGCTACGATGGCGGCCTCCTCCTCCGGCGCCGCCTCCTCCTCCGGCGCCGCCTCCTCCTCGGCCGGCGCGGCTTCCTCCGCCGCGGGCTGCTCAACCTCGGTCACGGTGGTCTCGGCGACATTGCCTTCCTCATCGAACTTGGTGTGCGTGCGGGTGACGCGTTCCTTCATCGGGGCGTCCATCTCTCCCGCGGGCTTGTGCACGTTGGTGGCGTCGCCGAGCGGCGCGGGCTTGGCAGTGGTGGTCATGGGGCGTCCTGCGCGAGGCAGCGAGCGGCCGCGGTCAGCGTGCGCGGCGAGCACGGTCAGCGAGAGCGGGGGGGCCGCATGGCGCGGCATGATGATCAGCGCGCACCCGGGAGGCGGCGCACACGTTCCCAGCCCCGCGCCGCCCCCCCCCGAATGCGAGCCCGCATGCCGCTACCATACCTTTGGATGCTGTCTTCGTTCTGCAACGTCAGATATTCAAATAAGCGTGTTCATTTTTGGGTTGTTTAGTCAACTTGACTAAACATTTTAGGATTCTGCCTGCCACGGCGGGACCTTTTCCTCCACCCCGGGCCGCGTCGACGGGACGGGCGGGATGCCTGAGGACCTGAGCTCCCAGAACGGCTCGATCTCGATCTATGGCTCGATCCTCGGGGACAGCAATGTACTGTCGCGCGAGACCCGCGACGTTCTCGAGCTCGGACTCGCCGGTACCCCTCCCCGCATTCGCACAGACACGCACAGCGATGTCGCGTGTGCCGCATGAGCCGCGTGTGCCGCGCGGAGCGGCGCCTGCTCTTGCTCCCAGCGGCGGGTCGGTGCATGCCGCATGGTGGTGTGCTGCCCACGCCGTGCTCAGCGCGGCAGGCGCCTGCTGTGCCGTCGTTCCTCGCCCATGCTTCCTGCGTCCACCCGGGCCCGCGCTGGCGTGCACACGTGCTTGCTCACGGGCTTCCCTGGCTGGCTGGGCACCTTCTGCAGCACTGGCCTTTGGGACGCCCGCAGCGTCGGAGGCGGGGTCGATATACGGCAGCATGCGCGGTGGCTCCATGTTTGGGAGCACGCGCGGCTCTGTGACAGGCCACCAGCATCCCAGCCCGGCGGTGCAGAGGGCGGCAGAACACAGCGACAGGCGCAGCTCTCCACCGGTGCGTCCGGATCCGCGCGACTTTGGTCACTCGCTCAATGAGAGCGCAATCGCTGCTGCGGCAGAGAAAACGCCTGTGCCCGTCTCGCCGGCCTTTCCGGGTGATCAGGGCTCGGCACACGTCGCAAACCCGACAGAGGAAGAAATCAGGCGCGCCGTGCAGGCAGACGTCGCAGGTAAACGTGTCAAGACCTGCTCCTTGCATCGCACCTGCCTCTCATGGGACGAAAGCCGGGATTCTCTCGGCCTCTTGTGACATGAGGATCCCTAGATGACCTGCTGGCATTGGCCAGCTTGCAGTGGTCGCTGCCTTTTAAATTCCTGTGCACTGTCCTGCAGATTTCGTCAGCGACATCGCCGGTGTTTCTGGGGGCCAAGCGCAAGTGAAGGCGGCAGTATCACCCCGACCGCAGCTGGCGCAAGAAGCAGATCTGACCCCGGAGGAGGTGGCAGAGAGAGAGGCAATCCGGCGCGAGATTCAGGACAAGATGGCTGCCATGCGGCGGCAGAGCCAGGCTAACCCGTCGCAGGCCATCTCAGTCTCTCCTCCGCGGGCAGTAACATCGCCAGTGGCATCTCCTCCGCGGGCAGTAAAATCGCCAGTTGCATCGCCCGTGCTGATGCAACAACAGGTGGGATTCAAATTGTCTACTCATCCATTGCTGGTACAGTGCAAACGATTAGGTGCTTACTCTTTTGGGGGATCAACAGGCGCCAATACAAGCAGCGCCCAAGAGCGGGAGCACAGTCACCTCGATCAGGGATGGTGATGTCTTCTGGAGAGATTTGCTGAATGATCTTCAGCTAGTCGATAACGGTGGGACACAAGCGCCATTGTTAGTTGGTGCACGCACAGACAAAGCACACGCTAACAGCGCAGCATCGAGCGCTGCTGCACACAAGAAAACAGATGAGACTGGCTTTGCATCTCGCGTTCTTGTGGACTGGGAGCATGAGACAAACGTGACAAAACGGTACTGATCTTGGCTGTGTGCGCTCGAACCGTCCACAGATTTGGACGCGATGAACCGCAATTTGAAGCTGTCTGATTTAGATGACCCATACCGCAACAAGTCACGCTTGTCGCGCCCTTCGCCGAGCTTAGGCGTTCACGAGTATAGCGCACTGACTGGGTCGTACCCATCCTCACTGATTTCGTCCCGGTCGCCGTCGCCAAGTGCGCTCGATAATCCGGTCAGCGCCGCCGCGAAGAGGTCTCTTGCTCTTGATTCCTGCCGTTTCGCTGATCGTTGCAGCAGTCAGAGCAATACGCGAACGGAGAAAAAGAAACTGACATGAACTGGTTGCGAGCAGAGAAACCTTGCTGGGTGCATCTTTGTCCTCGGATTACGACTACGGTAGCTCGCGAGGAGGGTGGGACAATGATGGCGATTACCATGGCGATTACAGCACAAGATCCGGGTCTCGAGGATCCCAGTACCATCGCCGCCCCGATCTGGGGTCCAACTGGCAACGGGACCTTGACCTAATCGGGTACTGTGCCCTTTAAACTTATTTCGTTTTCATCAGTGCTGTGTTGATGTTTATTTCGTTTTCATATGTACCGTGTTGATGCCTCGCGCCGTCCTTCAAGAGTTGAACGTCTGGTGATACACTGGAATGCCAGGTCTCAGGCGCTGGAAGCACTGAACAGGCCCGCAGGAGCACAGAGTCAACGGCTTCCACACGGAACGGGCGGAGGATTGAACCAGTCGTCGCACACAGACGCTCTCATTCAACAGATGCGAGGGGTTTCCGGAGCGGCACCTCAGCATCGCGACCTTATTCGGTCTGCGTACCAAGCCCCCCGCCCCGCTGCATACTCCGACGCGGCTGGTGCGAACGAACGTAACAGAACAACGGAAGCACCAGGAAATTTACGCGTGAGGTGTATAGTGGGCGATGCAGGAGCTACAGCATACGTGACATGGAGCGCCGCGTGGGAAGCATGGGCGCCTGTAGTCCGTGTCAACGAAGTGACGTTTGAGGTCCAGATGATTGTGCGATGGTTACCCGGGCAAACATGGAATACCATTTTCACGGTCACGGAGCCGCATTGCACAGTCAACGGACTGAAGCCCAGGAACCCCTTCGCAGTGAGGGTGCGCGCAATTGCTAAGAACTGGTGCAGCGACTATACGCAGCCTTTCGAATTTGTGACTGAACAGTCCCAGGCTTCGGAGGAGGTGGCGGCAGCAGTGTCAGCGGCTGTGTCACAGGCCAGTCGCGATGCGCAACGCACTTCGCATCAGGCAGCCTCGACGAATACCCACTCAAAGCCTTTGCACCAGACTACGTACCTGGAACGGCTCCTTGAGTCTCGGCAGGCAAAGGTAGAAATACAGGCTCGTGCTGACTCTGCGTTGCAGCAACAGCAGCAGGCCCCGGTCGATGTGCGAACTCTCTCACCAGTGCGCACGCTGGTACCGGTGGCAGCGAGGGAGTCAGGGTCCATGCGTACGCTTAGCCCGGCACATGGGAGCCATGTGGTGCTGCAAGCGCAGCGTATGCCGGCCCCGCAGCATGTGGCTGGACACATGGCGCCTGCCCGCACGGCAGATCCGTTCAATGTCACGTCCCGTCAAGTTCTGCAACCAGTCGAGCATGCGACGCAGCAGCAGACCCAGCAAACGAATTCATCGGCGCCACCCGCTACGGAAGCCAAGGCTGCAGAGGTGCCGACGCCGATAGTACGGCGGATTAAGCTTGACGACCCTGAAAACCCTCACTACAAAAAGATGCAGCAGTTGACGCCTGAATTCTTTCCCTCGAGACGCGAGGTGGCGAGACGCGAGGTGGCCCAATCGCCGGCCTCTGCTGCACCTCAACCTGCCCCTTCTCCTGCTTTATCGTCTTCCGGTCCGCCCATGGCGCATCCTGGAGCGACTGAGATGTACGGTTCCATCTACCAGGCTCAGCGTTCGGTACCAATAATGGAGCCAGCGCAGGAGCCTCAGACTTCATCATCGAATGGACAAGCTCTGGGCCCCCTTGCAAGAGCCCTGGGCGTCATGCAATACCAGGAGGCAAGCGTGCTCGAGGAGTCGAAGCTGGCGCGCGCAGTGGCCCAGCCGGTGACCTCGACACATCTCAATCTGCCCCTGGCCCGCGCTGTCCGAGTTTCAGCAAAACCCATCGATTCGCTGTCTATCGCCTAAAGAGCAACAGAAATTGGCGAACGAACGTGTCGCCCTCACTTAGAATGGGCATGTTGGCCATCAACATGAAGAATATGACGGGCGTAGGGGCAGGGGCATCTGAATAAGATGTTTGATATCTGTGCGCCTCCGCTAAACGCCAACAGCTGTCAGTCGTTTTCTGCGCCGTGAATCATCAACGAGGTGCACTCGAGACCGCGCGACTTGCAGCAGTAATTGCTGCACGGCGCCACATCACTCCGAGTGTCGGCGTCGTGTGTTCTGTAATGCTGCCACCAATAAACAGTCATGTCAAGACGCTGTTCCCTTCCAAAGACTCTCTCTTGCGTATAAGATTCACCATCCGCTTCAAGCGTTCCGGGCAGATTGCACGATTCGGTCTCGTGCAGCTCCGATAAATAATCGTGTGAATCTTTGCGCATGGGCGCGTGCGCGTGTGTGATCTGTCGCGTGCCATCCTCGAGATTCCACTCCACTCCTTAACGCCATCAAGCACAAGAGCGAAGCTCGATGTCACACAAGAGCGAAGCTCGATGTCACGCTAACACGTCGGGGAGCGCCCATATCGTTTCATTTTTGTACAAATAAGGGATAAACATGAAAGACTGTCACTGCGGAGCTGAAACACTCGCCGAAATGAAATACTCGACGAGATCAATACGTGAAGAGCGCAGAACGGTCAGAGTGACGAAGACCCAAAACCGCGGCGGGGCCACAGAATCAAATGCGCCAGACAGACTCGTCCAGGATGGGCGCGTTGCGGTATCGCGGCCGGCGCGGAACAGGAAACTCGATGTCTTGTGCTTGCACCTTGGCGGCCCATTTTGCGATCACCTCGTTCACTTCCTGTGCCTTTTCGTCGTGGGGACAATGCCCAGCTGCCCCATGCGTATGACAAGGCGTCAAGAACCAGCGGCAGGCAAGACAGCATCACGCCGGCACAAGGACACTTGGCGCACGTCAGCGTTGTACGCGGCCGTGACAAGGACAGCAGCAGGCACGGATGATGCAGGCATCAAGCACCAACTGCATTCTCCGCATCTTCGCCCAGGGACCCCCGTTCTCGACAGTGTTCCCTCATCAAGCTCTCTCGCTCTCTCGCTCTCTCGCTCTCCCTCCCCCCCTCCCTCCCTCCCTCCCTGATCCGCATCATCAGGCATCAGACAGACTCTTGCAGCAAAAAACTGACCATCGACCATGTAGATCTGGCTGAGATCATCCGGCCGCAGCTCCGTTATGGCCTGCACCTCCTCGACACGACCCATCAGGAGACGGCAACGGCCCGTCAAGCACCTGCCTCACACGCCACCATGCTACTGCGCGACCCCATCTTTTGCCGGGGAGCGATTTCTCTTTTTTCGGGGGCGAAATCAATACCGGGCAGTTGATCTAATCATCGCCAGCCCATGGCCACGTGCGCACGTGCGAAACACAGTACGCCTTACCAGGTGTGGTAGGCCTAGTGGCGTTCAAGGGCCTCTTACGGCATAGCTTTCCCTTCTATCCCTTCTAACCTACATACCATTATGGACCATAATGGCGACAAGTGTAAACAGAGGGCGTGGTGGAAGGGGAGGAAAGCAACGCACCTCGACATTGGTCTCGGGCGGCAGAAAAGCATCGTGCTTGCCCCAAATGGTCAGAATAGGTCCACAGTAAGTCATAGTCACAAACGTGTCCTCCCCTGATCCGCTCCGCGTGCGCTTGGGCACCACTTCGCGCACCTGCTCCCATATTCGGCGTACCACAAGCACCAAACACCAAGTTGCGCGCCGTGTGCACCAAGATGCGCACACGCGCGTGCCTGGTCGCGTCAGCAACAACACACACTAGTTTCGACACACGTGCGCTTGGCCACAGGTGTTGTGAGCACGCCAGGGTTTCTTGTGTGCCGGGAGTGCGCCATGTTTGCTCACTGATGCTCATGTGCACGATGCTCATGCTCATCTGGACGATGCTCATGCTGATGCTGATACTGATACCACGCGTCGGCGCGGCAAGGAAGCGAACAAGAGCAGAAGCGCAGGAGAGAGGAAGAGCAGGACATGCCACGACATGTACACACACACACACACACACACACACACACACACACACCTCGTCCGAGGAGATGAGCTTTTCCCACGGCGACTGGAGGCGCGACTGGTAGATGGCCTTGCAAATGGCCTTGCCCGCCTGTGTCAGCATCACCAGGTGCGCCGCGCGCGTTAGGAGCCTCCGATTATTCCCATCCCGAGGCAGGGCCTATTCCGACAAGGAGGCTGGGCCTATTCTGCAGCGCCCTGTTCCTGGTGCCTCTTGCGTTGCCTCTTGCGCATTCTCTCGAGGGGCCCCTCCCTGCTACACACGATCTACCTCATGCTGCTGCTGCACACACCCAACCTCATCTTGCCTAAACCCTAACCCTAAAACTCTCAACCCAGACCCTAGACCCTAGACAGCAGACACCTGTTGGCTCTTGGGCGCTTGCCAAGGCGAGGCGAGGTCATCGACCAGCTTCTGCGACACGGCCGCAGGGTCATGGTACAAGAATTCCAGGGTGCTGCGCATGGCCTCGGGCGTACTGAAGCGCTTGAATGTCTGCTCACCGTGCCCGCGCCCAGCCCAGAGTTAACACGTAGAACAGAGACCGTGTGCGCCCTCGCCTACACTATCGCCTGCTGACCCTGTGCCCCGCGGCCTACTGACTCTGTGCTCCGCGGCCAGCTCTGGCCCAGAGGGCCTATATACAGCCCAGTGCGCCGATCCCCATCAAGCGCACATCTGGATTTACATGCTTCCCCTGCCTTCCCCTTCCTTCCCTACGCTCGCCCTTGCTCCCTCGCTCTCTCAAAATGGGGACCTGTTCGCCGAGGGCAGACGCCACGGAGCCGAAGCCCAAACCGGGAAAGTTGAAGGAGAGCGGATGCAGGACTGCCGACCATGTCCCTCGCACATGTCAGAGATACCGCCTCGGGGCACACTGCCTTGCCTAGCGCCGTCGCACGCCCCCACCCCCTGGCTCGTTCCAGCACACGCAGGTGGGCTAACTGACGGAAAGTCCGTTAGCCCTGCCACAGCTGCCGCATCACACACGTCTGATCCCACCGGCTTGCCGCGCTTAGCGTCCAGCAGGTGTCCATGTATGTGCCGGAGGAGGGGGACGGGAAGCGGTGGCACAGGCGGGGAGGGCACAGGCAGGGAGGGCACAGGCGGGGAGGGCAAGACCAAGACCTACCTCCATAGCGGCCGGCAGGAGCGATCAGGCAAAGACCTGCCACCTCGCGCGGTGCCCGGGCCGCCAGCCGCATCGCTATGTAGCCTCCTGCTCAGTTTCATGCGCTGCCTCGTGTGACGAACGATCCAAGCGAGCGACACACACACACACACACACACACGTACAAACACACGCCTTGATCTCACGCGCGCGCACGGGCACCAGGGTTGCGCGGCAGGGTAAGGAGGGCGAGCGCGAGAGCGGGCTGCCGAGAGGCACAGAGCAAAATCACAAGACGCAACGAGCTGGCAGGGTGTGCAGAGACCGAGAGAGTGCCCCACGAGAATGACCTTTTGCGCAATCACCTCTTTCACTAGCGTCTCCACCTGCGCGCCCCATTCTGTGTCAACACTTTTATCTCCGCCCACGTAGGATTGTCTTATCGCCAAACGCCCACGCAGTGCTGCGGGCAACGCGGAGGCTTGAAGGACAAGGCACAGCGCGCCTGCGTCGCCTCCCGCACAGCGTGGGGTGAGGTGAGAGGCGGCAAGGCAAGGCAGGGGAGGATGAGACACCTGCCAGTCCCAGAGCGAGCTGTCGTAGCTCACGCCCTGCGGTTTGGCCGACTCGCCGTGACCCAAGAGGTCGAGCGCATAGATGGCACTGCCGGTGGAGGCAGCAAGGGCCTCGAGGTTGCTGGCAAAGTGCGCCTTGTTGCTCCCGAATCCGTGCACCAGTACCAGCGGCACCGCAGCAGCAGCGCCTTCGGGCAGCTGCGGCTTGGCAACAATGTAGTTGCTACGGAAACCATCCATGTTGAAGGACCCCTCGAGGACCGTCACGCTTGACACCGCCGCCGTGCAGGACAGCGACGACAGCCCTGGCGTCTGGAACTGCACAGGGCGCAAGCGAGACCGAGCAGCATCCTGCACCGCCCGTCGCGTCTGTGTTGGTAGCTCCCGCACGGTGCTTGCGCACGAGCCTTGGCGCTGCGAGACATGCCACCGCCAGTGCTGCGTCGTCAGGTGCGGCTGCCCGTGCGTTGACGGGCCGGGAGGCCTCGGACACTTGCGGGCGGGGCATGCAAGCGGTGCACGATGGGGGGACGAATATGTGACTAGTGTCCAGGCAGGACTGCGAGCACCTGGGCTGCCGGTGCGCAGAAGGCACGGGGCTGTGGGCTCGCAAAGGCCGCATGTCTGCCCTGCGCGACGCGGCTGTGACTGCACGCCGCCTGAGCGCCATCGAGAAAGGGCAGGCCCACTGCAACCAGCAGCGCGAATGCTCTGCGGCACCACAGAGGGGAGGCGGCGGCGGCACGGGAGGTTCAGTGCGCGCCCGGAGCATGCACGGCGGCGGGGAAACGCGGCCAGGACACACACGCCACCCCGCACGCGCGCTACTGCAGGAGAGGTGCGGAAGCGAACGACGGACGCGTGAGATGCGCAGGCGAACGACGGCCACGCCCCCTCACAGTGCCAACCACCATGCCGCGATCCAAGAGCTTGCTCGCACCTCATCCCCAGACTCGGGCGCCGCGCGCCGCAGCCGTCGGAGGCGTGACGGGCCGCTGCTCTCCAAGGACCAAGGCCCAAAGCGCGTGGGTGGCCGCCGACTCAGCGTGGTCACGGTCCAGCGGGGTCACGGTCCAGCGTGGTCACGGTCAGTGTTCGTTACGCGAACTCACTGTCATTTCTCACTAAAACCCTCTCTCACTGGACTGCTGCAGAGGCTCAATCAACATCGGTCAACATCCACGTCTGGGTTCCGAGCCCCATCATAAATGAACACGCACACGCAGGCCCGGCCTGAGCAGCACACGCACGACGGCCACGCGCCCAGGCATCCTGATGTCCAGCGAGAGCGCCAGCACGGTGGCGATGCGGCCAATGCCATCCCGTGCGGCGCCCGACGACCCGACGCTCCGAGCGTTCAGGGACGACATCGCGCGGTTCAAGGCTCGCCTTGACGCCCACCTGGCCCGTGGCCAGTCCGGGCCTGCTGCAGGCGCAGCAGGCGAAGGCGGCGGCGGTGATAGCTCCGTGCTAGACGCTTGCGACGAGCGCCCGCAGGACCCGACGTTCCGGGCGTTCGGGGACGACATCGCGACGTTCAAGGCCCGCCTTGAAGCCCACCTGACCCGCAGCCAGTCTCTGCCTGCTGCAGGCGCGGCAGGCAAAGGCGGCGGCGGCGATAGCTTGGTGCTCCTGCGCGGACCAGCCCAGGTCCAAGAGGTTGCTGCAGGCGCGCAAGGCGACCCAGGGGTGCAGACGGGCAGGATCGCAGAGCGAGGCTCCGAGGCGATTGATCCTCTCTTGCAGGATCCCCGCACACCCACGCCCGAAGCAGGCGGTCGTGGGCGCTTCCTCTTGCGTGACTTTATTGTGGGAGTGTGCGTGGGCTGCGTCGCCACAGCGGCCGCTGCAAGCAGCCGCAATGTCCGCGGCCGAGGTGTGCAGCATGAATAATCAGACCCACGCCATGGCAA
>Ga0115006_10002110_pt1 | contig 12882 bp, 5 predicted proteins | sample ArcOceMetagenome_3_FD_88943 | JGI IMG/M metagenome (GOLD analysis project Ga0115006, IMG submission 88943) | Marine eukaryotic phytoplankton communities from Arctic Ocean - Arctic Ocean- Svalbard ARC20M Metagenome | ecosystem: Environmental > Aquatic > Marine > Oceanic | place: Arctic Ocean...
CACACACACACACACACACACACACACACACACACACACACACACACACACACACACACACGCACCACTTTAGGAATGTATGCACACACACCCCTGCACACCCTGCACACGTACTAACTATGCAGGATGAGAGGGAAATCCGCGTGCAACTCGGCGCCCTGCTCGGCGATCTGCGCGCCCTGCTGGGCAACCTGCCCCCTCGAGCGCTCGGTCCACACAGGCACCCACATACACTCGCGCTCTGCTTGCTTGCGCGCGCGCTCTCGCGCGCGTGCGCGCTTGATCTGCTCCCCTCTGTCTCGGCAGCGCTACCTGTCGCACGAGGTCCTTGTACTCCTCATCCGCAATGGTGTGGTTGTGCGCCATGCGCATGGCCAGCATGGTCAGGACCATGACCTGCGCCGTGAATGCCTTGGTCGAGGCGACGCCGATTTCGGGGCCGGCATGCAGGTAGATGCCGCCGTCAGTCTCGCGCGCAATCGTCGAGCCCACCGTGTTGCAGATGCCCACAACAGTGCAGCCAAAGGACTTGGCGTGCCGCAGGGCCGCAAGGGTGTCGGCGGTCTCGCCGGACTGCGAGATGACCATGACCACGTCTTCCTCGGGCCGCAGCACCACAGAGCGGTATCGGAACTCGGACGCGTACTCCACCTCCACAGGCACTCTGCACAGCTGCTCGAAAATGTACTCGCCCACCAGGCCCGCGTGCCAACTCGTGCCGCACCCGCAGATGATGATCCGGCGCGCGCGTTGCAGGCGCGAGAGCAGCGTCTCCATCTCTTGCCCGTCCTTGTACAGCACTTGCTCGATGCCGCCCAGCGTGATGTGCGGGCTGTCGCGCGGCAAGGATTCATCGTCCAGGCTGCCGCCGTCGCGGGACGACCGTGCGGGCGAGGGCGGCGCGGATGAGTGGAGCTTAACGCGCCCGCGCATGCAGTTCTCGAGTGAGGCGGGCTGCTCCATGATCTCCTTGAGCATGAAATGGCTGTAGCCGCCCTTTTCGATCGAGTCCAGCGTGCCCTCGAGCTCAATCACCTCGGGGTCCAGCTTGCCCCCCTGGATTGTGCTGACCTCGTAGCCGACGCTGCGGCGGATGACGACCATCTCGCCGTCGTTGAGGTAGACCACCTGGCGGGTGTACTCGAGGAAGGCCGCCGCATCGCTTGCAATGAACCACTCGCCCTCGCCGATGCCAAGCATCAGCGGGCTGCCTAGACGCGCTGCCACCAGGACGTCGGGGTCCTCGCGGGAGCACACGCAGATGCCGTATGCGCCCACGACCTGCGAGAGCGCCTGGCGGACAGCCTCCTCGAGGCCCTTGCCCGTCGTGCCCTTGATGTCCTCGATGAGCTTCACGAGCACCTCGGTGTCCGTGTCGGAGTAGAACTTGTGGCCCTTGAGCGTCAGAGACTCCTTGAGCGTCTTAAAGTTTTCGATGATGCCGTTGTGCACGAGCGCAAACGACGCGTCCGACGAGGCCATCGCAGTCGGGACGTGGGGGTGTGCGTTGCGCTCCGAGGGCTCGCCGTGCGTGGCCCAGCGCGTGTGCCCGATGCCCGTGCTGCCAGGCATCTCCTTGGCCACCGCGTTGAGCTCCTTCACCTTGCCGACCTTCTTCTTGATGTTCAGCTTGCCCTCGTGGCAGATGGCGACGCCCGCGCTGTCGTAGCCACGGTACTCGAGGCGCGCGAGGCCCGACAGCAGGATCTGGGCCGCCTGCTTGGCGCCCAGGTACGCCGTGATGCCGCACATGGTGCACTGCCTTGCAGCGCCCCCCCCGCCTTCCGTCCAGTCTCCCTCTCTTCCGCTCTCCGACCGATTCCCACTCCCGCCTCCACCCCGCCCGTCACAGGCTTCCAACGTGTCACACTTGAGTTCGTGGACAACGAGTGACAAAAATGTTTTTCTTTTTTGGCAAAAAATTTCGCGCGCCATCGCCTCTCGCTACGGCGTCGTGTGGGTCGGAGTTGGAGGCGCGCGAGGCGGGGGCGCGCCTGTCGCCATGGGGAGCCGCGCGCTCGAGGAGCATGGGCTGGGGGAGGCGGCGGGCGGGAGCGGCAAGCGGCGGGCGGGCGAGCGCGCGGTGACGGTGTACTGCAACGCAGAGGAGTACGGGGGCACGGGCAGCCACTACTCGCTGGACGCCTCCGGGTGCAAGAGCCTCGATGACGTGGCTGCAGCCGTGCGGCGCGGCTTCGCGCTCCCGGCGGCAAGGACGGTGGAGGTCGTGGCGCCCGTCACGGGCGAGCCCGTGCCCCTGGACGCGCTGCACGCCCCCAGCGAGGGACTCCGGCTGGTGCTGCGCATCGACGGCGCGCTCGCCAACTTTCGCATGGAGCGCGTGCGGAGCAACCTGCCCGTGAAGGGGTTCCTCGACGACCTTGCGGCGTGCCAGGTCCGCCTGCCTGCTTGCTGTGCCCGCGAGCCTCGACCCGCCCCCCTCTGCGTGCCGCCCCCAGCGCACGCGCGTGGGGAGCGCGTCCTCGATCCCCACGCCCCTTGCCCGCGGCGTGCTTTCGGGAGGTGCAGGGTCTTGGGCGAGCAGGTGGTGGGTGGATCACGCGAGTGCGGCGGGGGCTGACAGCACGCCTCCCCAACCTTTTCGTGCGTGGTGTGCGTGTCCTCGAGCAGTACACGCTGCTCTCCGCCTTGTGCGAGCTGGTCGACAACTCGGTGCAGGCGACGCGGAGCAACGAGCGGGCGCTGGGGCGGAAGATCTGCGTCACCATGAACACGAGCCATGCGGACCCCGCCAGCAGGACCGTGGTGATTACTGACAACGGGGAGGGCTTCAACGCGGAGGCGAGTGAGGAGTTTGCGACCCTGGGCATGCGCGGCGAGGCGAGCAGGGCCGGCGACTCGCTCGGCGAAGGGCTATCCAACGCGGGCACCTTCAAGGGGTACTTTTCTTCCATCCTCTCTCGTTTCGGCATGGGCTGCAAAATGGCCATGAACCTCATTGGCGACACCTACTCGCTGAGCACCAAGACCAAGGGAAGTCCGGTGGTGCTCGAGGCGGCCTACGACAAGTTTGGCAACGAGTACCAGTACACCGAGAGGCATGTGCCTTGTGCGCCCGGTGAAGAAGACTCGAGCTTCTCCACCATCACCATTGCTGGGCTTCAAGAGGGAACTACAGGCAAGTGTGGCGTGCATGTGTGTACAAACCTGCACGATCATCACGGCGAATCCTCCAAAATATGAAATCATGAAATCATTTCATATTAACAATCTGCAGATTGTTAGCGCCGCGCTGTCACGAGTCCTTACTTCAACAGGCGTCATCCTGTAATCTATGCGCATAGATTACAGGATGACGACAGATTGCCAGCAGCCAACGCATAGCAGCAAGAGCTAGTGTACAAACACCCGTGCGCGCACGCTCTCATTCTCAGGCAAGCCAGGGCGAGGAGAAGAGCCGCGCGTGCTCCCGTTTGCTCACCCCGTGCTCCTGCCTGCTTCCTTCTGCGTGCAGCTGCGTGTGGGGCGAGCCATGGCGACAACTGGCCGTTTGTCCTTGCCCTCAACCTCCGTTCTCTCTACTTTTGCCACCTCGAGCTGTCCGGAGACGCGGTCGGGCGCGCGGGCGCTCTGAGATTCGCTGACAGGATGCTGCGGGGCATGGAAAAGAGTGTCTTGGCTCCGCCCGCGGGGTCGGCGGGCGGGGCGGGTGGAGGGGGTAGCCGGAAGCGCAAATCTGCAGGTGTTGAGGGATCCGCGGCAGGGGGCGGGGGAAGAGGCGGTAATGGCGCAGGTTACCACGACAAGGCAGCAGGTATGGAGGCCATGCTGCATTGGGGATTGTGTCGCTTTCCCGGGAAAGCTTTCCTTGGAAAGCAACGACAAAACTGATGTGTTCTGATGCGTGTGGTGCGTGCAGATCTGTTGAAGAAAACGCTCAACGCCTTCAAGAACCCGCAGCTCAAGAAAAAGTCCACCGCTGTGTCGCTCTTCCTTGAGGTCAACGGCAAGACCTATCTTGGCGATGATGTTGCGGCTGCTGGAGGCGACAGTGGCCCTTTGGTCGGTGCGGCGCGAAGTGCTGGAAAAGACGCGATGCCTTCCCAGGTTGCAACTCCCGAAAATGAGCGCGCATAGCAGTTCAGAGCGAGCGCGCGCGCGGGCGCGAACAAGCGAGAGCGCGCGAGCGTGAGAACAAAGGAGAGATGCGGGGGGAAGCGTGCACCGTGGCGGGAGTGGCGGGCACTGATACGCGGGGCGTTTGGTCAGAAAGAGAGTGAGCCTCCGCACACAGATTGCTTGTGGGACTATGTCTTGTCAGACGTGGGGCAAGACTGTTTCCCTCTTTGGTTTGAGGTGGAGGAGGATGGCCAAAAGTCCGTGGTGATGGGCGCCGTGCTTTACTTTCCTATTGGCGAGCACAGCGAGGAGGAGACGGCACCCCGTCGCGAGGTGTTTGCGCCCCCCAAATCCGAGAACACGGCATGCCGTAACGTGCGGCGTGTCGGAGCGCGCAGAGAGAGGCCTCAGTGTGCTTGCGTGCATGCATGCGAGAGACAACCTCCTGCGTAGGTGGTAGGTGCATGCGTGTGTGCGTGACTGCGACCGTGTGCGCCATGCTCTGTACATGCATGCCTGCGGATTTGTCTGGGTCTGCGTCGGATCTGTCTTGACCTGCGTCTGCGTTGCCTGCTCGGCTCTCCGCGCATGCCGACAGGTGCGAGTGGACATGCCGACCAATTCAACCGAGTCCGAGCTCAGGTTTGCCACGCTGTGGATGGGGCGCTGGCTCCCTGGCGAGGCGTTTTTGCCACCCTCTATGACCTACGAGAATCACACGAGGCCCCAGGTGTGCGCACGTGTGTGTGTGTGTGTGTGTGTGTGCGCGCGCGTCGTGCTTGTGTGCGCGTATGCGCGCGTCACTGTGCGAGCGCATGTGCCTGTGCATCCTTTGTGTCCTGGCTTATTTTTCCTGGCACACGCGGTGGTAGTGCCAGGAAACTACCACCGTAAAATGGTGCGACTGTCATTCATATGAATGACAGGCGCATCATTTTCAAGCAGTCTTGCAGTCTTGGATTCCCTGGACGTGCCACCACGCGCGCGCGCGCGCGCAAGACAGGCAGAGGTGTACTAAGAGGATGTCTTTGAGCAGGCGCCCGCGCGTGCGTACCGACGAGCTTTCGGCGTCATGTTTCTCGACAGAACTTTCCGCCCGCAGCAAAACAAGGTGTGTTGTCATTTTCGTCTTGTGCGCGTGCAGTGCGTGTGCTTTCTGGCACTGTGATTTGTCGGCGCACAAAATGGGCTGTGTGGGGTTTGGGGCGAGGGGGAATGCCGTGTGCGCCGGTGGTGGGTGGTGGTGGTGACGGTGGTGGTGGTGTGCGTGCCTGTGCACAACGTTGGCTGGCCGGTCAGGTGGCGATAGAGCCGAACCGTAGCCTGTGGCTGTCGCTGCGGCGGGAGATGGACAATGAGCGCATCTTCAGCGCCTACGACAGCTGGCTGCTTGAGTGCAACAAAAAGTACGACCACGAAGTCAGCTTCGAGACGGACCCTGGGCACGTGGTCTATGACGAGGACCGTGGAATGACGCGGCACAAATGTGTGAACCTCGCGGGCACCAAGTTCAAGGTCGCCGATAAGATACGGATCCAGAAGAAAGGGAACTCCAAGGAGTCTTTCTACGCGGAGATCAAAGACTTTTGGCAGGATGGACACCCGTCTCAAGGGCGCAAGGATGGGTTCGTGAGTGTGGTGGACCTGGAGGCACTCTGCTTGCATGATGGTTCGGAGGTGAGGGAGCTGCGCTTTTCTCAGATCTCAATGAGCAAGATTACGGCGACCAAGTGGAAAGAAGAGAGCCAGCGGCTGAACAAGAATGTCGTCGTAGACATCGCCTGGGAGAACGAGACGCTTTCTGCAGCTGGTGCTACGCTCGAGGCTGGCACCGTGCTCAGACATCAAGCCGTGGTTTGCCTCAACTGCGAGGGCAAGCCCACGGCTGCGATTTCAAGGGGTTCGGCGGGAGGCGCTGCGGGGGGCTTGAGCGTGGAGCTGGAGGTGCAGACGCCTCTAGCGAAGACGGTCAAGTTCACCGCGCAAGTCCGCGACAGCGACGCGCGAACGGATGGAGCCAAGCGATTTGAGTTTGATCCGTTGCTGGATGGGCGCGAAAGTATCTTTTCAATTGCAGGCTGCTACTCGCTCGGCTTCACGTTGCGCAGGGCCAAGACCAAGGGCGAGCTTGCGACTGAGATCATCAAGACGGTCAAGCACTCTGTCGTGGTTGTGCCAGGAGCGCCTAAGTCCATCGCCCTCATCAACAGAGAGGTGGAGGCCGAAAGGTGCCCAGTGGATGCCTGCCTTCCAATGTTGTCTTTTCAACTCCTCGACGCCTTTCGAAACACGGTCCGTGCCGACAACTTGGACCTGGATCTCAACCTACATCTTCAGGCGCCAGGTGCTCTCGACAAGATACCCGTGAAATCCTGGCTGGAAAATGTCGACGGTAGCGTAATCAGCATCTCGGACTTGATTGTTCGCGACGCCTGCGAAAGTGCCCCTCTTGGAAAGTGGCACGTCAACGTGCGCGCCTCCCTCACACCCGCTAAGCCCCGCCCGGCCAATCAGTCGATGCTCACCCAGGGCCTAGATAGAATAGATCCTGGCGATTCAATCAGCCAAATTAGCCCAGGGCCCAAAACCGTGCACGATCCCAAGGGCAAGTCACTGGCGGGACCAGGGGAGAATTCGCCCACGAAGCGCAGGAAGTGCAGCGCCGAGGGGCAGGAAGGGGAGGCCAGTCGGGAGGGGGCAACCATACTGGAGATTGTGGTGCCTTTGGAGGTGATCCATGGCAAGCCGACCAGCCTGCTCCTGGTGTCGCCGGCCAATGTGTTGAACCTGGACAACTTGTCGGAATTTCCCAAGCTCGAGTACGTGGTCAAGGACTGTGCTGGCAACACGTGCACAAAGTGCAAGGGGTGGGTTCTGGTGCTGAGCCCGGCTTTTTCGGACAGGATGCATGTGCGCGTCGCACAAGGCATCGCCACCTTCAGCCAGAAGAGCTCACTTCAGCTCCGCTCGCCTGTTTTCAAGAAGCTTGCGCCTGCCATGTCCAGGGCTACATGGGGCACGCAAGAGGCAGCTGCTTTTCTGGCTGCAGGGGGTGGGGGTGGCCCATCGAAGCGTGGTGGGAAGGGGGGGCGCGGCAAAAAGGGGGATAAGAACACGGGAGTGCCCTTGGTCCCCGTGCCCGACTACGACGGCTTTTTCCTGGGTGACAGCGAGTTTATTATGGCGGGAGATTACGTGCTGCACAAGGACGCGCCAGCTCAAGTGCTCGACATCAAGCAGCAGTGCCCTAGCAACCAGGTGAAGCTCCGCTGTTTTCGAAGTGCAGGCAACGGCATCGGTGTGGGAAATGCTGCCTCAGGTGGAGATGCCTACAGCGTGACCAGCAGCAAGAGGGGCGCTCCAGAAAGCCCGTGCAAACGCGTCTTACTGCCATCAGATGCGCCAGAGCAACTCTTCACGCTGGAAAGAGGGCTGCTGCAATCACGAAGCTACGTATTTGTGCCAGACGCCGAATTCCCACATGTCGATGAACGCTTCCTCAACACCGGGGTCTTCGTGTGCTCGCCAGCCCCCGTTGCTCAGGGCAGTGCAAGTGTAGGGTTGCCAGCGATCCCCATGGATGCTTTTGTCATCACCGGCGAAGAAGAACCTGCGACGGACCTCTCTCTGCTGAGCGCCAAGCTGCTGGTGCACACCCGCACGCACATGCAAATCAAAAGCAGCCAGGTGCCGTGCTGCTTGGATCTGGTGACGGAGGTGGCAGGGGCACAAGGCCATGTGAAGTCGGTGCTGAAGGCTGGATTCTCGGGCAAGCCTGGCGAACTCATTGAAGGGCTGCTGTTGGAAATCCGCGACGAGGCAGGCTGTTTGTGCTGCGATGAAATGCCCTCGGCCGCCGGCGCCAATGCCATGGGCAAGGAAGATGAGAATGAACAGTGGGAAGCTTCATGCTCGTGGGTTGCCGACCCCATCCGCACGCTCAAGTATCAAGACAAGCGGGTGGTATTGCCACAGCTGCGCGTGCCCACGGACGTGCCCGAGCTAGACTGCACGGTTTGGCTGCAGATCGACGAGGACACTGTCCTGGAGGCCAACTTCAAGATTAAAGTCGAAACGGGCCCGCCTGCGCAGCTCGCACTTAGCGCTGGGCCCGGCGCTGCTGGCGTGGCGACTCCCGAGGCGCACATTGGCAGCGACTGCGCATTTAGATTGTGCGTGCTTGATGAGCGCGGGGCGCGCATTGAGGGGGACACCGACACTAGGCACAACACGGTGACTGGCGCCTTGACGCTGCGTCGGGTGCGAATGACAGTGACTGATGCTGCTGGGAAAGTGAACCCTGTCCTGGTGCGGCAAGAAAACTTTGAGAAGAGCACCCAGACGTACATCCACAATGTGAACCCAATGACGGAGGTGGACGATGACGGTAACTTCTGGGTGCGCTGCATTCGTCTGCATGGACAAGTTGGGCCCATGGTCTTGCGCGTCGAGGCGCAGGTTGAGACTGAAAAAGTCTTGACAGATAAAGATGGCGGCAAGGTGTCCAAATTCAACGTTAAGGGTGAGCTCGAAATGATGCTCTGCATCGGAAAGCCAGCTGCGCTCGCGCTTCACGGGCGTGCCATGAAAAGGCGAGTCGCTGTCGGCGGTGCCGGGGAGGCGAGCCAGCAGCTGCAGAGCCAGGTTCCTCAGGTGGTCATCAGGTGCCAGAGCTTTGTGCAGCTCGATCCTCTCGTGGTCGACGTGGTTGATGATTGTGGTAACCTTGTGGAGCAGTGGAAAGGAAAGGTGCACCTGGATTTCAAGGGCAGCGGCATACAGCGCAGCGCGGTGGTCAGTTCGCGCAAGGCTGGAGGGTTGCCTGCCGAGCAGGTGCTCCACTTTGAGCGCGGCGACGACTCTCGGATTCAGCTGCTCGGGCTGACCTTCAAAGAATCTGGCTCGTACTCTGCTGCCATCAAGAGCCTGGGCTTTCCGGAGTTACCTGTGTTGTTTGAGGTCTCCGCCGGCAATGTTGTCACGTCAGTTGAGCTGCAATTGGCTGACGACTTTGACCTGGCGCGCCTGCCTCTCAGCGCTCGGGTGTCGGCAGTTGTCAGGATCGTGACTGAAGACGGCGTGCCCCTCACAGAGCTCGACAAAACGGCTATCACGTTCGTTATCGAGTCTTGCTCAGAGCTGCAGGTGGCGAAATGGGAGTTCAAGGGCGAGTGCTTGCACGTTGAGCTTCTGATGCCAACGCACACGTGTGCCACCGACGTTTATGCCGTGTACTCGGAGACGCGGGAGGACTATCAACCCAAGCCGTCAGACGTGGAGTCTAACAGGGTTCCAGTGCAGATGTTGGCAGGCCCGGTCGACCACATCAGCCTGCAAACCAAAAAAGGAAACGACAGCCTGATCGCCTCCGAATACCAGCTGCAGCTGCCCCCGATGCTGGTTTCGGCGCTCGACGAGTACGAGAACAAAAGTAGCACCCTGGCGGGCGGGGAGGAGCTCGAGTGCAATATCGTGGCCGGAATAGAGTGCAATGGCGACGAACTGGAGCTCGTCGGCGCCACGTCGTTCCCACTGAGTGCTGCGGTGAACCCTGTCACCATCAAGGACCTGCAGGTTGTGCGCCGTGACGGGTCCGCCATTGACTTCTGCGAGTTCGTGATCAGCTTGCGCGTCGAGCCCGCCTCGCTTGACATTGCGCCGCTGCGGCACAGCTTCACGCATTCCAACAACGAGTCCATCTCGCGCAAGATTAAAGGCCTGCAGGATCGCGAGGCATTGATCAGCGACCAGGTGGAAGAGGCCAAGCGGCAGGTCTCGCAGGCGCAGCAGCGTATGTCTCAACGGATTGCGGAGGGGTTCCCAGATTGTGAGGCAGAGTGCAAGAGGGAAAAGGACAAGTTGAAGAAGATCGTTCTTGACGCGAAGAAAAAGCTTCTTGATGGGGAGAAGGAGAAGGGCGCAGAGCCTGGGCGGCATGATGTGGATGTGTCAGGACTGCAAGGGGTCATTGGAGTGTTGGCTGATCTCGGAGTCATTGATCGCACACCAGACTGCGATGCTGGTGACATTCGCAAGTGTTTGTCGTGGGCTCTGCAGCAGCACTTGAAGAATGTGCTCTTCCGCACGACAGATGACCAGGAGGTTTTTGATGAGCTCTCGGTCGAGGAAAAGTGTGTCCGCCGCCGCATCAAACGAATCTACAGCGCCGATACCTTGCTCGAGTACAAGAACACCCCGAAGAAGCCCGCCAACGTGGATGGCTGCATTGGGTACGCGCACGAGATGGTTCTCATCAATGAAGGTCTGGATGCGGAGGATGCTGAGGCAGCACGCAAATTTCTCAACAACCTGCTCTGCGGCATCCTCATCTTTTCGACATACAGCCTGGCTGTCAAGTACCAGAAGGCCATGGTGGCGCAGAAAAAAAGGACTAGCCGGTTGGTGGGGCTCGACAGGCCCTTTGACATCATTGACGCCGATGGAGGCCGGCAGATCAACCCCCATGCATCAACCTCTCGCGAGCTCGGATCGCTTCCGGCGCTGGGCATCGTGGCGTTCGGGAGCAGCTCCTTGGGCAAGCACATTCGCGTGGAAGGTGAGACTGCCGCGAAAAGCCTGCGCGAGTTCGAAAAAAGGGCGTCGGAGCACCGCAAAGATGTCGACGTGTACGAGGAGCAGAGTGCAGCTCACAACAGCGCAGAGCATGAGCTGCAGCAGGTCCGTGACGAGCTCCAGACCCTCATGAAGCAGGCGCGGCCCGCTGCTGCCAGCAGGTCAAAAGGCGGGGCTGGAGGTGGTGCAGGATCCGGCGGCAACGAGGATAAAGGGCGAGGTGCTGGCGCTGGCGCTGGTGATGGTGCTGGCGGTGCGGGAAAAAAAAGGGCCGGGAGCAGACGCAAGGTGTAGGTGGGTGTTGGGCCTGGTGCGAGAGAAGAGCGACAGCGAGACCGACCAAGGCGCAACGAAACTGCATGAGTCCTCAGACTCCTTCCTGTAGAGAATGTATACATAGAATTTGCGTGCGGCAACTCTCTGTGCTCAAGTGCGTAGGTGAGCAAATGGGTACCGCTCCGCGATACATGCGCACATGCACGTAAGTGGGGAGAGAGTGGGTTGTTTATTGGCACTCCTTCAGTTCAGTAACACTCGCGACATGTGTATGCGTACGCCAATTTCGATGAAAAAATGCACGTATCGATTTTCGTTCTGCACGAATATCCTGTCATGTTCACAAGCTCAGGACATAGCTACAGCTCTGCCTGGCTTCGTTGGACTCCGGCTCTAGATGCCCCGTGCACAAGAGTACAAAACCTGAACGCCTCATGCCATCTAATGACCCACTTGCGCACCTTTGTCTCGTTGCTGCGCACCTTTGTCTCTTTGCTGAGCACAAGCATCCTGAAGGGCCTGCAGGCCCTGTCGTCGACTGGCCATCTGCCAGAGACCCTTAACGCCAGTCACCTGTGGCTAGGTTCTGAGTCTGTCAAACTGGGGACCACCTTCCACTTTGACTGGCAGCCGCCGAGCGACGAGGCGCGCCCAATCAGGATGAATGACTGCATTGCAAGCCCGGGCCTCCCGGAAATCAGGCTCAGGCTCACAGCATAAAAGGTTTTGAAGTGTTGCTTGGTTTTTATTGGTTTTGACCTTCAAGTTCAAGTTACACTGGCAGGGGCATGGATCGCCGACGAAACAGTCGACGTGAATGTTGTACACTGCTGGCAGCGGGCCGAGGGTTTCCTCAACGTCTCCGCCCGTTTCCTGCCCGGGTCTGCTTGCCGGTCCTCCTCATTCCTCAGCGTACAGACCACATGGCACCGTATGAGTGTGTGTGTTCGTTGTTTATTACGTGAACAAAAGAAACACACAGGCTCTCGTTGCACTCTCAGTCCAGTGTTGGACTCTTAGCCAGTATCATCATGATATGAAGACAAAGAGTGAGTACTGCAGTGTCGAGTCCTTGGCAGACTTCTGCAGGTCACCGTGCATCCTAAGTGCCGTCCGGGCAGTCCTAACCTGTCCCGCCGTTGCACCCTGGTGCGCGCCTCCAGCCCCTGGACCCTGTCAATCGCCGCACCGACCTGCATGCCAAGCGCCGCAGGCGCCAGGCAACACGTGCTCCTCCTTGCACTCTTTTGCACTTGCTCCTGATGCGGCTGCGCGCACACATGCCTGAGCACCCGCAATCCTTGCAGCTGCTCTTCTCGCGGTTATGAAGGCAGATGCTGCCGCCCCCACAGTCCTTGCAGCTGCTCCTGATGCAGTTATGCGGGCAGATGCCCGTGCCCCCGCAGTCCTTGCAGCTGCTCTTGCGGCGGTTATGCTGGCAGATGCTCGTGCCCCGCAGTACTTGCATTTGCTCCTCTGGCGGTTATGCGGGCAGATGCTGGTGCCCCCGCATCCACAGTCCTTGCACAGCGCTCTAGTCTAGAGGGACTTGAGTGGGTGAGGGACAGAGAGACGGGGGCAGCGCAGGTACGCAGTTCCATCTACAGGAAGCCAGCGGCAAAGGACATGTACTTGCCGGCTGACTCATTCCACCCACAAGCACCGCGCCGCCGGCATGATGACAACTGTTGGATTTGTTTTCACAAAACGGCAACGGCTGTTCCGCCGACCTTTGGCAGAGAGATCGAGCCTGATATATAGAGACAGACAGAGACAGTTACCCCCGCAGCCCAGACGGCGACACCGTCTGGCGCAGACCGCAAATGCCATTGGCGGCACAAGCTGCAGCGCGGGCGGCAGCGAGAAGAGCATCCTGCCACGAGACAGCAAGCCACGACCATCACCAACATGATGCTCATTTTCTCCACCAGCATCACGAGCATGTGGAAAAGG
>Ga0115006_10002111_pt1 | contig 12876 bp, 13 predicted proteins | sample ArcOceMetagenome_3_FD_88943 | JGI IMG/M metagenome (GOLD analysis project Ga0115006, IMG submission 88943) | Marine eukaryotic phytoplankton communities from Arctic Ocean - Arctic Ocean- Svalbard ARC20M Metagenome | ecosystem: Environmental > Aquatic > Marine > Oceanic | place: Arctic Ocean...
AACAATTGGTAAAAGAAATAATTTGAAACGTCCCACATATGAAACTAAAATTAATCAAGTTCTGAACAATGCAGTAGCTCAATCTGGAAGACAAGTTGAGTTAAACACAACACTAAAAAACAATATCAAAACGACTGTAACAGCGGGTTCAAAAGGATCTATTTTGAATATCGCACAAATTATGGGATGTGTTGGTCAACAAAATGTAAGCGGAAAAAGAGTCAATTTAGGTTATACTGATAGAGTTCTTCCTCATTTCAAACCAAATGATATTTCACCAGATGCAAAGGGATTTGTTAAGAACTCCTATAAGAAAGGACTATCTCCTTCCGAATTCTTTTTTCATGCAATGGGAGGAAGAGAAGGTGTTATCGACACTGCTGTAAAAACATCAGAAACTGGATATATTCAAAGACGATTGATTAAATCAATGGAAGATCTTCAAATATTTAGTGATAAAACATTAAGAAATTCTATTGGAGATATTGTAGAATTTGTTTATGGTAATGATGGAATGGATGCTACTTATCTTATTTCAGAACACTATAAAATACCTACAACAAACAAAGAGTTTGAAGATTTGTATAATGAAAATGGTGTGTGTGAAGATGAAATAAATGAATTGAGAAAAATTAAATCTAATATATCATTTAAATCTCCTGTACATATAACACGTTTAATTGAAAGTATTGAAAATAAAAACAATAAATATTGTGATTACACAAATGAATATATATACAAAAAAGTACAATTTTTGTTATCTAAATTGAATATATATACATCTATAAAAAAAGGAAGTATATATGATGAATTCAATATTTGTGCAATGCATAATTTAAAACAACTTCTTATTTCAAAGTTGGCAAGTAAACAAATCCGTAAAAAATATAAGTTATCAAATGATGGTTTCGATAAATTATTGTTTGAGATTGAAGAACAATTTCATAGATCAACTATTCAAACTGGAGAAATGGTTGGTATAACAAGTGGACAATCTTTAGGAGAATGTACAACACAGATGACATTAAATACCTTTCATAATGCAGGTAATTCTTCAAAGAATGTTACATTAGGTGTTCCACGATTAAAAGAATTGATTAATGTATCAAAAAATATAAAATCACCAAGTATGAGTTTGCCACTTAAAACAAAATTTAATAATAAAGTTGATGCTGAAAGTATAGCTGCAAATATAGAATATACCACTTTAAAATCGTTGGTTAAAACATATAGAATTATATCAAACGAAAATAGTTATTCAGATTATTATTTTAATATTCCTGATGAATATGAATTTGAATACTGTCAATATATTATACAGTATGAAATAGATAAAGAAATGTTAAATAAGAAAAAATTAACATTACTAGATATATCAACACGATTATTAGGAATATATAATGAAGATATTATAGTATATCATAATAATGAAAATTGTGATACATATTTCTTAGAATTTAAAATTGTAAAGACTGATGATATTGTTAATGAAGAAAGATATATAAATGTGTTAGCACATAAGATACAATATGAATGTATATTACAAGGTACAAAAGAAATTCAGAAAACTTACATTACTGAAAATGAAGTATGGTCGGTTGAAACTGATGGTACATTTCTGGAACATTTTCTTAATGATGAAAACTTTGATTTTAAAAATATTAAAACAAATGATATTATGGATGTATATGAAAACTTAGGAATTGAAGCTGCAAGAAATATTTTACTTGAGGAAATAAGAAAAGTGATTGAATTTGATGGAACATATGTTAATATGCGTCATTTTTTGACTTTGGTTGATACTATGACTTATAAAGGTGATATTATGGCAATCACAAGACATGGTTTGAATAAATCAAATACAGGTCCCTTAATGAAATGTTCATTTGAAGAAACTGTAGATGTACTTACAGATGCAGCTATATTTTGCGAAACAGACCATTTGAAGGGAGTAACAGAAAATATTGTTGTTGGTAAGCAATCTAATATTGGAACAGGAAATATGGAATTATTTATGAATATTTAATATTGTGTATAATATATTATAATGGGAGCTGATCAAAGTAAAACAATTGAACAAACAACAGAAGTCTTTTCGGAATCAGTCTTTAAATCTATGACAAAGGTTGAGAATGAATGTATTAGTAAAGGAAAAGTAAGTCAGACTATGAGTAATAAAATTGATGGAACAACATTTATGGAACAATGTAACAAATCAAAAATAGAAATGACGGAAACATTAATGGCAGGTAATGCTAATCCTGCCATAATATCTGCTGTTGAAGGAATGTTATCTATGCCATGTATTACCGAAAATGTAACTATAAGTGATATGAAACAAGAAGCAGAAATGTCAATTAAATCAACATGTACTTTTAATAATGCGCAGGTAATAGAAATTCAAGATTCAATTTCAACTGATTTAGAAAGGATTGTCGATAATAAAGAAGATGGACTTGGTAATGCAATTGAAGCAGTTGCCGGAGCTGCTGCTGGCCTTCTCAATCCCATCGGTGCAATGGGACAGTTAGGAGCTGATACATCTGAAACACAATCGACAAGTTCAAATATAAGGAATATGGTTAACAAAGAAATTAACAATGAATTTTTAACTAAAGTTTCTACATCAATGTCAGCAATACAAAACATGACAAATGAATATTACGGAGGAGCAATGAATGTCAATATCAGTAAAATGCATCAAAAAGCAAAAGTAGAAGCAGTTACAACAGCATTTGTTGATAATTCAGTGATAACAAAAGCTGTGACTGAAGTTGATAATAAAGAAAAAGAGTCTATCAAAAATGGTACAAAAGGACTTACTGATATGATTGAGACTGTTGGAGATACAGTTGATAATGCAGTAGATACTACTGGAGATACTATAGAAAATACAGTAAATACTGCTGGAGATGTTGCAAATAATCTAGTATCTACTACTGGTGATATAGCGGATGGACTAACAAAGATGATACCATACATGGTAGTTGGTGGAATTGTACTTTTAGTATTATATTTTATAGCTATGTCAATGAAGGGTAAAGCGGCAATGGCAGGACCATCATCAGCATCTAAATACATGGCATAAAAACTTATCATTTAAACTTATCATTAAAAATAAATAATGATATTAAACATACTAATATAAATGTTTTAAAATGAATTTTATTTTTTTTATTTTCAAATGTTTCGGTTTGTGTAAATGAATTGGTAATTTTTTTCCAGAGGTTAGAAATAAAATCTACTAATGTTTGCCAGAAACCTTTCGTTTTTTTAATACCAGTACCCACTTCATCTTTTACAGTATCAGCTGCATTATCAGCTGCATCTTTTACAGTATTGGCAGCATCTTCAGCTGTATCTTTTACAGTATTGGCAGCATCTTCAGCTGTATCTTTTACAGTATTGGCAGCATCTTCAGCTGTATCTTTTATAGTATTGGCAGTATCTTTAGCAGTGTCAGCTACATCTTTTACAGTATTAGCAGCCACCTCAGCAACAGCAGCCACCTCAGCAACACCAGTTGAAATGTTGCACGCTTGAGATATATCTTTTGCATCCATATTCTGTATATTTTTAAAATCCATATCTTGATTTTGTATACAACTTGTAATATCAGGGCATTCACTTTTTTCATTTTTTTTGAATGTACTATTGCCACATAAATTATAATAACATGCCGGATCATTAAATTCATTTACATTGTGACCAGCTTCTAAAAATGGTGCATAAAATTTTTCATACTCTTTATTAGGTAAATAACATCCACATATATCTTCATATGAACTTCCTTCTATTTTATCAATTTTTTTTGAAGAACAAAATGACAACAATCCTTCGGTACAATTACCAGGTGTTCTGCAAAAATCTTTACATTCTGTCGTATTCGCTTTTTGCTTAGTATTACAAAATGATTTCATTCTATGTATGTCTGAAATTTTATCCATATTACTTTTGCATGAATCATGTTTTAGTTTATTAACGTTATAACACCAATCTACGAAATCAGTATTTTTACATTGTCTTAATTTTTTTGCTTCCCATACCGGAATACTACTATTATTATATTCTGAATTTTCAATCGCACATTCATTATAATTTATTTCTAATGAATTGCACTTTTTGGTTTTAAAAGACCCGCACATATATGCAGAACCTGATCCTTCAATTTCTAATGTATACCCCCTATCTATTAATGAATCTGGAACTTTTACTTTTGATTTTACTTTTACATGTTCACGAAAAGGGTTTGGTCTGGTAGAATCGTATTTAGGCCCTAATTCACCATAATCATGATCTTTTTTATCAGATTCGGTTTTCTTTAATGTGTTCTTTTCAAAATCCCTGAAATTTACTTTAATTTCTCTAGATGCTTTGTATCCAGATGTTGCTGCTGCATAATCAAATAACCATAATGTTACATTTTGATTTTCTCGAAGTATAATTTTAAATTTCTTTTTATAGTCTGACCAATCATACTGTATTGTTTTTTCAATTTCTTCTTTATTTGTTGTGTTTCCACAAACAAATCTAGCTTTAAGTCCACCATTTTTTCCATTATCACCTATTTTCCCACTTGTATACTTGACAAAAAAATGATAATATTTACCATATTCATCCCATCCTACATTTCCTCGTGATGGTTTTATTTTAACATTGACCATAATAATATATAAAATAAAATAATAATATATATAGTAATGATAAACAATTTACATAAACGTACATTTGAAGATAAAGATGATACATTTAGTCCATTTGTTCCTTTAGATCCAGATAATATTGTTGAGATTTGTGAACAAAATACAAATAGAACATCAAACATAAAAATTGTTAATAATAATATGTTTATTTATGGATTACTCTTAATTATAATAATTTTATCACTTAAAAGATACATGCGTAAATAGTATTATAGTATAATAATGATTGAGGTTTACACAGATGGAAGTTGTCTCGGGAATCCTGGGAGAGGAGGATGGGGGGTAATTATCAAATGGGATGACGGTGAAACACAATTATGCGGTAATTCAAAACACTCTACAAATAATGAAATGGAGCTTACTGCAGTATACAATGCATGTTGTGAATTATTAAAAAATGATATTAAAAATGCGGAAATATATACTGATAGCAATTATGTAAAAAAAGGAATTACTGAATGGATTATCAAATGGAGAAAGAATGAATATAAAGGAGCAAATAAGAAACCCATCAAAAATCAAGAAATATGGAAGATGCTTGATGAAGTTCACTTGAAATTTGATAAGATTGAATGGATTCATGTGAAAGCTCATAATGGACATGTTATGAATGAAAGAGTGGATAAATTAGCACGAGAATCTGCAGAACAATTGAAAAAATAATGTTTGATATACTAAACAGTTATGCGTTCATGTTTGACATGTATGAGAAAACCTACAAATACAAATATATTAAATAGATTTGCAAATATTAAATATCATATCAAAACAGTTAAAGAGTCAGTTCAAAAACAAATACCAAATTGTAATTACAATAGACATGTGCAACAAATCAAAAGTGAAATAAATGCTGTAAATGTACTACTAAAAAAATATCCTGAATTAAAACAATCTCACAATACAAAGTTGACAAATTTAAAAGCACAACATGCTCAATTTACGAAAAACTATAAGAAAAAGGTAGAAGAGCAACAAAGAAAACAAAAAGAAACTGAGGCAAATTTGAGAAGACGATTAAAAGTCTTACAATCATTTGGAGAAAATCAAAATGAAAGGCGTGTTCAAAATTTCACAGCTAGAACTAAAAAATTAAGAAGTAAATCTGGTTCTGTTAATTTTAATAGTCTTTAAGTAGTAGGAAGAAATTTATACGATTGTGTTTTAGGAAAAGGTCTATTTTCTTTTCTATGATTCATAATATAATGTAATACAATATTACTTCCAAATGGTACAATTCTATCATATGCTAGTTGTATATCACAATTTTCATATTGATATTTAAATACTTCATTAGTTTCAGGCCAAGAATTAATAAGGTTATCAATTCTTTCATTTAATTCAAACATATTATATAAAATAACAATTTTTTTCTTTATATATATATTTTCACTTAAAGAAATTAATCATGATATTAATAACAAATCAAATGATGGAACATCCCAAAGGTTGGTGTGATAACACTCATTACATGAATATTGGAGGACAATGTGGTCAATCTTGTCCATGTTGTAGAGTACAAGTAGGGGATACATTAGGTGTATGTATGATTTGTTTTAAAAACAAATGGTATAGTAAAGATGACAAAGTTGTCAAAGAAGAAAAACAACCAGAAATTAAAAGAACCAAGAGTAATATCAAAGAGTCATCTCAAACAAGATCAGGATTGGCATGGAGAAGTAAATACATACCATCTTCTGAAAAGTCCAAGAGATGGTAAAAAATATAGAATCATAACACCAAATAATACTAAAATTGATTTTGGAGCAAGTGGTTACTCTAATTATACAATTCACAAAAATCCAAAACGAATGCGTCTATATATCATTCGTCATGGTGGTATTATGACTCAAAAAACAATAAAAGAAGGAGACTTACATAACAGTTTTCTAAAAATAACAAAGAGTAGAAAAGAAGAATGGAGTAAAACCGGTATGAATACAGCTGGCTTTTGGTCAAGGTGGTTATTATGGAGTCAACCTAATATTAGAAAGGCAAAAACCTTTTTAGAAAATAAATATAAAATCAAAATAAAATATACAATTTAACTGCTTAAATATAAAACATGTTGTATATATAAAACCATTATTGCAATATGATATATAATATTAAACGTGAAATTGGAAGAGGATCGTGTAGTATAGTATATGAAATTGAACATGACAATAAGAAATATGCTATGAAAAAAGTCAACTTAGCAAGTATTACTCAAAATCAAAAAAAGTATATACTTAGTGAGTTAAGAATTATATCTGAACATAATTCTCCATATTTAATTAAATTTTATAATTCATTTGTACAAGATGATAATTTATGTATTGTAATGGAATATTGTGAAAAGGGAACATTGTATAATATTGTTAAAAACAATCAATTAGATAATAAAACAATATGGAAATACTTCTCAGGTGTTTGTGGAGCAGTTGAATACTTACATAAACATAATATTATTCATCGTGATATTAAAGCAACTAATATTTTAATAGATAATTATAATAATATTAAATTAATTGATTTTGGAATAAGTAAAATTTTAAATAATTATTTAAAATTTACTAAATCTTTTGTTGGAACACCTGAATGTATGAGTCCCGAATTACTAAAAAATATTTTTTATGATTATAAAGTTGATATATGGGCATTAGGAATAATTTTGTATTTTATGACTCACAAAAAAACACCATTTGAATGTAAAACAATGGATTTGTTAAGGGAGAAAATATTGAATGGTAAATATATTATTAATGATAATGTTTATGGCGCTTTTAAAACAATTATAACAAGATGTATACAAATATCTCCACATAAGCGAATAAAACTTGAAACACTTTTGAAATATAGTGAAATTAAAAAACACATTAAATATTGTATTGTAAAACATCATGATTTTGAACAAATTGACAAAGTTCCAAGTTTTGTGAATGATTGGAATAAGATTGTTAATAAAATACCAAATAAAATACCAATCAAGCCTGAAACTAGAATAGAAAAGAAACATCATGATATAGATTATAATTTTATGAAACATTACACTAAAAATGATCTTGTATATTTGAACACGCGATTGATTAATACAATAGTAGGTTTAAATATAGAAATGAAAAAATTAGAAAATGAATTAAAGAATTTAAAGTGTAAAAAAGTTTAAATTTATATAATGAGCAAAAAATCACAATACACGATGGACACAGAATATAATTTAGACGATGAAGATATAAATTTATGTTCAAGTGTACAATGTAAAGGAAAATATGTAACACAAATAATTCATTTTAAAGATGGTGAAAAACGAACATTTAATCATATAGATAGTAAATCTATAAAACAAGGACAGTTTACCAAATTAAAATTTAAAAATGGATCATTATTAATGATCAATGATAAAAATGTAAATTGTATTGAAGTATTTGAAGAAAAATAAAAAATGAATTAATAATAGCTACTATGGGTGCTGGCAAAGAGGATTGAACTCCTGACCTATAGCTTACAAAACTACCGCTCTGCCACTGAGCTATACCAGCATATAGTACTTATTATTAATGTGCTTACTCCGGGAGTCGAACCCGGGTCGACTGCTTGGAAGGCAGCAATCATACCGTTAGACCAAGTAAGCAGATATCCCAGAGGGGGCTCGAACCCCTGACCTTTCGCTTAGAAGGCGAACGCTCTATCCAACTGAGCTACAAGGACAAATGAGGCACTGCCTCATAATATTACTATAAATTTATTACACGTTTTTTACGCACTATGTTTAATAATATGAATAATAATTATGATTTGTTGTCCTATATGTTATGAACATAAATAAAATATTATTAATTTAAATTGTAATCATTCATTTTGTATTTCTTGTATAAATAAATGGTACAGGACATATTTAAGTATACAAGAACCACTTACAGAAGAAACTAGTATTGATGCTGATTTAAATGTTCCGTGTCCTATATGTAGAACTAAATCAAATGATAAAATTTGGAATATTGTAATTAACGATTATCTATTAAATTAAAGCACCCATCACCTGTGCTAATCTTGCATTTGAATATGCTTGAGCAGTAGATTTTTGTTTAGAAAATCCCTTTCTAGTATACATTTTTTTTCTTGCAACGAATAACTTCCCTGAAATAAAGTTCATTACAACTGCTATAATAGCAATTTTTAATGAAAACATATATAACTCATCTTTGATAATGGTAGATCTTATAATATAATTATATATATATGAAACAACGCACACAACAAGAAATGTTAAAATAAATAATTGCAATGGGTTCCATGTTCCAGTTAATGTTTTGTCTTGTATATCAACAATAATATCAAAAAACCCAGATGACTTCATTTATATATATAAATAATTTCTTTAAGTATTATAATTTCATTTTACCTAAATTATTTGCCATACGATTACGTGCTGCTTGTGCAGAAGCAGCATATCTTGCTCTCATATTTTGAGCTGCTGCTTCACCTCTTCCACGTCCACGTCCTCTTCCGGCTGCGGGTGCAGCAGCAGTTCCTCTTCCACGTCCTCTTCCGGCTGCGGGTGCAGCAGCAGTAGTTCCTCTTCCACGTCCTCTTCCGGCTGTGGGTGCAGCAGCAGTAGTTCCTCTTCCACGTCCTCTTCCGGCTGCTTCAAACATTGGTTTTTTACCTTTTTTATTTTCTAAATTTAAATTTTGTAATAATTCTTCTAAAAGTGGAGAGTTTTTATTTTTTGGACTCGGTGTATTGTTTTTGTTTCTGGAAGGACCAGCTTGACTTGGACCAGCAATATTTGCTGAATTTGTATTACTAAATGCAAAATTATTAAAACGCAGTCTATTAGAATTACTTATATTTGATACAACAGAGTTTACAGGTGAATAACTGTTTTTATTTTGATTACTTCCACAAGATAAACATGTTGATTTATTACTATTTGATACATAATTAGAACTTGCAACATTGTTATTTGAAGAGTTATTACTTAAATTACTGTTAGCAGCACGTTTTTTTTTGAACTCTTCTTTGAACATACGTTTTGCATGTTTATATGATTTGTTATATCTTCTTTTTTTAAGAGGTAATCCAGTTCCTCTTTTGAAATTACTCAATTGAGCCTTTGTACTCATTAAACCATTTAAATAAATTGCTTTGGATCTTGTAATAACCCAGAACCATAAAAAACATTTTGGCCAAAAATAGATCCATTACGAGCTCGTTTCCTTTTTCTTTCGTCTTTTTTCTCTTTAGTATCATCAGTCGCAGCAGCAGCTCCTCTTCCCCGACCTCTTCCTGTAGGTGCAGCGGCTGCTTCGCCTCTTCCACGACCTCTTCCTGTAGGTGCAGCGGCTGCTTCGCCTCTTCCACGACCTCTTCCACGACCTCTTCCTGCAGGTGGATTTTCTTTTTTTGGTGGCATTATTATATAATATAAATTAAATTATTTAAGAGACAGGTTTTTCAATTTTGTAGAAATATTATTTTTTAAGTTAGGAACTTTTTGTTTGGTCAATGTTTCTCTATATTTAGTTTGAATTTTACGAGCAGCTTTATTTCTTTTCGTTTTATTATTTTTTATCTGAGAAACTTTCTGTTTGGCTAACTTTTGTCTATATTTAGTTTGAATTTTTGTTGCAGCTGCTTTAAAATTAGTATTCAAATACATATTTTTCATATTTGGATGGTTTAAATGTGGTTGATATTGAAAATTTATATTAAATTTTCTTTTTTTGTATAAATCTGACCTCATTTTTTCATATTTAAAATATATATGAATTAATCTTCTTTCTTTATAAAAGTGTTTAGAATGATCACATATTGGTGAAAGCAATGGCATAGCTAAATGATAATTTTGATTAGGACAAACTAATACTTTCTTGGTACTTTGAAAAGTACTACCTGTTGTTCTAGATAGACGATTACTATATTCTCTGGATATCGGACTTAATGCTACTTCGTTAACTTGTTGTGGAGTTATCATTGGTTTAGGAATAAATAATTCTCTACAACAATCGACAAAAATATAATTCATACTTTCATTTTTATCTGTTGAAATTTTATTCAATATATTAGATAATTTATAATTATTTTTTTGTCTTTCAAATGCATTCTGAGTTGGTAATTTTTTAAATAAATTACGCTTTGTAGATAAATTAGTAAAACTAAAATCTTGATTGTCATGTTCTATATATGTTTCAAGAAACCAACTTCCAGGTGGACATATATATACATGATTTAATCCATGATTTACTTGTAAATGTGGATTATTAATAAAACTTTCAACTTTCTTAATATTATTAAAAAATGAAACAGAAAAATTATTGAATTCATTTGATATTTGACAACCTAAAGTGGATAAAAAACAAACACAAACATTGTCTGGTACTTTTGCAAAATAAATTTTTCTACCAGCATGCATTAGTTGAGAAAACCCATGAGATCTCAATAGAAAATAGTCTTTTTTTGTAAATCTATTAATTTTATCAAATAAACCTTTATTAATATTTATATCATTATAAAAATATGAACCTTTTGTAAAGCCAGTTTTAGGTAATATTTCAAGAGTACCCTGTACCCGAGTACTCTGTACCCGAGTACCCTGTAGTTTTGTAGCCAGTCGTAAAAAATCATATTTTAATTGATCAATGTTATTCATATTATTATAAAAAAGAAAAATATTATTTATAATATATAAATGTTAAGTGCGTTATTTAGTAATAATACAGTTAAAAAAACAGCTGTAAAAAAATCTGAAACAAAGAAACAAAAAACTAAATCTGTTAAAAAACATGAAGACAAAAAACCAATGAAACAAATAATAACAAAAGAAAAAAATAATAACAAACAAGCAGCTTTAAATGATTTAAAATTAACATTGAATAGTATATTTTTTAAAAATTTTGTACAAACATATGATAATAATGCATTTAGAGAAGGAAAAGACATAATATTACATAAAACAAAACATGACAAAAAGGAACCACGACCACATTATAACGCATTAAGACCATATACAAAAAAAGAAAAAGAACATATTTTAGAAGTGATGAAATCATATTCAGCTAATAATATTTATAAAGCATCAGTTTTGGAAAAAACTGATTTTTATGATTTAATGTTTTCACAAGGAATACATTATAATACTCAAAAATCATATGAACAGAATTTAAATACTTTGTTAAATTTGAAGGATAGAAAGACAGTAATAAATTTGTTATATAAATTTTGTAAGATGAAAGAGTTAGTATTATATGGAGGAATAGCTATTAATATTTATGTAACTACATTTGATAAGAAATTTAATTTATATCCAAACATAAATAATCAAAATTTTGATGAGTTAGACAATATATTTCCAGATTTTGATGTATTCTCTATGACTGCATTTGAAGACCTTAAAGAATTTGCGAAAATATTAAAGAAAAATGGATTATCAAAAATTGAAATAAAAAGAGCAAAACATGATAATACATGGAAACTGTATGTAAACTTTCTACAAGTAGCAGACTTTACGGTGCCTGAAAACCCAATACCATACAAAGTAATAGGTGGAATAAGATATGCAACAGTAGACTTTTTAAAAGCAGGATTATATAAAGCATCAGCCGATGCAAGTGGAGGATATTTTAGATGGTTAAAAGATGCAAAAAGATTAGAAAAATTAAAATATGCAGAACAAAAAAGTGTAAGAAAATTTGGATCATTATATACATATTTTTCAAACAAATCTCCTTTTCAACGATTTATATCAACTTTTTATGGTCCATTATCTGGAGCAAGTTTAAAAACATCTGGAAATAAAAAATGGAACAATAAAGAAAAAGAAAATCTTCTAAAATCCAAATATATAGTAAAAAATGGTAACTATATATTTAAAAATGGTAAAAAAATTCAATTGAAAGAAGGAATGTTACAACATCTAAAAAATCCAACAAATGGTTCGTATGTTCCCTGGTTAAATGAAAAGAAATCATATAAAATTAAATAATTTCACTTTCATTTCAAAAAAGAATGTTTTTATATTTTTTGTGCAACATTTCTGACAGCTTTTTGTGTTGTTTTTTTTAAACATTTTTATAAACGTTCTAGCTCTATCATTTATTTATTTATTTTATGTTCCTTAGTATCTATATACTATATATATTTATTTTTTTATTCAACAGGTAAATAAGTTATATATATATATATATATATAAGA
>Ga0115006_10002112_pt1 | contig 12875 bp, 5 predicted proteins | sample ArcOceMetagenome_3_FD_88943 | JGI IMG/M metagenome (GOLD analysis project Ga0115006, IMG submission 88943) | Marine eukaryotic phytoplankton communities from Arctic Ocean - Arctic Ocean- Svalbard ARC20M Metagenome | ecosystem: Environmental > Aquatic > Marine > Oceanic | place: Arctic Ocean...
TACACTATAATTTATTATACACTATAATTTATTATACACTATAATTTATTATACACTATAATTTATTATACACTATAATTTATTATACACTATAATTTATTATACACTATAATTTATTATACATTTTCGTAATCAATTCTTTAGTTTTTGAAAAACTAATACATGAATCGGTAATACTTATTCCATATTTAAGTTCTTTTGGATTTATAAGTTTTTGACTACCTTCGTTTATATTAGATTCTAACATAAATCCAAAAACTTCATCATCATTTATGTAGTTTGCCAACACATAATCCCACACTATCTCTTGATTTTTATAGTCCTTATAACTATTACCATGAGAACAGTCTATCATTATATTATTTTTATTAGTTAATTTATTTTCAATTATCTCCTTTTTAACTATTTCTATATTTTCGGTAAAATAATTAGGACCACAATCCGAACCTCTTAATATAATATGACAATTATTATTTCCCATAGTAGATATTACTGATGCGGAACCATCGTAAGTTATACCATAAAAACAATGACTATTTTTAGCAGATTTTACTGCGTCAATCGCAATTTTTGTATTACCTGATGTATTGTTTTTAAAACCAACAGGCATTGAAAGTCCTGAAACTAATTGACGGTGAACTTGACTTTCAGTTGTCCTAGCACCAACCGCTGCCCAAGATATTAAATCTGATATATATTGGGGGGTAAATGTATCTAATACTTCATATGCTGTAGGTACTTTTAAATTCGTTATATATCGTAATAGTTCTCTGGCATTAAATAAACCTTTATCTATATCAAAAGAATTATTTAAATCCGGGTCATTAATCATTCCCTTCCAACCTACTGTTGTACGTGGTTTCTCAAAATAAACTCGCATTACTATAAATATTTTATCTTTTACTTTTAAAGATAATTTTTTAAGCATTTCTGCATATTTTTTTGCTTCATTTATATTGTGAATCGAACAAGGACCGACGATTAATAACTTCCTTTTATCTTGTCCTTTAATTATATTCTCAATTATTTTCCTAGTTTCAATTATAAATAATTTATTATTCTCATTATTTGGTATTTTATTTATTAATTCATTCGGAGTTATTAATTTTTTAAAATAATTTATATTTATATTATCAATATTGTAATTAATTTCATCTGAAGTTTCATTCATAATTTTATAAAATATAAATTAAAATATCCTTAAATAAGAATTACTTAGAAAATATATTTATAAACAATATAAACGATGAATACTATAGTTTTTTATAATAAGAATAAATTGGAAAATAATATTAATATATTTTATGAATATAAGAATACTAATTGGATATTAATTGATAAAAATGATATTAATACGAATTCCCAGTTACAAGTTGAAGCATTATTAATTACAAACAATATCAACAATATTATATATTTATTTGAAGATATCTCAGATACACTAGATAATATATTTAATATTAATTTTTTGGTTATTTGCAATAAATTAAATATTGAAAATTTAATAGTTTTTTATTTTAATACATTTATACCATATTTATCCAAATCGTTATCATATACAATTTATTTAAAATATAAATTATTATTTACCACATGTAGTAATATTTTACCATATTACGATTTTAATTCAACTAATGATAAATTTATTGCACTTATTCATAAAATTTTTATAGCTAAAAGGGACAATACTCAAATAAAAATAAATTCAGGGTTTTTAGGATTTGAATATTATTTTCATATTAATGATATTTTAAATATAATATATGATATATTATTTGATAAAACATATACCAATTCGGTATCTGAAAAAATTTATGTAAGTTCTAATAAAATATTTAACACACATATAGCTATAGATTATATAAATACTAAATTTAAATTAAAAGATATCTATATAAACGATTCATTCGAAGATATTCGTAATAATAAGTCAAATACAGATTATAATTTTAGTAAAAAACTTTATTTTGATAATATAATAAATACTAACAATTTTAATAGTACAATAGAAATAGTAGAAAATTTTCTTAAAAAAATAAAAAATTGATAAGTTTTATTTTTATAATATTTTTATATTATTTTAAATATAAAATAATGAACAAATTAACACTAAAGAGAACAGATTCCACTACTTTGGGTTTAATATCTAATAATATTGTTGGTATAAAAATTTCACCCAGATATAAATTGGAAAAAATTAATAATTTAGATAAAGAATTTAAAAAAATATTTATAAATCATATAAATAATACTATTAATTAGTATAAATAAACAATATTAAATATTATCAATATAATTATCTAAACAAGTAACACTTTCTTGAATTTTATTAATTTCTTTATTTAATAATAAAATTTTTTTCATATTTCTTTCATAGACTTCATTACTAATCATAATCTTTCTTAAATTAACTTCTAAATCTAAATATTTAAATAAAATTATAGAACTAGCGTTAATCACCATAATAATAAATAAAATATAAAATGATATTAAATTAAGTAATTTAAAAATTATCAATTGAAATATATAATAAATAATATAATATTTAAAGCTTTTTAAAATATTTTTTGTAAAAATACTAATATTCACATTTAATTCATTTTTAATATTTATCTGTTCATCATATAGTTTTATTTGATCTTGTGATTTATTTTTCATTTCATATAAATTATGCATCAAACCTTTCTCATATCGTTTACTTTCATCATACCGTTCGTTTTCTTTTTCCAAATCATCAATTATTTCATTTCTTTCATTTAATTCTTTTAGTAAATCTTTATTTTCATTAGTTAAATTAATATTATTTTTAATAATATATTCTTTATATTCGTTTTCACTATTTTGTTTATCACCATTTTGTAATATGATATTTACAGATTTTTTATCTTCTGACATTTGCAATTATTATATTTTTTGTAATATATAATAATTATATTTCAATTTTTTTATAAAAAATATCTTTATTATATATATAATAAAGATATGGATAATTTTAATGAAAATTTTTACCAGGATTTAAATAAACAAGAAATGGATCACCATGCTGAACAAGAAATGGATCACCATGTTGAACAAGAAATGGATCACCATGTTGAACAAGAAATGGATCACCATGTTGAACAAGAAATGGATCACCGTGTTGAACAAGAAATGGATCACAATAATAAAGGGAAATTATTTGATTTACCTATTGGATCTAGACTATTTGAAAATGATTTTGACCAACAATTATGTCAAGAAAAAAATAATTATAGAGAAGTACATCCTGAAGAACAAAATTTAATTAAAGACCCAGATATCAATAATGATAATACTAATAATCTTTCATTGAATAATAAAATAGTATGGGATTATTATCCATCTGAGCCATATATGGAAAACCATATATCTGAAAAATTTTTAAATAAACGAATAAATTCTAATAAAATAATTGAAAAAACAAGACAAGTAACGGAATCTATTAAAAATAAAGTTAATTCTTTCAAAGATAATAGTATGGAAAAAATAAAAAATAATTCCGAACAGATTTTTAATAAATTAGATGAAGAAAAAAAAGATTTAACTGATTATATTGAAGAAAATACTAATACTATAATTATAATTATTTTAATATTATTAATCTTAAGTTTTATTTTTTATAAATTTTAAAAAATTTATTTAAATAATACTAATGTAAATAATCTTGTAATTATTATAACATATTACTTAAATTATTAATATATTTTTAAATACATTAATAATTTATTTTTTTATAGTCTAAATTTTACCTTTTACAACACATCAATTGTCATTTTCTTCTCATTATTATCATTATCAATATAGTATTCATCAATTCTATATTTAGCAGTAAATTTCTCTTTTATATTCTTGAGTTTTTTAGTTGATTCCAAAGTATTAATTATAAATTTATTAGAATACATTGGTTTTACTATTGCACCAACACTATTATTCAATAAATTTACATTTTCTATATGGAATCCAGTTCTTACTTGAGGATTGCTATAATTAGATATAACTACATTTAATTTATCCAGACTTACTATCATATTATCAACTGATTTATCAGTATAATGTTTTATTTCTTCTAAATCGGTAAAAGAATTATAGAAATCACAATAAGTAATTGGGAAACTACTATTACTTGATATAACTTCAAGATTAACCATATCTATAATTAAGGTTTCATTGTCCCATTTAATAAACAATTTTCGCATAAATGCTTCATCTGGGATATTATATTCACCTATTTTGAATTTAGCCATATTAATATTGTAATTCTCAAATTCATTTATTTCCCTTTCCATATATTCAACTATTTCTTGCCTTTCTTTTTCAGTACTCAAAGAAGTTTCTACATTAATAGTTAATAATTTATTATCGTATATGCCTTGTATCATTCTTGAATAACCATCAAAGTTTTTCATTTTATATAATTCTCCACTTATAGTTATTACATATGGGTCTGCTCCGGCACCTGCTGTTTGAGTTGTAGATGTTTCTGGTTGAATAGTATATGTTGTAGGCAACGACCTTCTTGTTAAATGTATATCATTCTCTTGTCTAGATAAATCAATCGCATCTGCCACAAATTTATGTGTACCTGGAGGTAATGTTAATAATTTTTGCCAAGTACCACTTCCATTATTATCATCAACTTCTGCTTCTGTGTAATGAGTATACCATCCCTCATAGTATATTTTAATATCAACCTTTGATGCATTTTGATAACTACCACTTAGTAAAACAATATTACTTGTTTGGAAAGAAGCACTAGGTTGATTAATATAACAATTGGGGAAACTCGTATCATCGTTATCATTAGTTTCAGTTATATCAAGTTCTGGTGGAAGAGCAAAACCGGTTCTATATGATGTGGGTAATTCTTTACTGACTTCATCAGTATAAGTTTGTCTTTGTACATCTACTTCAGTATTAGTTATAATTAAAGTACGATCTACTGTATTACCATCAATATCTGTTCCACTTACATCAGTATCACTATATGATGCTCCAACTACATTATTTACGGAACCAATAGTATAATCTAAAAGATTTGAAGCTGCGCCTGCACCGCTATTAAAATTACTTAATCCATTATTAAGTGATTGACTTAATGTATCAAAAGTTGTGGTGTCGGTTGAACCACTTGAAGTTGGATAATTAATTTCATATACAACTATAATTGAACCTAATATTACCTTTTCAATAACTATTAAAGAAACATCTATTTCTGTACCAACTATCTTTTTCACTATATTTAATGCTATTTTATATAAATCTGGACTAATTTCATTATTATTGTATTCATAAACTTTTTTATCTATAAAATCACCTGATGTTTCATTTTCAACAACTTTGTTTTCTTCATTTAAATAGTCTTCCTGAATTTGTTTTATTACTTGAAACACAGTACTATCTTCCGGTAATGGAATTTTAAACTCTTTTTTTGCTAAAAGTTTTTTGGGTATAGAAGGTATTGCTCCAGAATCTATTTGATAATCAATTATATTTGAAATTGTTAATTTTTCATTCAATTCAGTACCATGTGTTGCGAGCACTTTATAACTATGTGAACCATTATTTTTAAATATAACTGGTATCTTCCAATCTCCGGACGATACATTTATTTCAGAAATATTCGAAAAAGTAGAATTTATACCAGGTAATTTTTCGTGTAATACTATACTACAATCTAAAGAACTATTACCATAAATATATCTATATACTGCATTACCATATGTTTCCTGATAATAATTATTCTTATAATTTAATTTATTATTAATAAGATCTGCTTTGAATACATAATCATCACCAGATTTATCAGGATTTGTTATAGTGAAGTCATTTAATTTAAACCCGCTAGAAAGTGTTTCATTAGTAGAACTTTTACCTATTATGAAAGATGTTATAATTGAATCAGTTTCCGAAGTAAAAGTTAATTCATATTTTTTGATTAAACCATCGTCAGTTATTCTAGGTTCAATCACAGTGCCCTCTAAATCGAAAGTTTCACTTGTTTCTATTCTATTATATCTGAACTCCATCTTTTCTACAGCATAATCTGATGTATCTGAATCTTTACATAATGTAAATATAGTTCCACTACTATTTAGAGGTAAATCAGCATTAAATTCTACACTGAATGTATTATCAAATTCTTTATACATAAAACCTACAGGAATATCAATATAATTAGTATCAGTTTCACTACTATTTATACTTGATGCAGATGTAGAAGACCAAGTTGAAACACCTGTTGTAGATTTAAAGAATTGATCCAAATCTTCTTGAATTAAAAGTGTATTAGTTTTTATTTCTTTATTATAACCGGTTATAGTTAATTGATTTTCCAGTGTTTCTTTTCTTCTAATAAACACAGTTGCACCCAATTCTTCTTCTAAAGTAGCCGTATTATCAAAAGAATTATGTTCTCCATATACCATATCTGAAAGATTATTAGTATTATCATTATTTGATACAGACAACCACGGTTCATCAGAAAATGATGCATTTTCTGAAAATATCATACTTGCAGATGATAGATATCTATATTTATAAGATGTTAGTATTTCTCTTAAAGAATTATTACCATTATATTTATAATATTCTCCAACTGCGGCAGATGCTGACATTATCATCCATTTATTACCTGCCATAAATAATAATTCATCATCCCCTTTTAATGTTGATATCTGTTTTGTAATGTTTTTACTGAGATTATCTGCACTTGCAAATATATTGGTATCTACTAAATCCGCATATAAGTTGTCTGGACGAGTAAATTGTGCATTATCATTATATGGGTACCAACTATATTTTCCTGAAGCATTACTTGCATTTGTTAGTCTTCTTACCAATTCCCAATCATTCTTATATATATCTGGGAAATTTTCAAATGTATATGAAGCATTTGAAAAACTGATTACTTGTTCATGTGCAGTTGCTAAAGATATATCTATTTCAATATTTACTATTGCTGAATTATAATTACCTTTTTCATCTATCAATCTAACGAAAATGTTTGAAGTTTCTAAATCAATTGAAATATTTATGTTTGAACCATCTATATTCGATGCGTTAATATCGACAGGTATATTATTGTCGTCAATAACTTTATAAACTTGTACTTCATAGTTACCAGTTAAATAATAATTAATTGTTAAATCAATTTGATTAGTATTATATTTATTTAGTAAATTACTTATGAAAGGATCTTTTCTTCTTATAAATACAGATGCACCATTAATACCATCAAGAAGTGATGTATAGTTATCATTGCTATCTTCGCCATAAACTATATCTGGTGAAGCAGACACGTGATCTTGTAACGATATCCAAGTGTCTTCTAGAAAAGTAAATCTGTTAAACATTTTTACAACATATGGAGTTGATTGATAACTAGATATTAATATCTGTCTATTTGAATTTGAATAATTTGTACCTGCTGCTTGTTCATAACTCATTACTAACCATTTATTACCCGCCATAAACAATATTTCATCATTGTCAGTCAATTTTGCAATTTTTCGAGTAAATGTTTTATATATATCGTTATTTTCAAATATATTAGTATCTGATAAATATGTATATTTATCATCTGGTGTACTGAAGATAAATTCTTCACCCACCTCGCTATATGGATACCATTCAGTTGAACTAGCACTTAATCTTCTCACTAATTGCCAATCGTTTTGATATTCATCTGGGAAATTCTTAAATGAAAATGTTTTATCACTAAAATCTATAACTTCGCCATGTGCTTGATTCAAAGAAGGATCTATAATATATTCATTAGTCAACAAAGTACTTATATTGCCTGCCAAATCTTCTGCTTTAACTTCTACACTATAAGAAGCATTGCCATGTATCAATAATTCGCTTGCATTGAACTCCCACGAGGTTTGTGAATTCAATTCTAAACTAGAAGCAGAAGCACCACTATTACCTTGAGATGAAACTGTTATAGTTACCGTAGTATCTTCCTCTGAAACAGAACCATTAATTACAAAATTATTATCCAAAGAATATATAGTTGTTAAATCTGCATACTCAGATATAGATATAGATGGGTTTATTGTATCATAATTAAAGGTAAATGAAGTATTTGATGCATTCCCTGCTAAATCAGTTACTATCACTTCTATATTATATCCTTCATCAATTGATGGATTATCATTTATAACTGTGTTCAGATTAATATTATGCGATTCCGTAGTATAATTAATAATATCAAATGTAGATGTAGATGCATTATTATTATCCAAACCACTTGCATTAATTTGAATTGTCTCCATCAGTCCATTATTGCAATTGATACTTATTATTTCACTATTAAGACTTGAATTTAGAACTGAATTTTTCATATTATCATTAGTTATCGTAAATCCAGGTAATATTCTATCATAATTAAAGGTAAATGAAGTATTTGCTGCATTTCCTGCCAAATCTGTAACAGTTGCTTTTATATTATAAGTTCCAGATGTATTTTCCGATATTTCACTTATTATATGACTAGCATTAATACTATCTTGGGAAGTATTATAATCTTTATAATTTTTAATAAATGAAATATTTGAATTTGTATTTTCAAGTTTTATTTCCTTAATTTCTTCATTACTAGTTATAGTTATTTCTTCATTATTTTGATTGCTATCAATTATATAAGATTCATTTCCATTTATATTTCGTATATTATCACTATCTAAAGTTATCGAACTAGGAGGAGTTTTGTCATAATTATAAATTATTTGTGATTGAACTGAATCATTTCCTGCCAAATCAGTGACAATAACATTTATTAAATAACTTTCTTCAACAGTTACAATATCACGTAAATCGACCGTTACAATTGAATTGTTTGAAATATTTACAATATGTGGTGTTTGTGCAGTAGTTGAAAATGTTATTTTCTTTATTTCTTCACTACAAGTTATAGTTATTTGTTCGGTATTTTGATTGCTATCAATTGTATCACCGACAGTCCTCATGTTAACACTAGTTATATTCTCTATAATTGGTTGAGTAATATCAAAAGTATAATCAATCATATGACTGATACTTTTATTCATTGCCAAATCTTCTACTTCTATAAATAATTTATATTTACCTTCTGTTAAAGGATTCCCATTATTTAAAGATAAAGAATTTGTAGTTAAACTACAATTAGTACCTGCAATAATCACACTTTCGCCAGAAATGGTTCCACTGGCTGAATAATAAAAAGTATTATCTTCAATTCCTGAACAATTAATTGTATAATTATTTCTAATTGATTTATCACAATTAAATTCAAAGTTATAACCAAAACTTCCATTCTCAAATAAATCAACTTGTGAACTTGAGATAGTTATTTGTGGCGCAGCATTGTCATATTCAATGTATAAACTTTGTCCTTTAATACTAATATTACCTGCTTTGTCTGTAAGTTCTGAATAAATTTCATAAAAACCATCACCATCAGTAAGAATAGTGTTAAGTGCAGTGAGTGGAATATAATTATAAATACCACTTTCAGTAAAATTGGTGTCATTGAAAACCGTTATAACATTATTTTTTTTATATTTTAATTTATATGATTTAAGATAACGATGTGTATTATCTGTACCTTTAAATCTAAGATCGAAACCATTTATAGATTTATTGATTACTAAATTATTTACATAATATTTATCACCATATAATCTATTATCAAAGTAATCAGAAGCAAATTTTAAATCTGAATTAGGAATAGAAGGTAAATAAACCATATTTGATACTTCACTGTAGTCATCCTGTCGATTCATTGCCATATCATCAATATAGTCAATCATTATTTTATATTTACCTTCAGTCAAATTAATCGAATTAAATGCATCAAACATAAATTGTTTTGGATAAATAGGTTTAGTTGTTATTGATTCAGCATCAGTTCTTACTGTAGAACTTAATCCATTAACATTTACAATTGCACCATGAACTAACAATTCTGTAGAACCAACTGTTCTTATAATACCTTTAAGCGTAAAATCGTGATTAAGTATTATTGTATTTGATACATTTGAATCGAAATTTTCATGAGAAAATACCGAATCCTTTATATTTATACTTATAGTTTCATAATAACTGTTATCAGTACCAGATACATTAAATTTTATTTCGCTTATCGCTTCATTAAACTCTACAATAAAGACAGAATTTGATGATGAATTGCTCGCCAAAGATAGATTATTCAAAAAATAAACATTGTCAGATTTATAATCATCCAAATTATTAAAATCGAATTTAGTTATCGTAGGTGGTGTTTTATCAATTACATATATCGAAGATGCATTATTACTATTCCCGTATTTATCTTCATATACCGCGGAAATATTATATACACCTTCAGCGTCATTAGTAATCATGCTTGCTGAATTAAATTCGTAATTTTCATTTTCATACATATCTCCTACAAAAAGATATATACCATAATTTTTATTATAAAAACCCAATGATGTATCCTTATTAAATGTACCTGATACTAGTTCATCAGAATCTCTATATATTTTATATGTAATGTTATGTAATCTTTCAGATATTTCCTTACTTAATGATTCTTTCCAATTCTCTCCATATTGATTCTGGTAATATGCTTCAGATGCCGAATACTCATTTGTTATTTGACTTACATCTAAATTCTTATTTAAAACTTTAATATGTGTTATTTCAGTATTATCTAGAGTTTTAACTAGAGTTTTAACGTTAGATGCATCTGTAATAGTTAATAGACCAGGTATCTTTTCATTATAATTCCAAAATTCTATTTGTGAAACATCTAGTGACCCCCCGTCAATTTCAATACTATATTTTGCTTTATTAAATTCCTCAGTAAAACTACCTGTTGTACTTCCTGTAACTGTAAATATTGCGTTATTTATAACATTTTTATCTAACATCATGAAATTTCCAAAACTATATGTATTTGAACTTTGATATGCAACAGATTCATTAAATTCAACAATTGATGCATTATTTTTGTAATGATAATTTATACTATTTGATAAATTACCTACATTACCATCAGAATCTATACCACTCGCATTTATGATATAAATACCATTGTCCACATTTGAAGGTATTAATTTATCTACATTCATTTCAAAATGATTACTATCTCCTGTCGATATTGTTTTAATATATGGACCTGGAATATCTAAATCAAATACACTTACTGAAGTAGTATTAGATTGAGTCCAATTCCAGTAAGCATGATCACTAGGGAAATTATAAATATTGTGATTATTAACTGATACTTCTAAAGTCATATTCCCCTTCATTTTTAATATATTATTAGGTTCTATATATCTTGAATAAACTTCAATCCTTTTTAATATTTCAGCATTTTTAGTTGTTATAGTTAATGTTCTTTTTTCTAGTTCGGCGACTGGATAGTAGGAATTTATATATAAACTTGGATTGCTTATAATTTCATAATTGTCATTTATTAAATTTTGTACACGATGTTGTGAGTTTGCAACCCTCGGAACCTGTGCTATAAGTTTGCTACTCGATGCAGTTAACCCATCGAAAGATGTAGAAATATCACTATCTGGTGTATTTAATATATTATCATTTACATCTATAATTTTTATTCCAACAAAAACTAATGAATGGTTTGATTCCGGATTAATGTTTCTAATTGTTATCTTATATTCACCATGGTATAGAGATGGATAAGTGCTTAAGGTTATACTAGTATTTATTTCCGATGAATACCCTGTAAATGAACAATTCGTTGTATTTTTATAAGTATCAGCAGGTAAATTTAATTCAATTCTTGGTCTGCTTACATCTATTGTATAATCAATACTTTTGGATATATATATTGCTTTTGAATTACTAACGGTTTCTGTTACTCGTATTTTATGTTGACCATTACCTATTTCTGATAATTGCCAATTAGGTTGTGCTTGATTATCGCCAATTACATTGAAAAGTTGACCCAGATTTACGTAATAATTATCAGAATGTAAATATTGTAATTGTAAATTAGTTCCAGTTGCTACCGGTGTAAAATTAAATGTTGGAAGAGTATTTGATGAATTGAATACCATTTTATTACTACCATTATTATATATTTTTAAACTATCTGATGTATCTTTTATATAATTATGACCTTCCGAATGTACTCTTCTTATAAATACTGATGCACCATTACCATCATCAAGTAATCCTATATTATATGTGGTGGTATTTTCACCATAAACAACCTCACCCGGATGGTCTTGAACCGATATCCAAGGATCAGTTGGCTGAGTTAGCCCTCTATTATACATTTGTGCAGAGTATCGTGTTGATTGATAACTTGATATAAGTATTTGTCTATCTGCATTATCGTAAACCGTCCCCAATGCTTGTTGATATGTCATTATTAACCATTTATCTCCTGCCATAAATAACATTTCATCGTTATCAGAAAGTTTAGAAATCTGTTTAGTAAAAGTATCATCGAGATGATTAGGTTTTTCAAATATATTGGTTTCTGCCAAGTAAGTAAATTTAGATTCAGATGCTGACATCTGTGCATCGTCGTCATATGGGTACCAATTAGTAGAATCTTTATCTAATCTTCTTACTAATTGCCAATTATTTTTATATAAGTCTGGGAAATTGAGGAAATTAAATGTTTTATCTGTATAATCAAATGATATTGGTTCATTATGTGCAGTTAAATGATTATCACTCATGGTTACATCAAATGTTTTTTTAGGTATTTCAAATGTCATGGAACCATTAAAACCTGTTTCATTGCCATCAAATGTATGTTGTAAAATAATTTGCCCATCTTTTATTATTTCTAATTCTGCTTCTTTTAATCTGTTATAATGTGTACCATTATTATATATTTTTATTTTCGA
>Ga0115006_10002113_pt1 | contig 12873 bp, 21 predicted proteins | sample ArcOceMetagenome_3_FD_88943 | JGI IMG/M metagenome (GOLD analysis project Ga0115006, IMG submission 88943) | Marine eukaryotic phytoplankton communities from Arctic Ocean - Arctic Ocean- Svalbard ARC20M Metagenome | ecosystem: Environmental > Aquatic > Marine > Oceanic | place: Arctic Ocean...
AATCCCTCTTCGAGCGTCATCGTGTCGTTGGGTCACGCGCGCATCCTACGTCCCCCATGCGCCCCACGCGAGAGATGCCTTGCGCACTCATACACAACCACCTGGCGCTGGCGTGCAGGCGACGCTGGGCGCCGCTGTTGGGCCGCTGAGCACCTTCTACCGGGTACCTTTCGAGGAGGTGTGCGACCTGGTGCGCAGTCGGCGCGTGTACTTGGTGAAGGGCCAGGCTTACGTGCCGCAAGAGAGTCTTGCCTCCCTGGTGGTTGGCATTTTCCGCTCCCGACTCTCCAAGGCACTCGCAGTTACGGCCCGGCAGTGGTCCGCCAAGCTCGCGCCCATGGTACGCCACCCCGGTCTTTCAACAGCCCGGCAAGGGTGGCCGTCACCGGTGGCTAACCACATGGTGCGACGCTGACGCGGCTCGCGGATGCGCAGGAGATGGACCGCCTCACGCCCATTGTGGAGTCGCTCAGTTCCCGCCATCTGGGCTCCACGGACTACTCGCAGGTGTGCGCCTCGAGCCGTGCGCCCTTCCACCAAGCACGCGGCGCACATGCAGCGTCTCGACTGCTCGGCAATGGCCTCTGAGCGCATCGAAAGGTTGTGCGTACCGCGTGTGCGGCTGCGACAAGCCGTCCAGCAACGTGCTGCGATGATCGGAGCCATCCTGATGCGGAGGGCGGTGGCACGGGCGACAGGAGCGACACCAGGGGGTCGTGACGCTGCAGGACCTGGACAGCCTGGCGGCGCGGTCGTTCCCCCTCTGCATGTCCAACTTGATGGCCAAGCTGAAGGAGGAACACCACCTTCGCCACTTCGGCCGCATGCAGCTCGGGCTCTTCCTCAAGGCGATTGGGCTCACCCTCGAGGTGCGTTTCTCATTGCGCTGAGAGTTGGTCATGCGGTTGCAGCTGTCTCGCGGGGCGCTAAAAATCCTCGGTGTTTGCCGTTGAGTGCAGGACGCCATGACGTTTTGGAAGTCAGAGTTCACCAAGCGTATGCCAGTGGAGAAGTTCGAGAAGCAGTACGCATACAACGTGCGGCACAACTACGGCAAAGAAGGCAAGCGTGCGGACTACACTCCTTACAGCTGCGTGAAGATCATCATGAGCACCCCTGGCCATGGCGACCACCACGGCTGCCCGTACAAGCACTGGACTGACGACAACGTGCGGGCTGCTCTGGGGAGGCTGAGCCTCAGTTCCAAAGCGGTCAACGAAGTTTTGGAGAAGGTATTACCGCGTGTACGCGTCCTTTGCAGAGCGAATGCGCCGTCGCAGGGTCTGGCGCGGGGCGGTAGGCCTGGTTCGGGCGCTCACGTCAGGGTGCTTTGTGTGCAGAAACGCAACAACCACTACCAGCTGGCGTGCCAAGCGGCGTTCGAGGGCGCCCACAGCTGCTCCTGCGACTCGGGCATCAACCACCCCAACCAGTACTTCGAGGAGAGTCGCAAAGCCATCGATGGCGACGCGCCGGTGGCAACCCCAGTGACTCCGGGACCGGAAGCGAACCCGCGCACGCAACCTGGGCCCACCCTGAGCGGCATCCCTGCCATGACCGCGCTAGCGTCGTCCGTGTGAGGGCCCTTGTAAATCAATCCACTCTCGCGGTCGAACCCTCAGCAAGTGCACAAAATCGCCGACTCCGTTAGCTCGCGTGTTGGTAGCAGCAGACGCAGCGTCAAGCGATGCCGAACATTGACCCGTCTCCACGCATCGATCCAAGCGTGACTCGGCTCCTGGGAGTCACCAAACTACTGCAACCATCAACAAATGCACGGTCCGTCCGGCTAGGTGGGGCAGTGTCTACTTCCCCTCCACCTTGTTGTGCTTCTTCGCGTAACGCTGCGCACGCAACACCCGTCGGAAGGTCAGCTCTTGGGGCGCCGTCCAGTTCCCAGGGGAGGCGAGTGGCTGCTGGTCTGATGAGCATAGCACGCACTCCCACCAGTCAAATGCGAGGACACATATGAACCAGCACTGCGGTGGAAACTGAGGTGCCTACGGCCTCTGGCAGAAGAGAGCACTGGCTGAGAACAGTAAGGCTGCCCAGTGGGCGACAGCTGATACCGTGAAAGAGACCCTCGCTACTGCGCAAAGGTAGGGTTGTGTACTTGGCAAACGGTAGGGATGTGTAGAACAAGCGGGGCGAAGGCACTGATGTGCGCCAGGGTGGTGGGTCGCCGATCCGCACGCACGCAGAAGGTGACGTGGAGAATCGGCGGCGAGGTCACCGTGTCGCGACGGACGCGAGTACGATCCCCAAACTGGCGGAGGCTGGCAGGCCCAGCGCACGCGATGGCGGCGTGGTTTGGACGAGATCGGCGCGCCTCACCTGGTTGCGCAGAAACTTGGGGTCCATGCCCTTGGTGGAAGTCTTGAGGAACTTCTTGGGCTTGGAGATCCCTGCGTACGCGCGAGAACGAAGAGGCACGTGAGATCGCTGCGGGTACCCCATTTTCTCAACCCCGTGGTTTCCCGTGATCGAGTGAAACAGCGCCTGTTGGTGGGTGCCTCTTGCAACATCTCGAGGGTGGGACGCACGGCTTGCACTCGTCTACCCTTGACGGGGTGATGTGGGTCGTGGACCGAGGATGGATCAATTTCGAGCCGCACGCACAGTGCGCAGCCCAGCACCGACACCGTGACAAAGGGGGAATGTAGCGCCTGCCGACACCGATTGCGTTCAGGACACCGTTTCGCGCGGTCCGTGCCTCCGTGTTTGGAAAGCAAGGAGAAGGCGCGTTGCGACGCGCGCGCCCTGCCCGCCACGGTCAAGTTGATGCACACATCGGGTATGGTGACGCAGTCAACACGCACCGTTGCGGTGGGCCTTGTAGCTCTGGTTGTTCGCCTGCGCGCCGCCGCCCATCCCCCACCGCCGCCTCGAAAACCCGGTCAGGAGGGTTGCGCCTGAGGTACGCGTTCCGAAGCGAGACAACTGCGCCGTCAGCTTGAGCCCGGATGACTCCATACCGTGTGGTTCTTGGACTTCGCCATGGTGGTGTGCGCCCTCGGCTTCGAAAAAGGAGGCCTCACAAGATGCTGCACAAGATGACACCCCCACGATTCGTTTGCCTGATACTCTTCACGGGCAGCTTCCAGGTGCGCCGCGCACTCGTTCTCTCAACGCCCGCTACGCTCGGACAACGACGTTGCAGAAGACAAGTGCTGCGACGCACTTGTGCAGCTCCTGCCAAGGGTTCGCTGGTGCGGACGCCGACATTGTGTGATTGGATTCGTGGACTGAAAGCACCCTGGCCCGCGTTGCCCCAGGTGGATGCGCAGACTGGTTTTCAAGGACTCAATGGACTCCCACCGCAGAGTCCTCCACCTGGAGGTGGGGAGGGGGTGGATGGCATGATGACTGACGTGCTGGCCACCGTGCACAAACAACTGGGCAAACAAGGCGTAAAGGCCAGCGAGAGAACAAAGATGTTGGAGGGGTATCTCGGCGTTCAGCATGCTGAGCTCGCCGAGGGGCTTATTTCGCATCAGTTGGACGACCAAAACCAACAACAACAACAAGCTCCACAGGCGCCTCCTTTATCGACCGTGATGATGAGCACCCCAAACGAAGCGGTACAGGGCCTCTCAAACTCAACGCCTCCTCCGCAGCGGGCGCGCAAGCGCCCTGCTGGGAGTGGCCGGGCACCGCCTGGCCCTTCACCGGCTGCTGCTTTGCGGCAGCCCCACTTACTTACTACCCAACTCGCCAGAGTCTCCGCCGTCTCGTCCGATTGCTGCCTCTCAGGCGAAATTTCGCTTTCGGCAGGTGGCGGACAATCGACCCTTCTACATATTCTTGAGTGCTGGCTTCGTCGGACTTGGTGCGTGCTCATGTCGAAATCGCTGTGCCGCTGGTTTTCGACTGGCACGCTCTCGCTCCGAGCTCACCTTTTGTTTGTTCTTCTTCTAACAGACTCACTTGAGTTCGCAACTACGGGCGAGCTGCAGCCGTCCTGGCGTGGTGCCTGGCTGCCACTCTCAGGCGAGACCTCAGCGTGCTCGCCGACAAGCGCTTGGTCGCCATGAACCCGATAGTCGACCCGGATGACCCGGATGACAAGCTCAAGGACAGGATGAACCGCGTGAAGCATAAGCTAGCGAATGCGATCAATCAGCTCGATGCCTGAGATGAAGCGTCCCTGTTCAGCCTCTTTAGACAAATTTGTGGTCGGTTGAAAGGGCCAGGGGCTATCTGTCGTCGTTCTCCCATCGGTCGCTCTCCCCGATGTCGCCCTCCCCGATGATAACGCGAGCCCAGTCCTCCATATGTAACTCGGGGGTGCCTGTGGCGTAGTTGAGCACCTTGCGCGTCTGCACGTTGGACGTGGGCCCACACGCGAGGTCCCTCGCCGTCAGCCCGTCCATGGTCTTGAGCACGGTGGACGCGCCGCAGCCCAGCAGCAGCGCCGCACACTGCGCGTGGCCACGGTACGCCGCCAGGTGCAGCGGTGTGAAGGAGCGCGCGTCCACCGGGTCGAGGGGCGCGCCGCGCTCCAGCATGTACTCCATCGCCTCCGCGTGACCCATGGCCGCCACCACGTGCAGCGGCGTCACGTCGTACTGCGTCACACACCCCAGCACAGGACTCCGCAACTTCTGAGCTCAAAAGTCTACTTGGCCGAGAGACAACTCTCGCGTCGGATTACTCTCTCTGACTTACTCACCTGGTTGCGCAGGTGCAGCACGGAGCAGGAGGGCGCCGACGCTCCGCGGCGGCTGGCGACCATGGTGTGGTTTCCGACGCGCGGACCAAATTCGTGCGCTCGCTTCGCCACGGCGGCCGTGATGGCCCTGATGCGCTTGTTGCTCGCGCTCTTCGGGTCGTTGGGGTTGCCCTTCGCAGCCCCATCTACCACGTCTTGGTTCGCCTGACACGTATCCACGCAAAAAAATCACAAACGTCCCTTGTGTCAATACCTCTGTCCAGCTCAAGCGTTGCAGGATCGAGCAGCCACCCCTTGTTTACGGCAACGCGTCCGATATTGCACACCTCGATCAGATGGTTGACATCCGCCTTTTCCTGCGTAACGTGCATCTCGTGTTGGATGGCGTAGTCCACGATAGCCTGTACGGTGGATGACGTCCACGAGCAAGCCGCCGCCACGTGTAGCGCCGAGTTACCGCTCTGTGCCCGTGGCCATGTTCTTAGACGCGCCCACCGAACGCCTACGGCAAGCAGACGCATGTCGAGAAACGGCGGTACGAAGCACGATACGATCGGGAAAAGGCGGTGCATGGATGAAGGTTCGCACCGTGTCGGGCTCTAGAATGTCAGCGCCGCCCTCTAGTAACGCGTAGGTGGCGTCGGCGTGTCCGCCCTTCACCGCCGCGTGCAGCGGGCTCTCGCGGTCACGGTTAATCTGGTTTGGATCCGCGCCGTAGGCCAGCACGGCGCGTACCACATCGCCATTGCCCTTCATCGCCGCCGTGATGATCACCGGGCTTCCGCGCGTGGTCCTCGCGTGGACGTTGGCCCCCGACGCCAGTAGCGCGTCGACAATCACAATGTTGCCCTGCTCAGCCGACTCATGCAGCAGCGTATACCCACCGGTAGTTTTCTGCTGCACGTTGGCCACCTTGGCCAGCGCACACGCCCCCTCGGCGTCGCCCGCGAGCACGCACGCCACGAGCAACTGATCCGGAATCGAAATATTGTATCGCAAGCGCGCCGCCTCCATAGCTTTCTCGTGATCTTCCAGCTGTTGCCTTAGCGCCTGCTCGCGCACCGCTAACTCCTCGCGCCGCATTGTCCGTTCCGCCTCCACGTAGTCCGCCGCCTCGTCCGCGAGCAAGACAACGAGGCTGGAGCAGAAGCTCTCCACCGCCTGTAGCCGCGCCATCTCCATGCGCTTCATGATCTCCAGCTGTCTGCGCTCCTCCTCCTCTTCCTGCCGCCGCCTGACTTCGCAGAGCTCCGCCACCTCGTCCACCACGTCGTACATGAGCTCCGAGCACAGTACGGCGTTGGTCATGGACTGCATCAAAATCTCCTCCACCAACTTTATCGTCGCGTTCTTTCGCCTGTACCAAAGCACGTTCCGCGTCAAGCTCCGTTGCCGCCCGTTCAGCGCCACTCTCTCCACTAGCGCCGTTCATCCGTGCGAGCGGCTCTCCTTTCAGCGCGAGGACCTCCGCCTGGTGCAGCCGACGGATTGGAGCGTAGCGATGCCGCACGCTACCTGAGCAGTCCAAAGGTGCGTGGGAATGTCCGAACCTGAAGAGCGGGCCGACGCGCTCCTGAATGGCTCTCATCTCCTCGAGTAGCTTGTGCGACTCGGGCACCAGGCGAAGGCCCTGGGTCAGCACCATCTGGGGCCCCAGCTGCCATTGCTCCGTGAGATCCGCCTCGCGCGCTAGGACGTCCACGTTGGCCAATACCACCGCCTGCGCCCTGGTACTTACCTCCAGCGCGAGCTCCAAATTCTTGTTCGCGCGAACCACCTCCGTGGAGCCCTGCCGCGGCCCACGAGCCATGACCCGTCGCGATCAGCCCTCTCTTCTCTTGACCCTTCTCTCCGCCGGCGGTGCTGGAGCTTCGGAAGGGCCTCGCTCGCGCGTTGGCCGCCAACAGCGCGCTTCGATGTGGACATGGCAGAAGGCTCGATCAACCAAAGCCAGGCAGGCGGATGCTAACACGTACTTGACTGGCACGACACTGTGATCTGGTAACCTAACGGATGACCAGAAAGAAGGAGTGCGGACTGGGCGACGTGCGACTTGATTCTACACAGCTCGTTCGAAATTCTTGTTTTCGTTTCGATCAGGGGACACTCAGCTCTGGCAGGATGCGAGGAGCCGCAGCGGCTTCAACTTCAGCACGCAAGCGATCAGGGAAAAACGAAACGTACCTTGGAGCGCTCCATCGCCTTGGCGGAGAGCTCGACGGTGCGGCGGCCCTCGCGCATTTGCTCAATCGCCTTGGTGGCGTTGCCCATGGCCAGCATTGCCTCCGCCTCTGCGCTCGCCAGATCCACTACCTCGCTGACCAGGTCGAAGCACGCGAAGGCGATGGCGCGCTGCTGGATGTCGCGCGCCTCCGCCGCCGCCGCCTCCGCCTCCGCCATCTGGCGCTCCTGCTCCTCGCGGTAGGCGTCCTCCGCCTTGCGCGTGCGTTCGATTTCCGCCTGGATCTCGCGACGCAGCACCTCCTCCTTGAAGAATTCCAGGTCGTACTCGATCTGCACCACCATGTACCCACACCTCGCGTCTCGTCAGGCAGTCACAGATTGAGGTGAGAAGGCAGACACCAAAGAAGAAAAGTAGAGAGACCGCAGCATGGACCGTCCCATTGTCCGTGGCCTTGTGGAACGGACAAACACGTACCAGGGCACCGTAGTCCTTGTTAGCGCGCTTGGCGAGCTTGGCCTTGATGGCCTTCTGATAGTTCAGCTCCTCCACGTCGTCGCGCAGCGCCAGCTCCATCACGTTCCCGTCCGCCAGGTACCCCAGCTGCGTGTACGGCCCCATCAGATACTCCTGTCGCTTGTCCGCCTCCTCCGGCACCGTGACAATGGCGTCCGTTCGGACTAACGCGGTGGCATTGTTCTCCTCATGCTCCTCATGCGGCGCGTCCGTGAGCTGCATCGCCTGGGCCGTGCCCGGTCGCGAGCTGTACGGTGTGGGGGCCTCTGACTGATTCGGCGTGGTCATCGGCGAACTCATCAACGTGGTGTCCGTCCCATCCTCCGACCCCACGTACGAGTCCCCTATCCTGGTGAACGCCGTGCTGCTGCTGCTGCCAGGTCGACTGCCCGACCTGCCTGGGCCCGGACTGGAGGCCCGCGTGTGTGCGCCGCCGCTGGATGCCGGGCGCCCCCGGGAGAGACGGCTGCCAGAGCGCGGCGGGTGCGCCGAGTGCGGCCGCGGCGGCACGGACGATCGCACGCTGGACAGCCCCACGGACGCGGCCCCCTCCGTGCCCTGCGCAGCACTGCTGGGTCGTATCACCAGCGCGCGCGATGACGCCCTGTCGCCGCCTGCAAAAGAAGAAACCCGTGAATTGAGCACGACCCGAGGTGGAGAAATTCTGGGTCTCGACGATTCGAACCGCCGCGCGACTGTTGGTGTTCAATGGTGCCCAAGCCAGAGGCTAATAGGAGCGTTGTTCCCCGCGGCGATTGTTGTAGACACAGTTCAGCTCAAAAACGTACTTGGCTGAGGGACGATGCTTCTGTCGGCTGCCTGGCGCGGAAAATACCTACGCGCCGAGAGCAGTGGGGCATAGATGACAAAAAGGGAGCGTGTGAAGTCGCACCTGGCGGCGACGGAATCCTCGAGTCGAATTTGGACGTGCTCGCCTCCGCCGTAAGCATCGGCAGCGGGGAAGCGCCGCGGCCCGGGAGGCTGGAGGCGCGCGAGTCTTTGCGCGACGACGGCGCGACGGAGCCCAAGGCGCCGCCCTTAGACGCGATCAGCTGTGTCAGCGTGCCGTTCGCATCCTCGTACTGACCCGTCATCGGGTTGATCACCACCTGTGTGATCGTTGTCCACGCAAGCACACATACAGACAGGTTGATCACCAACGCACCAAGCGATCGTCTGCTGTCTGTTAACAGACCCAGGTCGCGGTGCAGACAACTTGGGTCATGGATGGTGTCGCCTATCCCGGGTAGCCTTTCCACCCACGACAACCTGCGACGATTGTCACAACACGCGCTGCTCCCGGTGACCGTGTGGATGCAGAAATGCACACTCACGGTGCGGTGCAGTGCGTGTGTGTGCTTGTGTTTGTGTTATGTGCGTGTGCGTGTGTAGGCACGGCGAATTCGATGAAAAAAGCGACAAAAAGAAGAGAAAGAGCGGGAGCCCGTGGTTTGAGGAGAGGCAAGAGCGCACCTCGTCGGTGGGTGGTGTAAGTTGCAGCGCGGCGGCTGCCTTGATACGCAAATGCGGCGGCACGAACTGCTTGGTGATTTTGCCCTCGTCCAGCTGCAGCTTGTAGCGCGTCTCCAAGGGTGCGTCAGGCACAGAAGCAGAGTACAGCGAGCCCTCCTGCACGCAGATGGCGAGCTCCGCGCCACCCATGTGGCGAATGATGCGCTGCGCCTTTTTATTGTTGGCCGACAAAAAACGCAGCGTCAGAATCGCCAGGTCCGTCTCCGGAGCCGTCACGCTCTCCTTGGTCAGTACCAGCGTGAAGAACAGCACCGTGGTCAGTGCGCCCGCCTGCAGGAACGCCTCCACCGCCTCCGGCAGCTCACACAGGTGCACCACGGTGGCCAGCAGACCGCGCAGCAGCTTGCGGTGCTGCCGCTCCATCAGCTCTTTGCGCGCCAGCGCCATCATCAGCATCTGCGACGACCGACGCGCTCGCCGCAATCAGGTCGGTCCTTGTCGCATCCGCGTCCCTGAACTCCTCTGTTGAGTTGGCCTTCCGTGTGCGCTGGTCGAAGTCCCCCGCCCTTTTCTCTCGCCTGGCGGTTTCGACCAACCACGTCGATCGCGGGTGGAATGGGAAATACGCGTGACGAAACGTCGTGCACTGGTGGAGGGTCAACGCAAATGCGCACAACCGGTGAGGTGGGAGATGCCAACACGGGTGCCACACGGGCAAGCTGTCTGGTGGTAGGGAACGAACCTTGGTGCCCTCCAGCTCCATGACGGCTTGTTGGTTGACGGCATTCTTGGAGCACATGTTGGACAGCGTCCACACGCCGCGCTCCGCCACGCCGTCGTCCATGGAGAGCGAGAGGCGCATCACTTGCGGCAGCAGCCCCTCCTCCCGCAGCACGTGCCGGCTGAGCTCGTCGTACTTGGTGAGGTGCATCACGCACGTGGCGGCGTGCAGCCGCGCGGCACGCACGTCCCTCAGCCCGCCGGCGTCCGCCGTGGACGCGATGCCGACGAACACTTGCAGCGCGCCGTCGCACTCCCGTATCGCCTGCGGTGAGACAACACAGCGCACTCCGTCAGACGAACCTCCGGGTGATGGCGGCAGGTGAGGGAGGGAAGAGGGAAGAGAGTTGGATCCCGGTGGGTGTCGCACCTCGGCGTTCGTGGCGTTGTTGGCTGACAGTTTGGCGAGCGTGGAGCATGCCAGCGCTGCCAGCGTGGGGCCGTGCACGCGGTCGGCGTGCGTGGAGCCCACCACCGCGACGAGCTGCGTGATGCCGCCGCGTATCCGCACGCGCTCCTTGACGTCCGCGCAGTTGGCTGTCAGCATCTCCAGCGCCGTGAGCACCGTGCGCGTCACCTCCGGATGGTCCGGGTGGATGCCCGCCACCAGCCCGTCAACACCGCCCGCCTTCACCACCGCCTTCTTGATGTCCTCGGGCATGGTGACGGTGCACACCACGCTCAGCGCCAGTGCAGCGAAGCGGAACACCTCGCTCGGATCGAACGCGTACCCCGCCTGGTCCTTGAGCAGCTTGCCCAGCACCGCCGGCGCGCCCTCCTGCGCCGCCACAGCAACACCCCCGCATCAGCATCAGCCCGGTGCGGGAGGCGTGTCAGGTCAAGGCTGAACAAATATCCAGGAGGACGCTGGGGTGAGGCAGTCTGCAGTCTGAACGCTCAAGGAACGCAAGAGAAGCCCAGCTGCGACTGTAGCTTCCTAAACCACCTCCACGCGTATGCACCAGGATGGGGACAAAAGGCAGGCGTCCAATCGCGAGCCGAGCCGGTTCCGTGTTGGTGTTGGCTGGGGACGGCGGTCGAGGCGGAGATGGACAGTCAGGGGGGCGACGTGACGTACTCTTTGCAGCAGCAGCTTGTTGGTGGGGTTGCTGGTGGCGACGTTGATGGTGAGCTGAATGGTCTTCTGCTTGACGAGGGAGTTTTTCAGCAGGTGGCGCGACATCTTCAAAAGGTTGACGAGCTTGGGCAGAAATTCTGCCGTCCGCACACGTTCGCGGTTCTCCTTGCTCCTACGAAAAATTCCAACCACCACACCGCCGCGTGAGGCAGCCGAGAGAAGGCGCGAAATATCGTCACACGCGGCGAGGCATATGCCGTTAGACGGTGGTACACGCAGCGTACGGTGTACCACAGTGAAGACAATGCGAGCAAGGTGGTGCGGAGCGTGAGCCATACCGCGTGAGATGCACCAGGACGGTGAGCGTGCTGGCGAGCAGCGGCGGGCTAGTGGTGGGCATGATGAGGCCCACCAGGATAGGGATCACCTCCATGTCACCCAGCTTACGTCTGCAGCCGTCCTCGCTCCGCGGTCGTGAGCTCAATCCCGGCGCGCCCCACGCCACCCCCAAGGAGCGCGTGGGGCGTTCCTCAAACCCTGAGTGGAGGATGCCGGCGTGTGGGGGGACCGGCAATGCAGGCGGGCTTACCGGACATCTTCGTCCTCCCTGGACTCCGTGGCGGCGGCCAGCGCCTCCATGCCCGCCAACACCACCTTGACATCTGCGTCCGCTCACCCTCCAGCACGTTAGGGTTTGGTCGCAGCGCAGCGCTCTGTGATTCAACACAACCTCGAGCGGTGCTGCACCCAAATTGTAGGCAGACTCGGCACAGCGCAGCGGCTGAATCTCGCAGCAGCCAGCGGTTTCAGTAGGCTGGCGGTTTGACCGGATTTAGCCAGCGCATGTGTCTCCACGGGTGGGGGGGCTGGTCCTCCAATGAAGAAGGCGTTGGGGTGCTACGAGGCTACACGGTGCTCAGCTCTGGAGGGATACGCGTACCTATCTCCCCACTGGGCGAGGGGATGATGCTCGCCACTAGCTTTTTGAGCCTCCTGGTGTCGGGGTCTTTGCTCTCGGACTCGCTGCGCAGCGCCGTATCTTTGATATTGCCATGCGTCCCCTGCACAAGCCATCCACCCTGTCATCCTCCGCTGTCATCTGCATCACCGAATCGTGCCAAGCGCAACGCAGCCAGCCTGCTCTTGCTATCTGACGGTGGATTCCTACCCAGAGGTAGCGTTGCCATTCCGTCAAACACCACTCTGACTGATACCGACCAACTGACGGTCGGCGGCATGGAGCGGCATGACGCGGTGCACACACGCCGTGTGGAAGCGATGGGGTGCGCCCTGCGTACCGTCGACGAAAAGGTTGATGTAGGCGTCGGCGCGCGGGGGAACAGCCCCGGCGCGTCGCCCATGGTGTGTCCACACTCTGAGCGTTCGTTTGCTGTGCTTTGCGTTTGCTTGAGGCGGGGAACGTGTGCAAGTGCACCCACTCTGCATAAACAGTGAACGTGTTTAATCAAGTGGACATTGGATTAAACTGTTGTGCGTTTCGCTTCATTCAGGCTGGAACCCTCAACAACGACCCCAGCGCGCACAGGAGGAGGCGTAGCGAGGAGGAGGGTGCGAGCGAGCGAAGAAAGATTGGAAGATTTCATTATTAGCGCGTCGCATCGGCCGGGTCCAGGACTTCCGAGGAGGTCTAGAACTTCATGGAGTGGGGCGCCATGCCCTGCTTCAGGGAGAAGCGCGCGCCCAGGTACGCCTTCAGGTTCTCCGTCTTGGCAATCACGGGCAGCAGAGCGGCGTCCACCTTCTTCTGGTCAGCAATTTTCGACGCGTCCAGAGGCTTCTTCACCTTCTCCTCGCCAAACTCCGGCTTCTCACCGTCGTCGTCCCTGGCGAAGTAGCCGTCGTTAAACTTGGCCACGTCCACCTTGCTCACGTCCACGGAGGTGGAGGTGGCGATCACGTACGCCTGGTTGACGCGGCGCAGCGGCACACCGTTCACCTTGAAGGGGCCCGTCACCAGCATCAGCCCCGACTCCAGCTGCTTCAGGAACACCACGCGCTTGCCACGGAAGCGACCCGCCAGGATGATGCACACCGTGCCGGGCGTGATGGACGCGCGCAGCTTGGCTGACTTCTCCGTCTTGGAGTTCTTGTGCAGCTTGGGCGCCACATCGTCAGCCGGGTAAAACTTCTGGGTCTTCGCCGCCGGCGTCG
>Ga0115006_10002114_pt1 | contig 12871 bp, 9 predicted proteins | sample ArcOceMetagenome_3_FD_88943 | JGI IMG/M metagenome (GOLD analysis project Ga0115006, IMG submission 88943) | Marine eukaryotic phytoplankton communities from Arctic Ocean - Arctic Ocean- Svalbard ARC20M Metagenome | ecosystem: Environmental > Aquatic > Marine > Oceanic | place: Arctic Ocean...
AATAGGTTATTAATAAATTGCTGTTTTATAGATTAGTTAGTAATTGGATTGCGATTTAAGACAATTAATTTATTGTGAATAATTATGAATGAAACCAATAGTTAAAATTTTTGTTTAAAACTTTGACGTGAAGATGAAGATATGGCATCTTAAGATTATAGAGTTCCTATAAAAAAACAAGTTTCCTCAGTAGCTCAGTGGTAGAGCGATCGGCTGTTAACCGATTTGTCGTAGGTTCAAATCCTACCTGGGGAGATAAATAATTTAACAAAAATAACATCCTTAACTGAATACTTAGTATTTATTAAGTTAAGGATGTTAATAATTTTATTAGCAATTAAATACTAAATTGTGCCTAAGCAGGAACAACATTAAAAATACCTGTAAGAATTACTAATGCAGACCATAGACCTGCTCCACTCCAAACGATACTTTGAGATTTTTCCCATTCGCCTGGAGTTGCTAAAATAACAGGTACGGCAACCACTAGTGCAAATGATACAAGTACTAGTAGCGCAACAAAGATTTGGAGAATTCCGATCATGAGAATTGTTTCCTTAAATTAAATAACTTAAACTTTACCAATAGTTTATAACATTTTTTCATTAATCGCGGCTAATATAAATAGAAATTTTTAGAAAAAGTTTAAGGATTTATTTTGTCACCTATTGTATAATTTATATAAGTATTTTTAGTTTTTTGTAATATTATATATATACAGGGTTAATAATAAAATGAACGTAAACTTTCTAATATCATATCTACCCGAAGCATACGCAGCATTCCGTCCAATTGTTGATGTAATGCCAGCAATTCCGGTACTTTTCCTTTTATTAGCCTTTGTTTGGCAAGCAGCTGTAGGTTTCAGATAAAAAATTAAGACCATTCTTTACTAAATTTACTGATTTATTAAATTATGGTTTTATAGTTAAATAAAGAGTTATTTTTGATACTCATATTTACTAAAATATAATAATTTGTTATGTTTATTAAGTTACTCAATGTCGTTTACCAATGACATATGTTCCCTTATAAAAGAATTATTATCATTACGGCCAAGTAAATATTTACTTTCGCTAATTTTTGAAACATTGTCTATTAACTGAAATCAATTACTATAAAAAAAACCTTTGATATGGTTGACACTGCTTCAAAAACAGGATTTATTTCACAGATTATTGGACCTGTAGTAGACGTAGAATTTCCAGGCGGCGAACTACCAAAAATTTACAATGCACTTGTTGTTACATCAGATGACTCAAGTATTACATGTGAGGTTCAACAACTTCTTGGTAACAATAAAGTTCGAGCTGTTTCAATGACGTCTACAGACGGATTAAAGCGTGGAGCGAGTGTAGTCGATACTGGTGCCCCAATCACTGTACCTGTTGGAACAGGAACTTTAGGACGTATTTTCAACGTTTTAGGTGAACCAGTTGATGAAATGGGAGACTGTACATCAGATTCAGGTTTACCAATTCACCGTCAGGCTCCTGCGTTTGCTGATTTAGATACTGCACCATCAGTTTTTGAAACTGGTATTAAAGTAGTAGATCTTTTAGCTCCTTACCGTCGTGGTGGAAAAATTGGTTTATTCGGTGGTGCTGGAGTGGGTAAAACGGTTCTTATTATGGAACTAATTAACAACATTGCAAGAGCACACGGTGGAGTTTCAGTTTTTGGTGGAGTTGGTGAGCGTACACGTGAAGGTAACGATCTTTACTGTGAAATGAAAGAATCAAAAGTAATCAACGAAGATAAACTAACTGATTCTAAAGTAGCACTAGTTTACGGTCAAATGAATGAACCACCAGGTGCACGTATGCGTGTTGGTTTAACTGCACTAACAATGGCAGAATACTTCCGTGATGTAAATAAGCAAGACGTTTTACTATTCATCGACAACATCTTCCGTTTCGTACAAGCAGGTGCCGAAGTATCAGCATTACTTGGACGAATGCCATCTGCAGTTGGATACCAACCAACACTAGCTACTGAAATGGGTGGTCTACAAGAACGAATCACATCAACAACAGAGGGTTCAATTACATCAATTCAAGCCGTTTATGTACCTGCTGATGATTTAACAGATCCAGCTCCAGCTACAACTTTTGCACACTTAGATGCAACTACAGTATTATCTCGAGGATTAGCATCAAAAGGAATTTATCCTGCGGTAGATCCACTGGATTCTACATCAACAATGCTTCAACCAGCAATTGTAGGTGAAGTGCACTATGCGATTGCACAAAGAATTAAATCAACACTTCAACGTTACAAAGAACTTCAAGATATTATCGCTATTTTAGGTCTTGATGAACTTTCTGAAGAAGATCGTAAAACAGTTGCACGAGCTCGTAAAGTTGAGCGTTTCTTATCACAACCATTCTTCGTTGCTGAAGTATTTACTGGTTCACCAGGTAAATATGTATCTCTAGCGGATTCAATTGATGGATTCACTCAGTTACTAGAAGGAAAGTTAGATGATATCCCAGAGCAGGCATTCTACCTTGTAGGAAACCTTGCTGAAGCTGTTGAAAAAGCTGAGAAGCTAAACTAAAAAAATAAAATTATGAGTTTAAACGTTCGTGTAATTACACCCGATAAAGTTGTTTGGGATGCAGATACAGAAGAATTAATTCTTCCTAGTAGTACCGGTCAACTTGGTATTTTAACTGATCACGCACCTTTGCTTACTGCTCTAGATATTGGTGTTATGAGATTAAAAACTGGAACAAACTGGACATCTATTGTTCTTATGGAAGGTTTTGCAGAAATCGAAAACAACAAAGTTACAGTACTTTGCAATGGGGCTGAAGAAGCAAATTCTATCGATGCAACTAAAGCACAAGCTGATCTTGAAAAAACGATTGTATTAGTTGAAGAGGCAGCAACTAAAAAGGAAAAAATTGAAGCTACAATTGAATTACGTAAATGTAAAGCTCGAATTCAGGCTTTAGCAAAATCGTAAATTGATTAAAAAATCTCTGAATCAATCCTTATTGATTCAGAGATTTTTTTTAATTAACAGAACTTAAAAGATACATTAAACTGGATCTGACTCTTCTACTTTTTGTTTATCTAATAAAATCCTAACTTTATTATCTGGTCCAATATCTACTACAGCAATATCACCTGTTGTAATTTTTTCAGAAAGTACTTCTTCAGCTAAATTATCTTCTAGTAATCGCATTACTGCTCTACGTAAAGGACGTGCACCATAAGTTGGATTATAGCCCTCATCAATTAAACGTGTTCTAAAGCGATCAGTAACTTCCAATTGAATACCTTTCTGAGCAATTCGAACAAAGACTTCTTTCAACATTATTTCGGCAATTTGACCAACCTCATCTTTCGTTAATTGACGGAATACGATAATTTCATCTAAACGGTTTAAAAATTCTGGTCTAAAGTATTGCTTTAATTCTTCATTAACGAGTGTTTGAATACGATTATACTGGAAATTTGACTCATCTTCTGATAATTCAAAACCTAGACCACCGCCACCTTTTTCAATAACTTTTGAACCAATGTTTGAAGTTAAAATTAAAAGGGTACTCTTAAAATCAATTGTACGACCTCGAGAATCAGTTAAACGACCATCTTCAAAAATTTGAGGTAATAAGTTAAAAACATCTTGGTGAGCTTTCTCAATCTCATCAAAAAGTACAACTGTATAAGGACGGCGTCTTACTGCTTCAGTTAATTGACCACCTTCATTATAACCAACATAACCTGGTGGTGAACCAATTAATTTTGAAACTGTATGACGTTCCATATACTCAGACATATCCAATCTTACCATTGCATCTTCGGATCCAAAGAAATAAGCAGCGAGAACTTTTGTTAATTCAGTTTTACCTACACCTGTTGGTCCTGCAAAAATAAAACTTGCAATTGGTCGATTAGGATTTTTTAAACCAACTCGAGCTCGTCGTATTGCTCTTGAAACCGCCGCAACTGCTTCATCTTGACCAATGATACGTCCGTGTAAAGTTTCTTCCATATTTAGTAACTTTTCAGACTCACTACGTGTCAATTTATTAACAGGAACACCTGTCCAAGCTGACACAATTTGTGCAATATCTTCTTCTGTTACAACTGGAGTTTCCACTTTTTGATCTTGTTCTTCTCCCCCTTTAGCACTCCAAACAACAGCTTGAATCTGTGCATTAATTTCTAACTCACGTAAACGTAATTTACCTGCAAGTTCAAAATCTTGACTTCTAATAGCTGCATCTTTTGATTTCAATAACTCACGTTTTTCTTCTTCTAATTGCTGAGCAACAACTGGAAGTCTAAAACTCATTAATCGAACTCGAGAACCCGCCTCATCAATTAGATCAATTGCTTTATCAGGAAGAAATCGATCTGCAATATACTGATCAGCAAATTTTGCTGCTGCAGTTAATGCTTCATCAGATATTGTTAATTTATGATGTCTTTCATATCGATCACGAAGGCCAAATAAAATTTCAATAGTTTCATCAACTGATGGTTCATTTACCATAACAGGTTGAAAACGACGCTCTAAAGCCGCATCTTTTTCAATATGTTTACGATACTCCTCAATTGTTGTTGCTCCTATACACTGTAATTCACCTCTTGATAATGCCGGTTTTAATATATTAGCTGCATCAATAGCACCTTCAGCTGCACCTGCACCAATTAAAGTATGGACTTCATCAATCACTAAGATTGTATCATCTGATACTCGCACTTCATCCATAATTCGCTTAAGACGCTCTTCAAATTCACCACGATATTTTGTCCCGGCAATTAAAAGTCCAATATCTAGAGCGATAACAAGCTTTCCTTCAAGAGTATCTGGTACATCTCGATTTGCAATTCTTTGAGCTAAACCTTCAGCAATAGCTGTTTTACCAACACCCGGTTCACCAATTAGTACTGGGTTATTTTTTGTTCGTCGACCTAAAATTTGAATTACACGTTCAATTTCTTTTTCACGTCCAACTACAGGATCTAATTTACCATCAAGAGCTTTTTGTGTTAAATTAGTACCAAATTCATCTAACGTTGGAGATTTACTACGGTTAGCGTTGTTGCCAGAACTTACTTCGGTATTTTCACCTAAAGCGCGAATAATCTCAGTTCGTAGTTTTGGAAGATTCACACGCAACTCTTCAAGAACTCGTGCAGCTACACCTTCACCTTCAACTATTAACCCAAGAAGAAGATGCTCAGTACCAATATAATTATGTCCTAATTGACGGGCTTCTTCCAACGACAACTCTAAGCACCGTTTAGCACGTGGTGTAAAAGGTATCTCAACAGCAACAAACCCTGAACCACGACCAATAATCTTTTCAACCTCAACACGGGCGTCTTTTAACTTAACACCCATCGATTTCAAAATCTTTGGCCCGACACCACTACCTTCTCCAATCAGACCTAGTAATATTTGCTCTGTACCAACAAAATTATGACCAAGCCTTCTAGCTTCCTCTTGTGCCAACATTATTACCTTAATTGCTTTCTCAGTAAAACGTTCAAACATATAATTTTAAAATAAATTCTTAATAATTTATAACACGATGACCAAAATTTAAGAGATCAATATGTCAGTTTTTAATTCATAAATTACTTTTAAGTTTTTACTAATATTTACCCGCTAAAAATTTAACTATTAAACATTAACAAATATTAATCTAAACTAATAATCACTTCAAACTTAAATTTATAACTAAGTTTGTAAAATATAATACTTAACTTCTAATATAGAATTGTACTCTAAATTTTTTAATCTACGACAATTCACCACCAAAAATGTATATAATATTGTTTTCTGATCTAGTATAATATTACTTAACAACGAATGCAATAATTTTCTTATTAATAAAATTAATTGATTATACTTAGTGTTATAATGTAGTTATTATTATTGAAGTAGTTTTCAAAAAATTTAAAAGCGTAAGAACATTTAGTTTTATAAAACTTTTATACAAATTTAATATCAGATAATATTCAAATATATGCTTAACTGGTCTGTTTTTGCACAATTAGTATCACTAGCCCTTGTTGTCCTTTCAGGACCTGCTATTATCTTCCTTTTATACTTTAAGCAAGGTAACATGTAGATAAACTATCTGCCTACAAAGGTAACTGTATTACTTTAAAAAAATGCAGTTATCTTTGTGGACAAATTAAATAGTGAATTATTAAGAATAATTACGCTTTTTTAATGGCAAATTTTCATCTTTAATAGTTGCTATATTCTTATGTTACAAAATTCTTACATTGACTCTCATAAGCTCGATTGGTATCGTATAGGTATGTTAACATTCAATTAAGCGCTCTTAGTTCAGTTGGTAGAACGTAGGTTTCCAAAACCTGATGTCGAGGGTTCAAGTCCTTCAGGGCGTGTTTTATGTTTAATTTTTATCTTTTTACAAATAACTAATATAATAGTATATTAGTAATAAAAAGGAGAGGTGGCTGAGTGGTTGAAAGCTTTAGATTGCTAATCTAACGTACGTTGTAAAATGTACCGTGGGTTCGAATCCCATCCTCTCCTAGCGAAATAGAAATTAAAAAAAGCCAAATTTGAACTTATTACAACTAAGTTGTTCGTATTCAGGTTATTCTTACTTAAAGAATTTATCTAAATGAAAGGTACACCTTATCTAATATGTATCAAAAAAGTATATTCCAATCTATATAGATCAATATTTTTAATTTTCATAAATTAATAGTATAAGTTTTTACACAAACTAACTAACATGGATTACACGTATTCGAATAAAACAACTAAAAAGAAATGATATAATATTTCAAGTAAATCTATTTTAAAAGAAAGAACTATGGACATATTAAGCTTAGGTTGGTCATCTCTTATGGTTATGTTTAGCTTTTCGCTAGCATTAGTAGTTTGGGGACGTAATGGCTTTTAATAGGTTAAAGGCAAAATTATTAAATTAAATATACATACTTTTACAAGTAAGATAACAAGTAATGAGTAAAGAAATTTTTACTGTAGCAGGAGTTATGTGGGTACTAACACTAACTGGTTTAAGTGTTGGATTTGGATTATTAAAGATTCAAGGAGAGTAATCTTTCAAAAAGACATATGACTATTATCGAAAATCTTTGGATTATATTAACAATAATAATCATTGTTTTTATATTATCCACTGATCCAAAAACTAGTAGTTCGCAAAATAATCAAGCAAATATAATCTCAAGTGTAAGTGAAGGACAAAAATCGATACGAACACTTATTTGGTTTTTTATTAGTTGCTTCTACGTTCTAAGTTTATTAATTAGTTACTATTAAAATTAAAAAGTCAGAAAGAGATTAAAAAATCTAACTCTTTCTGACTTTTAAAAAAATTAACTAAAAAACGCAATATTATTAAGTAATAAATAAGCTACTACAGCACCACCTAAAGAACCAATAAAAAAACCACTAGTGAATTTTCTCCATCCTTTTGACGACTCTAAACCTTCAAGTTGGCCATTATCTTGAAAAGAAGCTAAACCGTAAATGGTTAAACCAATAGTTAAAATAAGTACCAAACCAATTGCTGAAAGCAAACCAGCAAGAAGTGCATTTTCAGTATTACGCATTGGTCCAAGAATATAAAATGGACCAATTAAGAAGTAACCATGGGCCATACCAATTTCAAGCCCTCGCATAAGAGCTGATAAACCTTTTCTATAAATTGGTAAATTACCTAAATATAATTTTGTTGCTGTTGAAGTTGTTACTGGTGTAGATAAGTTACCTACAAACGGATCATTATTATATGGTTTAACAAACTCGCTCATGTATTAGATCTCCCCGGTAGGTTTTAAAACTAACTAATTATAAATAAAGATTATAAACGGAAAACGAATGAATTTTACCTTTTAAGATTATTAAATAATTAAATCACTAGATATTAGATAGCTTAAATAGATTCTTACATTAAAAATAATCGGGATGACAGGATTTGAACCTGCGACACCCTGCTACCAAGGCAGATGCGCTACCAAGCTGCGCTACATCCCGTTTCAAACATAACCAATCATACTAAGTATAAAGTTAGTTGTCAATACCAATATATATAGAGAGAGAGATTTAATCGTAAGAAATAGCAAAGGTAAATCAAACTCTCTACAAAATAAAAATTAGAGAAACTCAAAAGAGTTTCTCTAATTTTTACATGTTAAAGATTTTAACCAAACTTACCAGTTGTAGAAGCAATTACAAATGGTGCAAAAGTAAAGATAAAACCAACTGTGAAATGAGCTAATCCAACAAGTCGAGCTTGAACAATTGATAACGCTACTGGCTTATCACGCCAACGAACTAAGTTCGCAATTGGAGTACGTTCATGAGCCCAAACTAACGTTTCAATTAATTCTTGCCAATAACCACGCCAAGAAATTAGGAACATAAATCCAGTTGCCCAAATTAAGTGACCAAATAAGAACATCCAAGCCCAAACAGCTTGTGCATTCATACCTTGCGCGTTATAACCATTAATTAATGGTGATGAATTTAACCATAGATAATCACGTAACCATCCCATGATGTACGTTGAAGATTCGTTAAATGCAGCTGCATTACCTCCCCAGATTGTCATATGCTTCCAATGCCAGTAGAATGTTACCCAACTAATTGTATTTAACATCCAGAACATAGCTAAATAAAAAGCATCCCACGCTGAAATATCACAAGTACCACCACGACCAGGACCATCACAAGGGAAACTATAACCAAAATCTTTCTTATCTGGCATTAACTTTGAACCACGTGCATCTAATGCACCCTTTACAAGAATTAATGTAGTTGTGTGAAGACCTAAAGCAATCGCATGGTGAACTAGGAAATCACCAGGACCAATTGTTAAGAATAATGAATTCTTACCACTATTAATTGCCTCAATCCATCCTGGTAACCAAATTTTACTACTTGCAACACTAGCTGCACTAGTTGATGATGATAATAATACATCAAAACCGTATAATGCTTTACCTGATGAAGCTTGAATGAATTGAGCAAATACTGGCTCAAATAAAATTTGCTTTTCTGGAGTACCGAAAGCAACACAAGTATCGTTGTGAACGTATAATCCAAGTGTATGGAAACCTAAGAATAAACTAACCCAACTTAAGTGAGAAATAATAGCTTCTTTATGTTGAAACATTCGAGCTAAAACATTGTCCTTATTTACTTCTGGATCATAATCACGAACAAAGAAAATTGCACCGTGAGCAAACGCTCCAACCATTAAGAAACCAGCAATATACTGGTGATGTGTATATAAAGCAGCTTGTGTAACGTAATCCTTAGCCATAAATGCATAAGCAGGTAAAGCATACATGTGTTGTGCTACTAATGATGTAGCAACACCTAAACACGCTAGAGCTAAACCTAACTGCATGTGTAAACTATTTGTAATTGTTTCAAATAATCCACGGTGACCAGCACCTAAACGACCTCTTGGTGGTACATGAGCATCAAGAATTTCCTTCATGCTATGACCAATACCCCAATTTGTACGATACATATGCCCAGCGAAAATAAAGACGATAGCAATCGCTAAATGGTGATGAGCAATATCCGTTAACCACATTGATTGAGTTTGTGGATGAAATCCACCAAGGAATGTTAAAATAGCTGTTCCTGCCCCTTCACTTGTTCCAAATATATGTGCTGCAGTGTCAGGATTTTCTGCATAAACACCCCAATTACCATTAAAGAAAGGAGTTAACCCTTCAGGATGAGGTAAAGTTGAAGTGAAGTTATCCCAACGAACATGCTGACCACGTGACTCAGGAATCGCAATGTGAATTAAATGACCAGACCAAGCTAATGAACTTACACCAAAAAGACCAGATAAATGGTGATTTAAGCGTGATTCATTATTTTTAAACCAAGCAATACCTGGGCGGAACTTTGGTTGTAAATGCAACCAACCTGCAAATAATAAAGTCGTTGCAAGTACTAATAAACCAAGTGCACCAAAATACAGATCTGTATTTGTTCGCATACCAATTGTATACCACCAGTGATAAACACCAGAAGTTGCAATATTAACAGGATAAGAAACTCCACCTCGTGTAAATGCTTTAATCGCAGATTGTCCGAAATGAGGATCCCAAATTGCATGAGCAATCGGTTTTACTTTAAGTGGATTTAAAACCCATTGTTGAAAGTTACCTTGCCACGCAACGTGAAATAAATTACCTGATGTCCATAAAAAAATGATAGCCAGGTGGCCAAAATGAGAAGCAAAAATCTTTTGATAAAGACTTTCTTCTGTCATCCCATCATGACTCTCAAGATCATGAGCAGTTGCTATACCATACCAGATTCTTCTAGTTGCGGGATCTTGTGCAAGTGCCTGACTAAACTTAGGAAATTTAGTAGCCATAATTAATTTTAGTTATTAATCGTTTGTATTAAGTTAAGAAACGGATATAATTCGTGCTAAGAAGAACGACCATGTCGTACCAATACCACCAAGTAGATAGTGAGCTAATCCAACAGCTCGACCTTGAGTAATACTTAGAGCACGCGGTTGAATTGTTGGAGCAAGTTTAAGCTTGTTGTGTGCCCAAACAATTGACTCAATTAACTCTTGCCAATAACCACGTCCACTGAATAAGAACATTAAACTAAACGCCCAAATAAAGTGTGCACCTAAGAAAATTAATCCATAAGCTGATAACGCAGAACCATAAGATTGAATTACCAGTGATGCTTGTGACCAAAGGAAATCACGTAACCAACCATTAATCGTTAATGCACTAGTTGCAAAATTTCCACCTGTAATATGACTAATTTTACCTGAACTTGATATAGTTCCCCAAACATCAGACTGCATTTTCCAACTAAAGTGGAAAATTACTACTGAGATTGCATTATACATCCAAAATAATCCAAGGAAAACATGATCCCAAGCGGATACTTGACACGTACCACCACGACCAGGACCATCACAAGGGAATCGGAAACCTAAATTTGCCTTATCAGGAATTAATCGAGAACTACGCGCAAATAATGTACCTTTTAATAAAATTAAAACTGTTACGTGGATTGTAAAAGCATGAATATGGTGAACCATAAAATCTGCAGTACCTAGAGTAATAGGCATCATCGCAATTTTACCATTAACCGCAACAACATCACCACCAAAAGCGTAACTTGATGTAGCTAAAGCATTTGGAGCAGTGTTACCTGGAGCTAAAGTATGTAATGACTGAACCCATTGTGCAAAGATAGGCTGTAACTGAATTGCCTTATCTGAGAACATATCCTGAGGACGACCTAAAGCACGCATAGTATCGTTATGAATATATAAACCAAAACTATGTGTTCCTAGGAAAATACAAACCCAATTCAAATGTGAAATAATTGCATCACGATGTCTTAAAACACGATCTAAAAGATTGTTATAAGATTGAACTGGACTATAATCACGAACCATAAAAATTGAAGCATGAGCACCTGCACCACAAACACAGAATCCACCAATCCACATATGATGAGTAAATAATGAAAGCTGCGTTGGATAATCAACACCAATGTATGGGTACGGAGGCATTGCATACATATGATGTGCAACGATAATACTTAATGATCCCATCATTGCTAAGTTAATAGCTAACTGAGCATGCCAAGATGTAGTTAAAATCTCAAATAAACCTTTATGACCTTCACCAGTCAGAGGACCCTTATGAGCTTCTAAGATTTCTTTCATGCTATGACCGATACTCCAATTCGTACGGTACATATGCCCCGCAAAAATAAATAAAACGGCAAGAGCTAAATGATGATGTGCTTGATCAGTTAACCATAAGCTACCAGTAATTGGATTTAAACCACCTTTAAAAGTTAAAAAATCAGAATACTCACTCCAATTTAGAGTAAAGAATGGAAGTAATCCTTTTTTAAAACTTGGGTAAAGTTGAGCCATTAAATCTTGATTAAATAATAACTCATGGGGTAATGGGATCTCTTGAGGGGCAACACCAGCATCTAATAATTTATTAATCGGAAGACTAATATGAATTTGGTGTCCTGACCAAGATAAACAACCTAAACCTAATAAACCGGCTAAATGATGGTTCATCATAGATTCAACATTTTGGAACCATTCAAGCTTCGGAGCTGCTTTATGATAATGGAACCACCCTGCAAAAACCATTAATGCTGACATCCCTAAAGCACCCATTGAAGTCCAATAGAGTTCAGTTTCGTTAGTAATACCTGCAGCTCTCCAAAGTTCAAAGAAACCAGATGTAACTTGAACACCAGAGAAACCACCACCAACATCACCATTTAAAATTTCTTGACCAACAACTGGCCAAACAACTTGTGAACTTTGCTTTACAGTTGTTGGATTACTTAACCATGCTGAATAGTTTGAAAAACGTGCACCATGGAAATACGCTTGACTAATCCAAATGAAGATAAGAGATAATTGCCCAAAATGGGCACTAAATATCTTACGTGAAATATCTTCTAGGGAGCTTGTTTGGCTATCAAAGTCGTGGGCATCAGCATGTAAATTCCAAATCCAAGTAGTTGTCTTTGGGCCTTTTGCTAATGTTCGAGAAAAATGTCCAGGTTGTGCCCATTTTTCAAATGAGGTTGCAACCGGATTTTTATCTACTATAACTCTAACTTTGCTAGCCTCTAGTTCTTTAGAGCTAATTTTCATTTTTAATCTCCTTTACTGAGACATGTAAATAGGAAATCTGTAAATTATTTTTTTAACCATCAATCGAACTAATATAGATCGATATTGATTTAAGTCTATGAACACACTATGAACACTCAAACATCTAACTAGACTTATAATAAATATTACTAGACTTCTAGTACAATATTATACTTCAATTTATTCAATATATGACT
>Ga0115006_10002116_pt1 | contig 12869 bp, 16 predicted proteins | sample ArcOceMetagenome_3_FD_88943 | JGI IMG/M metagenome (GOLD analysis project Ga0115006, IMG submission 88943) | Marine eukaryotic phytoplankton communities from Arctic Ocean - Arctic Ocean- Svalbard ARC20M Metagenome | ecosystem: Environmental > Aquatic > Marine > Oceanic | place: Arctic Ocean...
CTATAGCTTACGCGTTAAACATCCCGCCTGAGAAGTACGGTCGCAAGATTAAAACTCAAAGGAAATGACGGGGATTCGGAACAGCGGTGGATCATGTGGTTTAATTCGATAATACGCGCTAAACCTTACCATCCCTTGCAATTATTTAACAGGAGTTGCATGGTTGTCGTCAGCTCGTGTTTTGAAATGTTATGGTTAACTCCTTTTAAACGAGCGAAACCCTATACCTTAGTTGTGCTTTTGTGAAAATTACAAAGTGTATTTTTTAAGGATACTGCCAGCGAAAGTTGGAGGAAGGGTAGGATTACGTCAAATCTTCATGGCCCTTATGGGATGGGCTACACATGTGATACAATGGTATAACAAAAAGTAGCAAAGTGGTAACATTTAGCAAATCTTTAAATAATATCAAAGTCCGGATAGTAAGCTGCAAGTCGCTTACTTGAAGTTGGAATCGCTAGTAATCGTAAATCAGCACGTTACGGTGAAATTTAAAACGAATCTTGTACAAACCGCCCGTCAAATTCGGAAAGTTTGTTTGATTTGAAGCTTATATAAATTTATTTGGTTGGTTTTGACCTTCTTAGTAGTTTATTATGTTATAATTAAGTAAGCAATCGGAATTAAGTCGTAACAAGGTAGCCGTAGGGGAACCTGTGGCTGAAAGTAATTTATTTATTTAAAATGAAAAATTAAAAGGTTTTATGTGTTTTTTCCTAAAAAAACACAATATTATTTTTTTTCGCGGGAGTTCGTTAATTGGTAAACGGATGGTCTTCCAAACCGTTCCTGGGAGTTCGAGTCTCCTCTCCCGCTAATCTAGTTAAATTCAATTAATGTCATCAAAAAATTTATAGTTTTGTATTAAAAGTTTTTATGTTTATTAAATTTATCGGGGTTATGTCGGGTTGTTAATAAAGATCAGTTCTGTAAGTAGGGTAGAGCAGTGGCAGCTCATTGGGCTCATGACCCAAAGGTCGTTGGTTCAAATCCAACCCCTGCTAGTATCATATATGTATATGGGTGATTAACTCAATGGTAGAGTATCTGTTTTACACACAGAAGGTTAGCGGTTCGATCCCGTTATCGCCTATTGATTATAAAATTAAATCTTATTAGTTTGGAGAGGTGGCTGAGTGGTTCAAAGCAACGGTTTGCTAAATCGTCGCAATTTTGCGTCGTGGGTTCGAATCCCATCCTTTCCTTATATAAATAAAATGTTTTTTAGTATTAAGCCCGTTTGGCGGAATAGGTAGACGCGATAGACTTAAAATCTATTCTCTTTTTGAGGTCCCAGTTCAATTCTGGGAATGGGTATTTTTGTTTTTGGGATGTAACTCAGTTGGTTAGAGTGGTAGCTTGATAAGCTATAAGCCGGCGGTTCAAGTCCGCCCTTCCCAATAAAATTTTTATTACATCAATTTTTTTTGGTGTTTTTTTTATTGATAATGTCTGGATTAAATTCAAGGTTAGCTTTAGAATCAAAAGTAAGAAACAAATTAGCAAAGTTTACAGGGGAAAGTAAAAAAGATTATTTTAACGATAAAGGTATTGTTTTATCAGTAGGTGATGGTATTGCAAATGTTTATGGTTTAAACAGTGTTCAAGCTGGTGAGATGGTTGATTTCCGATTCGGTATTAAAGGTCAAGCATTAAATTTAGGTAATGACAAAGTAGGTATTGTAATTTTTGGTGACGATAAATTTATTAAAGAAGGTTCGTTAGTTAAACGTACTAATGCTATTGTTGATGTACCTGTAGGTAAAGGTTTAGTTGGTCGTGTTTTAGATGGTATTGGTCAACCTATTGATGGTTTAGGTGCTTTAGATTCTTCTGGTCGAAATCGAGTAGAGGTAAAAGCTCCTGGTATTATCCCTAGAAAGTCTGTTAGATTACCTGTTCAAACAGGGTTAAAAGTTGTAGATAGTTTAATTCCTATTGGTCGAGGTCAACGTGAATTAATTATTGGTGATCGACAAGTTGGTAAAACTGCTATTATTTTAGATGCTATTTTAAATCAAAATAAATCTTTAAATAGTATGAATGATGTTGTATTAAACGATGCTGGTGTTAAAGTTGAACAAGAGGTCGATTTATATAGTATCTATGTTGGTATTGGACAAAAACGATCAACAATTGCTCAATTTGTTGCTGTTTTAAAACAACGAAAAGCTTTTGATACTGCAATCGTTGTTGCTGCAACTGCAGCAGATGCAGCTCCGTTACAGTTTTTAGCTCCATATACGGGGTGTACTATTGGTGAATATTTTAGAGATAATGGTATGCATGCTGTAATATATTATGATGATTTATCTAAACAAGCTGTAGCTTATAGACAAATGTCTTTATTATTACGACGTCCTCCAGGGCGAGAAGCTTATCCAGGAGATGTTTTTTATCTACACTCTCGTTTATTAGAGCGTGCAGCTCAAATGTCTGACGTTTTAAAAGGTGGTTCATTAACAGCTTTACCTGTTATTGAAACACAAGCAGGAGATGTTTCAGCTTATATCCCTACAAACGTTATTTCTATTACAGATGGTCAAATTTTCTTAGAAACTGAATTATTTAATGAAGGTCAACGGCCTGCAGTAAGTGTTGGTTTGTCTGTAAGTCGAGTAGGTTCGGCAGCGCAAGTAGCTTTAATGAAACAAGCTACCGGTTCAATGAAATTCGATTTAGCTAGTTACCGTGAAGTAAAAGCTTTTGCTCAGTTTGGTTCTGATTTAGATGCAGCTACTCAATATCAATTACGTAATGGTGCTCGTTTAGTAGAAATGTTAAAACAACCTCAATATCTTCCATTAGAAGTGGGTGTACAGGTTGTAGTTATGTTTTTAGGTTCTCAAGGTGTTTTAGATCACATTGAGCTTAACCAAATTAAAGATTTTGAAGATTTAGTTCAATCTACATTAGATGGTCAAGGTAGTTTTTTAAACACCTTACGTACATCAACTAAAAAGTTAGATGATGAAGGTGTTAACGGTCTAGTTGGTGCTTTTGAATATTTATTAAAAACCTCAGGTTTTTAATTAAAAAAACAGGATTCAATGGTTTATAGCCCATTAGAGCAGTTTGAACCAGTATCTTTTTTTGCGGTTTTATTAGGTAATATTAATTTATCTATTACTAGTATTACTTTTATGTTTTTTTTTATAATGGCTATATTACCATTTTTAATGAATGGTTCTTTATTTTATTTTAACGTTAAAAATATTTTTAACGTTAAAGTAAATAATGGAAGCCCTGTTTTATTAACTTCAGGGACTTCTCAAAATTTTTCTAGTGTTAATATTGAATCATCTATTTCGTCTGACAAAGATATTAATGTTTTAAATTTATTATATTCAAATTTTATATCTTATGGTTCTTTATTAAATCACAAGTCTTCAAGTTTGGATTTAAATACTTTAAAAAACAAATATGTATGTTTTTTTTATTCAACTTTTTTTAAAGTTTTATCGTTGAAAAATAGTTCTTTTTTACCTTCATCAGCTTTTTTTAACGGTGATAGCTTGTCTAAAAATTTTAGTAAAAGTTTATTGGATGTAGGTAATTTAAATAATAATACTTTATTTAAGTTTTTAGAGTCTTTTAAAAACGACTTATTTTTAAAACGTTTATTTATGCCTACAGGTGTTTCTTTTATTTTTGAATTTATTTTTAAATTTATTTTAGATCAAGTTAAAAGTGGTATTGTTGGAAGTACTAAGAAAGCTGTACAATTCTTTCCTATTATTTTTACTTTATTTAGTTTTATTTTATTATCTAATTTATTAGGTTTAATACCCTATAGTTCAACAGTAACTGCTTATATTATTATCACTTTAACTTTATCTATTATGGTTAATGTAGGTGTAACTATTTACGGGTTTCAAAACCACGGGTTACATTTTTTTAGTCTATTTTTACCTCCAGGGGTTCCTTTATTTTTATGGCCTATTTTAATACCTATTGAGATTATCTCGTATTTTATTAAAGTAGTTAGTTTATCTGTTCGGCTTTTTGCAAATATGATGGCAGGGCATACTCTTTTAGCTGTATTAGCTGGTTTCGGTTGAACCATGGCAACATCAAGTGCTTTATTATTTGTTGTTCATCCTTTACCGGTTTTAGTTGTTTTTGTATTAGTTGGTTTAGAGTTAGCTGTAGCTTGTATTCAAGCTTTTGTATTTGCGCTGTTAACTTCAATTTATATTAGTGATTCTATAAATTTACATTAATATATTTAATTATTTTTATGAAGAGTTTATATTTTTATAAAAAATCTTATAGTTTTCCTAAAGATCTTGAAAATTTAAGTAAAAATTTTAATTTATATAACTCAAAATTAAATAAGTCTGGCCGTAATAATTTTGGTCGTGTTTGTGTAAGGCATCAAGGAGGGGGGCATAAACAAAATTATCGCTTGTTAGATTTTAAAAATAAACACAAAGATTACCGTCTTATTTCCATTGAATATGACCCAAATAGATCGTCTTTTATAGGCCTATTTTTCGATTGCTTTGAAAATAAACTTTTTTTTGATACTTGTTGTGAGGGTCAAAAAATCGGTTCTTCTTATAAATTTAGTAGTTTAGTAGACGATATTTCTATTGGTAATAAAATGATTTTAGAAAATATACCTTTAGGTACTTTAGTAAATTCTTTAGAGATAAAACCTGGTAAAGGCGCACAATATTTACGTAGTGCTGGAGCTTTTGGTAAACTACAACAAAAAAACACTAAATTAGGCTTAGCTCGTATTAAAATGCCATCAAAAAAAGATATTTTTATTTCTTTAAAATGTTTAGCTACTGTTGGTATAGTTTCAAATATTTTTAATAAAAATAAAAATATAGCTAAAGCTGGACGTAACCGTTGGTTAAATATAAGACCTACTGTTCGTGGTGTAGCTATGAATCCTATTGATCACCCACATGGTGGTGGTGAAGGTAAAACTTCAGGTGGTCGTCATTCTGTAACGCCTTGAGGTCGTTTGACAAAAGGTAAAAAAACTGTAGTGCGCTCAAAAAAAACAAAAAATGTTATACAGTTTTAAAATTAAATAATCATGTCACCAAAAACAAAATTAATGTTTTTAAATACCAAAATTTTACCTAGTATGGTTGGAGAATCTTTTTTAGTTTACCAAGGTCAACGTTTCATTACTATTGCTGTTAATGAAAAAATGGTTGATTTTTTTTTCGGTGAATTTGTAAAAACTCGTAAATTACATGTTTATAATAAAAAAAAATAATGGGTCAAAAAGTTAATGCAAAAGGTTTTCGATTACTAAAAAAAAAAAGTTGATCTAACCCTTCTTATATCTCTTTATTTAATTACAATTTGGTTATAAATCAGGATTTAAATATACGTAAATTCGTTAATGGGTTTTTATCATATTTAGATATTGTTCATAATTTTATTCATATATCACGTATAAGAGGTGTTATAAACATTTTAATTACTGTTTATAATAAAGATTTTTGATTTAAAAGGCATTCCCACCTTTTTCGTTATAAAAAAAGATTAAAAAAGAAATTACATGTAAAAAATACGCAGAAATCTGCTAAATATTCAAGAAAAAAAAGTTTTTTTTTTAATTCGGTATTTCGCTCGTTTAAGCTTTATAAATCTTTACATAATTTACGTTTAGCAAAAAAAAACAATTCTTTTTCTAATAAAGTACAAAAACCTATTATAGGTTTACGTAATACAAACAATTTAAATGCAAAGTTTGGTTATATTTCTTCTATCTACCAAATTTTTTGTTTAAAATATTTTTCTTATAAAACATCTAAAAAAAGTTTGGTTGATTTTAATTTAAGGTCTTTCTCTTTTTTAAAAGATACTCAAAATTTTACTAGTTGTTATAAGCCTGTTTATAGATTAAAATTATTAAATTCGTTATACTTATTTTCTTCTATTACTTATCCATTAAAAAAGTTTAAATGCTTTATTATTTATTCAAAGTTAGTTTATTCTTTTTTTTTATCTAAGTGATTTTTATTTTCTAAAAAAAATTTATCTTTTTTTTTTTTTAAATCTTTAAGTTTTTTTTCTTTTTCAAAAGAAAAAAAGAGCATTAGTTCTAAATTAACTATTGTAAATGAGGGTAATTTAATTAATCGTAAATGAGAGGGTTTGTCTTTAAAGTCTTTAATTTGTTTATATGTTAAAAAACTAACGGGTATTTTAAATGTTAATGTCACTTTTTTATATTTAAATAGTCCTCGTAAACTTTATAAATTTTTTAATAAATTGAAATTAAACGTACGTGCTAGGGGTAATTTACGTAAAGAAGTTTTTAATTTATATTTAATTTTATATCAATCATTTAAATTTAAATCTCCTAATTTTTTTAGTTTGTATTTTATAATATTATTAAAAAAAAACATTAAAAAAGTGGGTCAATTATTTGCCATATTAAGATTTTCTTTACCAAGCTTTTGTTTATTATTTGGTTTTAAAGGTGTCCGTTTTCAATTAAAGGGTCGTATTAACGGTGCTCGTAGATCACGTATAATGCAAGTTCAATCGGGTAGTATTCCATTAACAACGTTATCTAATAATGTTTATTATTCTTTTAACAAAGTTATGACTATTCACGGTATATACGGTTTAAAAATTTGATATTATGTTTAATTTATGAAAATACCAAAAAAAACAAAATATAAAAAATATCATCGTTTAAATAAAAACCTTTCAAAACCGTCTTTTCGTAAATTAGAATTATCTAACGGTTTTTGAGGTCTTAAAGCATTAGAAGGGGGTAAAATTTCTGAAAAACAAATTGAATCTGTTCGTCAAACAATAAATAAAAAAATTAAACCTTTAGGGATTCTTTGAATTCGAATATTTCCGCATTTATCTGTAACTGCTAAACCTTTAGAAGTTAGGATGGGTAAAGGTAAGGGTGCTGTTAAGCGCTGAGTTTATAATGTACGTCCAGGTCAAGTTTTATATGAAGTTAGTGGTGTAATACCGTCAGTCGCTTTTAAGTCTTTAATGTTTGGAGCTAAAAAGTTACCCATTAAAACTAAAGTAATTTCATATTAACAATATTTATAATAAAATAAGAGGCTTATAGTTTTAATGGTAAAACATGCTGCTCATAACAGTACCGATGTAGGTTCGAATCCTACTAAGCCTATTATTTTTTTTTATTAAAGTACTAGTTAAGTTTGTATTAGTATTTTTATTATTTTTTAAAATGCCTCAATTAGATCAAATTAATTTTTTCCCACAAGTGTGTTGGTTAATTATCTCGTTTCTTGTAGTATATACATTGTTTTTAAAGGATTATATTCCTTTTATTTTTAAATTAAAAAAAATGCGTCATGAAAAGGTTAGTAATCATTATGATTCAATCGTCTTTTTACTATATTAATGCAGAAGTTTTATACCGTCGTTGAAGTACGGTAAAGCGTGTATTTGCATAAATAGTTTGAAGGGTGTATAGCTCAGTTGGTAGAGCAGCGGGCTTTTAACCTGAAGGTCTTGGGTTCAATTCCCAATACTCCCACAAACCAAAAAATTTATGGAATTTTTATTCTTTTTATTTTCTAGTATTTTATTAACGTCTGGCTTAGTAGTTATTACAGCACGAAATCCAATACATTCTGTTTTATTTATGATATTAGTATTTGTTAATGTTGTTTTTATTTTAATTTCATTAGAGGCTGAGTTTTTAGCTTTAACTTTTGTTATTGTATACGTCGGTGCAGTTGCCGTTTTATTTCTTTTTGTTGTAATGATGTTAAATATTAAAATAACTGAATTAAATAAAGAATTAATTCATTATTTCCCTATAGGGGGTCTTGTTGGTTTTATTTTTTTATTTAATATTTTTTTAGTTATGTTAAGTAGTGGTATTAGTTCTTCATTAACTTCTTCGTTAATTTCGAATTATGGTTATTTTGATTGGTTTGCTCATATAGATCATGTAACTAATATTGAGACCATTGGTCAATTAGTTTATACTCATCAAGTATATTTTTTTATTTTATCTGGTTTAGTACTTTTAGTTGCCATGATTGGTGCAATTGTTTTAACTATTCAAAATAAAGATAAGTCTATAAGAACACAGCAAGTTTTTCACCAGTTATCTAGGAATTCGAAAAGTGCTATTTTCTTGACTAATTTAAAATAATTTTCTCTATTCATGTCTTATTTAGTTAAACAAGATTTTAAACCTTCATCTGATAAACTTATAATAAATAATTTTAATAAATTATTATTAAAGAAAGGTCAACGTATTAATAGCCGTAAAATTTTATTTAATTTATTATACAATTTAAAATCTGATAATAAAGTTTTAAATAAACGAGATTCGTTAAGTTTTTTTTGTGAGGCTTTATCTAATATTTTAGTCCGGTTTGTTATTAAGCATAGAAAAAAAGGTAAGCTTAAACAAGAAATACCTTTTCCATTAAATAAAGACTCAATTATTTATGGTACTACTATACGACTTTTAGTTCAAGTATTAAAAAAAAACCCGCGAAACTCTTCTTTTCATTCGGTTTTATTAAAAGAGATGTTAGAATCTTCTAAAAATCAAGGGGTTTTAAAAAAGAAAGTTTCTGAGTTAAATAAAGTTGTTATTAAAAACAGGAAATTTATCGCCTAAATTCTTGAGTTTTTATTCTAAACAATATATGGCTAGTATTAACCAATTAATTCGTCGAAATCGTTTAAAAAAAATAAAAATAAATAAAGTGCCTTCTTTAAAAAAAAATCCACAACAAAAGGGAACTTGTTTACGTGTTTTCACCATGACTCCCCGTAAGCCCAATTCAGCATTACGTAAAGTTGCAAGATTGCGATTATTTAATGGCTCTTATATTACTGCTTACATTTCTGGAGAAGGTCATGGTTTACAGCGTTTTCATGACGTACTAGTTCGTGGTGGTCGTGTAAAAGATTTACCCGGTATTAAATATAAAATTATTCGTGGTAAGTATAATTTATCTGGTGTAGTGGGTCGTAAACAGGGTCGTTCAAAGTATGGAACGAAAAACCCTAAAAAACTTTAGTTTTCTTCAGTAGCTCTAATGGTAGAGCAAACGGCTGTTAACCGTAAGGTTGTTGGTTCGAGTCCAACCTGGGGAGAATATTATTCTTGGAAGTAATTTGGTTATTTATAATTTAATTTGGATATATATTTTTTATTTATTATGATTTTAGACGCAGCGCGAATGATTGGTGCAGGAGCAGCAACTATTGGTTTAGCAGGAGCAGGAGCAGGTATTGGTACTGTTTTTGGTGCATATATTATAGGTGTTTCAAGAAACCCTTCTTTACAAGCCGAGTTATTTAAGATTTGTATTATGGGGTTTGCTTTAACTGAAGCAATGGCTTTATTTGCACTTATGATGGCTTTTTTAATTTTATTTGCTTTATAATTTTGTTTTAACCCTTTGTTACTTAAATTTTTAGAGCAAAGGGCTCTATTTTTGTTTTTTAAGTATTAAGTTATAAACTTAAAAATCTTTTATATAAATATGTATAGTTCAATTGAAACTTTTTTTTTATCTTTTTTTAATTTTTTAGTTAATTTAGTAAATGTAAGTGAAGTGTTTTCGGATGCAGCAGAGCGTTGGCAAATGAGTTTTCAAGACCCTGCTAGTCCTGTAATGGAAGGTATCGAGCATTTTCATAACGATTTAATGTTTTTTATAGTTATCATTTTTATTTTTGTAAGTTGGTTACTTGTTAGGTGTTTACAATTATTTTCGACTGACAAGGAGTCTAACGTGAATTCGTTAGATGATCGAGTTTCTCAAATGGGTGATTATACTGGTGGTATATACCATCACACCTTATTAGAGGTTGTTTGGACAGCTTTCCCTGCATTAATTTTAGCAGTAATTGCTGTACCTTCTTTTGCCTTATTATATTCTATGGAAGAATTTGTAGAGCCTAGTTTGTCAATTAAGGTTACTGGTCACCAGTGGTATTGGTGTTACGAGTATTCTAATTGTAAAGAGCCTGGTTTAGCAGAGTTCATTGATGGGAAGAAATACGAAAGTTATATGGTAGCTTCTTCTGATTTAGTAGAAGGTCAATTACGTCTATTAGAGGTAGACCAACGTCTATTATTACCAGTTCAAACACATATTCAAGTTTATGTAACAGCAGCAGATGTTTTACACTGTTGAACTGTTCCATCATTAGGTGTTAAATTAGATGCTTGTCCAGGCCGTTTAAATCAGGTTTCTACTTATTTAAAACGAGAGGGTGTTTTTTATGGTCAGTGTAGTGAAATTTGTGGTATTAATCACGGTTTTATGCCTATTGTTGTTGAAGGTGTTTCAATGAAAGAGTTTGTTTACCGTAAATACGTTGACGCTCTTTTAAATATTGTCGAAGATGATCCCGATTTAGAATTAATTGAGGAAACATCTTCAAGTATTGTTACTTTTGATTCTTCAACTCAAGAGAAAAATTATTTTGATTTATCAAGTTTACAAGATCAAAATTATTTAGTTGAATTAACTTCTCGTAATAATTAATTCGATTTATTTTATTTAACACATTTTATACAGGGGAATAGTTTATCTGGTAAAATATCAGTTTCCAAAACTGATGTGGGGGGTTCAAGTCCCTCTTTCCCTGTTTTTTTAATCATGAGTTCAGTTTATCAATGGTCATCACGATGACTTTTTTCAACAAATCATAAAGATATAGGTACTTTATATCTTATTTTTGGTGCTTTTGCAGGTGTTATGGGTACAGCTTTATCTGTGTTTATTCGGATGGAGTTAGCGCAGCCTGGGAGTCAAATTTTATTAGGAAATTCGCAATTATATAATGTAATTGTAACAGCGCATGCTTTTATTATGATTTTTTTTATGGTTATGCCAGTAATGATTGGTGGGTTTGGTAATTGGTTAATTCCTTTAATGATAGGGGCGCCTGATATGGCTTTTCCTCGATTAAACAATATTAGTTTTTGGTTATTACCTCCAGCTTTATTTTTATTATTATTTTCATCTTTAGTAGAATCTGGTGCAGGTACTGGTTGAACAGTTTATCCTCCTTTATCTGGTAATCAAGGTTCTCATTCAGGTCCTGCAGTCGATTTAGCTATTTTTAGTTTACATTTAGCGGGTGCATCATCTATTTTAGGTGCTATTAATTTTATTACTACTATTTTTAATATGCGTAGTCCTGGAATGAAAATGCATACTTTACCATTATTTGTTTGATCAGTTTTAATTACAGCTTTTTTATTATTATTATCTTTACCTGTATTAGCAGGAGCTATTACAATGTTATTAACCGATCGAAATTTTAATACTACATTCTTTGATCCAGCCGGTGGTGGTGATCCAGTTTTATACCAGCATTTATTTTGGTTTTTTGGTCACCCTGAAGTTTATATTTTAATTTTACCAGGTTTTGGTATGATTAGTCAAATTGTTGCTCGTGCATCAAATCAACCAATCTTTGGGTATTTAGGTATGGTTTATGCAATGGTTTCTATTGGTGTTTTAGGGTTTATCGTATGGGCTCACCATATGTATACTGTAGGTTTAGATGTAGATACTCGAGCTTATTTTACTGCAGCGACAATGATTATTGCTGTTCCAACAGGTATTAAGGTTTTTAGTTGGATTGCTACAATTTGAGGTGGTAAATTTAGGTTAGATACACCCATGTTATTTGTATTTGGTTTTATTTTCTTATTCACTTTAGGTGGATTGACCGGTATTGTTTTAGCTAACTCTGGTTTAGATATTGCGTTACATGATACTTATTATGTGGTTGCTCATTTCCATTATGTATTATCTATGGGTGCTGTTTATGCTATTTTTGCTGGTTTTTATTTTTGGTTCCCGAAAATTACTGGTTTACATTACCCTGAAGTTTTAGGTAAGATGCATTTTTGAGTTTTTTTTTTAGGTGTAAATTTAACTTTTTTCCCTATGCATTGGTTAGGTCTTGCAGGTATGCCTCGTAGAATCCCAGATTTTCCTGACGCGTATAGTGGTTGGAATAGTATAGCTTCTTATGGTTCTTATATTTCAGCGGTTGGTGCTATTTTTTTCTTTTTTGTTGTTTTTGAAACTTTAATTCACGGTAAACGTGTAGAGGATCATAAGCCTTTAATTAAAAAGATTAAAGTATAACATTTACATGTCGTTTTTTTTTTTAGAGTATTTTACCGCTTTTCTTTTTTTAATTATAAGTATAGTACTTTCTTCTATTATTTTTTTTTTATCTTTTTTTATAGCTCGTCAAATTGGTGGTACTGAAAAGTTATCAGCTTATGAGTGTGGTTTTGAGCCTTTTGAAGATGCTCGTAATACTTTTGATGTGAGGTTTTATGTTATTGCTTTATTATTTATTATCTTTGATTTAGAAGTTACGTTTATTTTTCCTTGGGCTGTTACTTTAACCTCTCAAACCTTATTTGGTTTTTGGTCTATGGTTTTATTTTTAATTTTATTAACTGTAGGTTTTATTTATGAGTGGAAAAAAGGTGCATTAGATTAATTAAGATTTTTAGTTAATTTATATTTGTATGGTAGCCCCTTTAGTCTAATCAGGTTAGGGCAGTGCCTTTTCACGGCATTAATACGGGTTCAAATCCCGTAAGGGGTAAATTGATTTATATAAAAATACTCACTTATTTTTTATAAGAGGAAAGTATAGGTTAAATTTTTTATTATTTTAAGCTTTAGAAACTAATATTTTTTTTGAAATTAAATAGTTATTGTGATTATAAAGTTTTTTATTTTTAAGATTAATGGGTATTGAACACAGAACCTATCTTATTGAATAAATTAATTAATCGGGAAGGGTATAGCCAAGTGGTTAAGGCATTGGTTTTTGATACTAACATGCGCAGGTTCGACTCCTGCTGCCCTTGAATTATGGGA
>Ga0115006_10002118_pt1 | contig 12864 bp, 12 predicted proteins | sample ArcOceMetagenome_3_FD_88943 | JGI IMG/M metagenome (GOLD analysis project Ga0115006, IMG submission 88943) | Marine eukaryotic phytoplankton communities from Arctic Ocean - Arctic Ocean- Svalbard ARC20M Metagenome | ecosystem: Environmental > Aquatic > Marine > Oceanic | place: Arctic Ocean...
CAACCTCATCGTACTCAGCTGACTTTGACTTCTTCGGCACAACTACCGAACCCCAGCCACCTTCACGCGCAGCCTCCGCACCCACTGGAGCGTCTAACGGAAGTTCCGGGAGTGGGTTCGATTTCCTCGGAGGAGGAGGTTCCGGTGTAAGCCAACCAGTAGTCGACCCTTTCGCATCTAGTCCCCCCCCACCTACGGCATCAAAGACCGCTAACGGGGGGAGTGGGTTCGGGTTCGGGTTCATTAGCGGGGGTAACGGTCAGGGAAGGGGGCAGAACGGAGGGAATGGAGGAGGGACGGGGGGGAATAACGGGATGGCCAGTAGCGGCATGAGCGGGATGAGGGGGGGGAACGGGATGGGGGGTATGAACGGGATGGGGGGTATTAACGGGACGGGCATGAACGGGATGTGTATGAATTCGACGAACGGTAATGGAATGAACGGGATGAACGGGATGAATGGGATGAACGGTATGAACGGAGGCGGCAGGATGAATGGCATGGGCATGCACGGGATGAACGGTAATGGGATGAACGGCATGAAAACCAACGGGATGAACTCTAACGGGATGAACGACATGAACTCCAACGGCATGAACAAACCTATGCAGATGGGGTTCGGCTCCACCCCACCCCCTATCGTGGCCGGAAATAGCAGCATCTCCTCCATGATGTCCAGTCCTCAGCAGCAAATGCAGCAACTACAGCAGCAGCAACGCGGCAATGACCCATTCGCGTTCGTAAACCAAACGATGCGCTGAAAAAACTTTCCCACTCAAGGAACAAAATTGATAAGTTAACAACCGTTTCAAATCAAATCAAATCAAATCAATATTCGTCTTCTAAAGTATTGTAGGCGCTCGTATCTTCTCTCCAGATATCCTCATCTTCGTTCTAGAATTCAGTCTCCTCTGATTTCCTCCATATCCCCCTTCCGCTTCTTTATCTGCCTGTCTCCATATTGCTTCCGCGCAGTTATGGCAGGCCCTGTGGAGCCCTGCAATCTTCAAATACTTCGGCAGCGCTACCCTATGGGGAGAACAAGACTCACATACAACCAAGCCACACGAGCGACAGTGGTGCCTCCTTTTGAGCAGTCCAAACTTTACCTTCTCGCAACGCATGCAAACACCAGCGTACTTATCCTTAACCCATATAGCCTTCACGTCTATGCAGTTCTCCCCATCTCCACCTGTTACCCCTCTCTGCGCCATGAGCTGTTGCTCTAATTTTCTGAGAGTTGTTTGGCTGATTGGGATTTCAATGATGTTCTTAAGCATGACGCGCCACTCCGGGAAAAATTGCTGGACGAGATTAACGAATTGTTGCCTCGCCCCGTCCCTTGTCAAGTTCTCCTTCGCCACCTTTTTTGCCGCACGATATTTGGCATGTCCCACCACGTCCATCATTCGTTGGGGCTTTCTTACGTTTCCGTTTATTGTCCGTTTGTGAAGGGCAAAAAGCCGAAGCTGGAGGTCTATCATCGTGTCCATCAAGTATTTGTGAGAGCCCACGAATAGCAACGCCTCCTGGAAAGTCCTCTCTAAGCTACCTTCACTGGCGGCGAACTGATAAGAGAGCTGAATTGTGGGTGTCTGGGCTGTCGGGAAAAGGGGCGAGCCGTCATCTCGCTTGAAGTCGCTCAATTTCACGTCGACCATCCAGCTCAACTCTGGAATCAGGGTGTTTTTCAGAATCTTCTGAGACGAGAATCCAGTGGCCTCAGCCAACATTCCAGCGAAAGGATTTATTGTCCTACCCACGAGGTCTTGATAAACTCGGACAACCATCGCAAAAGCAATTCCGGTACCCTGAACCTCCGGCACTGCTCCAGCCGCCAGAATGTGGAAGTATTGTCCCCGTTTGATCTTCTTCACGCCAATCTTGTCCTTGAACGTATTGTGAAGGCTTTCAAGGGTTTGAAAGACAGCTCCTAGTCGATCAGAGGTAGCCTTCTCTACCTTGTCAACGAGCCCAGACTTTATTGTCTGCTTACTAGGCCCCCCAAGATCTTCCACGAAGAGAAACCCCACTACATTCATGGAAGCGGTTTCTACAGCAACATAGCTGAACCCCTCGGCGATCGCAAAGTCCAAATACGTACCAGCAAACGTGAGCATTTCGGAATAGCTAATATTGGCAGCCCTTCCCAACACTTCGGCACTTGTGAACACCCTTGAGAAAACTCTGACCAAGCCCTCTCGGACATAATTGCGCTGTTGCTGCGACTCTAAACTCGGCTCTGGCCCAAGAAGCTCCCGGATTGGAAAGATTTTAATAGATGATGGCATTTTCGATCCTTGTTTCCTTTGCCAGAGATCGAATGAAATGAGCGTTTGGTTTTTGATAACTTTCCCTTTTATTACCTTTTACAACCCCACAACCTAATAAATCTATATCTCTACCACCCAACCCTGTTTCTTACCCAATAAATTATCACGAACGACCGTTGAATCATGTCTCAATCATCAAGGTCCTCCAGGGTGAATGCTCTCATGTCCCGACTGAAAGCAAGGAATCCCAAGCTTGAGGGCAGTGACGGTATTTCGTCTCTTGACGACGAGTCTTTCAACCAAGATATGGGGGATATTTTCGAAACGAACGGTGACGCTCCGCATGAGGTCGCAGACGTTAGAAATATTGAGAACACTGCCGGCAGCAACAGGGCTGTCAACTCCAATGTGAAATCCAAGGCCCGCCCTCGCAAGTCGAGTTTCTCCACGATAGAATCAACCCCCCCCGTACGTTCTCTTGCCACAAAATCGCACATGGTGATGAATGGAAGGGTCAAACAGCTGCAGTTTGAGAAGGAGGGCTTGTCGACTTCTCTCAAATCCGCTCACGGACAGATCGAGGAGCTCAGGGAGACCATGGTGAAGTTGAGAAGACAGAAAACGAAGGAAGTTAAAGTTTTTAACGGAACCATCACGAGTGTCAGGAAGGAACGGGACAACCTTCAAGCCAAGAATGAGGCAGTGTCCAAGAAGCTCCGCCAGGCCGAGCAGATGATCCAGCGATTGCAGTGCAAAGTGCAAGACAAGGAAGACGAGATCCTGACCAAAACGCAGGCGTACCACCTCGCCGACAAGAACGCCAAGGATATCATCTCTACGGAGCGTCGCAATGCATTTGAGCAAATTTCCAAGGTCGACCACAAGGCACAGATCGCCATGGAACACCTCGACACGACCAGGGCCGACTTCACTGAGAAAGAGAGCAAGTGGGAGGACGAGAAGGCAATATTGAAGAACGCCCTAGACGATGCCCTTGAGAGGAGTGAGACACTGTGGAATGAGGCGCAGAGCATCAAGGTCATGAACGAAACTCTCGAGCACAGGGTGGAAGATCACCACAGAAGAGAAAGCGAAGTCAGGCGGGAGCTACACACAAGAATGCAGAAGCAGCTGGAAGCTGAAAGCAATGAGGCCAAGGCTGTCTCTGCAGTCGAGCGGGCCAACGGGACGGTTGTCGCAGTCAAAAAGGAGAAAGAAGCAGTGGTCGGAAACTTCAGGGAGATGACGGAATTCGAAAGAAAGCGGGCTGAAATGGCCGAGGAACAGCTTAGGCATGCCATGAAAGACTTTGCCTCTGTCAGGGATAGCATGAGCAAGGAGATTACTGTTATAAGCAGTGACAGGGAGGTCGCTGTGGGAGAGCTCCATGCGCTCCAGGCCAGAGTCGAGGCCGCCGAGGAGAGATGCGGTAGTTACCAGAAGCAGCTCACGGAGGCTAGGGGCGAGCTCAAGAGCACCAACAGAATCATGAACGAGGTTGCGACAGTAAATGAGAGCATGACAAGTATGAGAAACGAGGCGAAGGAGAAGGCACATCCGACTTATGCGCTCAGCATCAGGGAATTCACCGACGAGAGTATTGCCGAGAACAAGGTTTTCAGGGAGAGGGCAGAGAAAAGGCTCGAGGATGACAAGGAGCTAGATTCCCTTCGTCACCAAAAGAGTGAGTTCACAAGGAAGGACCAAGTCATCACTCAGCTGAGGAGAGAAAAGGCAGAGTACGAGGAGTTGATAAAGGGCGAAATCGAGGCAATGAAGAGTATGCACCAGATGCAGCTGATCGAAGCGGCGGCGAGCAGGGCAGCCGAGGTTTCAGCTGTGACTTCGATGGGATCTTCCAACTCTTCTTCTGCGTCGTCGTCTGCTTCAAGTTCACCAAGCAAGGAGGAGGGTATAGTTATTGCTATTGAGGGGGGGAGCCCCAAGAGCAAGGGCAGCGGAAAGAAGAAGAGAAGGGTCGTAAGGACCACAGAAGACGAGGGTACAGCAGCCGCGACAAAAAGCGATGGCAACATGGAGAATGGCAAACAAATGGAGGAGGATATCCAGGAACTTATGCACGAGCTAAAGAATAGCCAGATGAAAGCCAAGAGCGCGGGCAAGGAGGTCAGTGAGCTCAAGACTGCGCTCGACAAGGCCAACGCCACGATCGAGGAGTACCAAGGAAAGCTCCACATTACAAGCACAGAGATCCACAGGTTCCGAAACATGAGTATTTCCGGTGAGGCCGAAATCGAGGCACTGAAATCGCACAGGCTCAGGAGCGACTCAGAAACCAAGGCTGACGACGAGGAAAAATTGAAGGAAGAGATCGAAAAGCACAAGAAGGAGGCCGAATTCCAAAAGGAGGAGGCAGGTAAAAGCAAGGAAGAAGCGGAATTCCACAAGATCGAGAGGGAAAGGGAGAAGAAAGAGCATGAAGCACATAAGGGGGAGATTCAAGGTCAAAAGAAGGAACTCGAGGAAAAGCTCGAGACAGTGCAGAGGGAGGCGACTGCACACAGGGAGAGGGCCGCGAGCGTGGACAACCACCTGATGACGATTTCAAAGCTGCACGAAAAGGTTGAGACCAATAAGGTACTGAGGGATGAGCTCGAAAGGAAGCTCGCCGAGACAACCGAGAAGTTCATTAAGGAAGAAATCAAGGCCGTGAAACTGCAGGATACCGTAAACGATCTTCAGCACATGCTCAACGAGAAGGAGGCCTTGGAGGAACAGTTTGAGGAAATGAAGGAGGAGCTCAGGCTTAAGGACGGGAAGCACACCAAACAGGTGGAGGCCATGAGAGCCGACCTTAGTAGAAGGACGGAAACGATGGAGGAGGAGCACGGGGAGGAGACGAGAGAGTGGGAGGCACAGTTTGGAAAGTTGGAGAGAGAGAAGAAGGAGGAGGGGAAAAAGAGGGTGGCGGAGGTCAGGGGCATCAGAGAACGGGTCAATGAGCTGGAGGAGGCGGTCGAAAACGTGCAGGCGGAAAAGAGCAGCATTGAGAAAAGGCTGAAGAAATCAAAGGAGAGATATGAAGGTTTGTTGAGGGAGGTTAAGGAAGGGGGGGGGGACACAAGGCCTGTCCAGCAGCAACATACGCCCATGATGCAGCAGCAGCAGCAGCAGACGCCCATGATGCAGCAGATGCCCATGCACCAGCAACAACAGTTCATCCAAACACAATACGGCACCACCCAAGCAACGCCATTCTTCACGGAGACAGTCTCCGCCTTGACAGAGAAATGCTCAGCTTACGATAGGCAAATTGCCTCACTGGAGGCGAACCTAGCGAGCAGCATCAGAAGGGAGAGTGTAACCAAGCAGCACCTCGCAGACACACTGAGGAGGCTTGCGAAGGCAGAGGGGAAGTGCAACGAGCTAAGCAAGAGCAGCTCAGTCGTGCCGCCGAGCCTTCAGGTGGCCACAGCAGAAATCAAACTTCTCAAGGCCAAGGCTCAGACACTATTAGACGAGAGGGCGGGACTCGTAAAGAAACACGAGAGAGACGTCGTGGTGCTCGGAAGGAGAATCCAGGAGCAGGCCGTCAAGCTTGCACAGCTTCACGGTTTAGGGGGAGGATTAGGAGAAGGATTTGGAGGAGGAGGATCGGGGGGAGGTTGGAGGGAAGAGAGCAGGCAAGAGAAGGAAAATAAGCAAAACTCAGCCGAGTCCTCGGCCATTACACTGTCCGAGCTCAAGAGTCGCACTGACGGAAAGCTTAAGAACTACAGCCAACATAGAATTGTTACACCGGTGAGGATGGGAGGGGGGAGCCAGACGGGGGGGGGAATCGGGGGATTGGGAACGAGTAAGAGGCTCATCGAGGAGAACGCAAAGCTTCTGGATGGGCTTCTTGGGGGGAGCGGCTTCTAACAAACATGGCAAGATTTTTTTGGTTTGATATTTTTTTGTTAATTTGTGTATGCCACGTAACGCCACTGTCATCCCTACTTATCCTAAAGCATACACCCGGCGAGAAAATCGAAAATGTCAGTCTTCCTAATGGCCTGCAGCACGTCCTCCTTGGTAAATTGCCTGCGCTTGACCTGCTCCGAGTAGCAGTAGCCTCTTATGGAGAGTTCCAGTATGAAGAGCTCGCAAGCCTTTGCGAATACAATCGGCGCCTCAGCCGAAATCATGCGAACATCCTGAGATGGGCGGTGAGGAGCGAAGCGACGAACGGAAGATTGTTAGTTGTAGTGGTGTGCGATATGCTGCTGTCGCTTCGCTCCAGCCGCTCCTTGTTCAACCTCACCTCGTCGCTCTTCATGATCCGCTTGATCCTCGCAAGGGGAAGGTCATTGTGGTTCTTGAAGTCTTGCTCGCTGAGGAGGGGGGGACCAGCCATTGCCGGCTCCGCGTAATGGTTCTTCTTGGGTTTTCCCTTCTTCTGTCTTGGTTGAGGGACAATGGGGAAAGATCCTATGCCAGGGAGGCGGCGGACAGCGTCCTTCTCATTGACCCAAAACTGCCAAAGGATCTAAGGTACCGCCGAAGAGCGAAGCGACGAGCGGAAGGTAGTTAGTTATGTGGGTGGCCAATATGCTGCTGTCGCTTCGCTCCAGCCGTTCTTCGCTCCTCGTCAGTTCTTACCTCCTTGATCACCCTCTGGAACTCCTTGTCACTTATATCCCCCATAACGTTGGGGAAGTGCAAGGCCAAAGGTCTAGGCTCCTTCTTCTTGGGATTGTAAACAGCTGGAACCAAAGTAAGCGGAGGCCTCATCGGCCCAAGAGTAGGTGGGTGACGAGCAGGGGAAATATTAGACAAATCAAGGTTAGGGTTGTGCTCGATGACAGTGGGAGGGTTAGAATACGGGACAGCCCCCGGATGAGCGGAGTCATCCATCATCTGAGGGTAGGAGGGGCAAGAACAGATAAGACGAGATGGTAGTAGGAGTAGGAGGAGTAGTAGGAGAGCAAAAAGAGGTAGGATGAGATGAGGGGATCGTCGGATCAGGGAGGGTGTGTGTTAGTTCTGAGCGAGAAACGGGAATTGGGAAACAACAATCTGGGTTTAAGGTACTAAAGGTCTCTACTTACGTCGCTTCGATCAGTACGAGGCATAGTGAGGCAGAATGTGGGGAAAGGAGGAAACCAAAGATTTTTGGGCTATTTTCTGTAACTCCACCGATGAAACTTGCGCTATTTTTGATTTTCTGCTTGATACACGGATTATTTACATTTCAGGCTGGGTTAAGCCAGCAAAATTTGCGTCATAACACACATTTATGTTTTTCATCGCCATATTTCAGCAGGAAAGAGGTCAAACTTGTTATGTCTAAGGCCGGATGTGGGAAACAGGAGGCGCAAGAAGCGCTGAACGAATGTGATGGTAACATACTAGAAGCGTCGATGCTAGCTCAAGAGAGATCGAAGAGAAGGACGAGGGAAGACCTTGAGAGGAGGCAAGGTTCCCCCATGCCCCCCTCCTTTTATGGGGGCGAGCGGAGCCTCACAGTTGAGACGAAATACCAAGCGGCGGTCGACGATGAAGACTGCCTGCTGGATATGGTTACCATGCTGCTGATGTTAGGGGTGGAAAGGGTCATTTTGGACGAAATAAAAAATCGAGAAGGAGAAGAAGAAGAGTGCAACGGTAGCGGACCTTGCATATACGCGCTCGCGTGCAAGGATGGTTATAGGTATGTCGGTTCGACATGCAACCTTGATGAAAGACTGCGGCAGCATCAGGTCGGCGAGGCAAGTGCGTGGACGCGGAAGCACCCTGCGATGGAGTTAGAATACCACAGCTATCTCCCACCAGCTACTCCAGACGAAGAATTATACTTGCAAGAGGACTTTTGGACGAAAAGTTTAATGTTAGAATACGGAATCGAAAAGGTCAGAGGGGGGTCCTACACTGCAGTTACCTTGAGCGAACACCAACTGGAGACGCTACAACTGGAACTTAGGCACGCGAAGGGCGAGTGCTTTAACTGTGGGTCATCTGAACACTTTTCGAGTGAGTGTCCAACTTCAAACAAAAACAAAGCCAAAACGAAGGAAGTCAATAAACGAAATGAAAAGGCGACAGAGCAACATCACAAAGAGCTAGAGGCTGTAATAGAGAGAATTATCGATTTACAGAAGGATCTTGGAGCCACGACCCAGAGGTTGGGGAAAACGAAGGAGGAATTTGGGAAGGAGGTCGGGGCCACGAATAAAAAGATCTCCGAGATCGAAGATTGGAGAACTGCGCTGATACCTCGGCTTAACGACAAGCTCGAGTTGATGATTGTCGACCAGGAGAAATTCACGACAAATCTTGAGGTGCGAATTGAAACGGATTCTGATAACTTCAGGAAAGAGATGGAAACTATGCAGAAGGAAATAATGTTCGCGTTTTTGGAGTTGGAGGCGGACCTTGAGTCAAACTTCACGTCCATCTTTTCGCAAGTCAATAAGGGAGATGCTAACCTGAGGAACGAAATGGAATCAAGGCTTGAGAACATCTTGGACATGGTCGGAGACCTTGAGACAAATTATACCAACACAAGGAGTGAGATGGAAATGAGGAGCAATGAGCTGCAAACTTCCATCGCAGTTGCTGCTATTGAGTTAAGGCAAGCGAATCGGCATGAGCAACATGAGCTGAGAAAGGAAGTCGAAAAGTTAAGTGGAGAAGTGTCGGAGATGGGTACCACATTGACGCAACTTGCCGAGGAACAAAGGGGACGGGGGAAGCGACGGAGAAAAGCGAGAAACATCATTCTTGCACCCTTTCAAGCCCTTAAAAAGTTCATCACGAAGTAGTACAAAGAAGTGGGGTTACTAATGATCACAATAACAATCAGACGCCCGAGCGTTTCCCAATTACAATCAAATGTACGCCAAATTTTGTTGTCACGGGCCCGAGGATCTTGTTTAGTCCCGTCGATGGCTTAAAGATCACTTCGTCAAACTCAGGTACCATTCGTCCTGGGGGAAACGAACCGAGATTTCCGCCCATGCTCTTGGAATTACAAGTGCTGAACTTCCCTGCCGCCTCCGCGAAGGTCAGTTCGCCCTCCTCAACCCTCTTCTTAATGTCCATTGCAATATCTTCTGAAGGGACCAGGATGTGACTTGCAGACGCCTTTACACCCTCTGGGGGAGCAGCATATTCGGCATTGTCAAACGCTCCCTTGAACAGGCCATCGAAAATTCCTGTTAAGTGTGTAGATGATGTTGAAATATGGCTTGTCGAGGGAGCATCGCCAGCGCGACAGAGGGAAAACATCTTTGTGGTTATTAAATGCGGCAAAAAAGAGCGACTGAACGGCAGAGAGACGAGAAACATGGAGATGAGAAACAGGATGGAGCGGACGACTGATCTCATCATCAATTTTGATTTTGAGGAAAACACAGGTATAAAAAACATTGTTTGGAAGGCAGCGCACGCACCATTATCATTACACCGCCTCTATTCCTCCCCTATTTCATGCCCCCCCTGGCTACCTTCATGTCGTCTTTGTCTAGCTCCTTAACGAAGTAACCAATCGCCTCCCTCAAACTCCTTCCGCACCCTTCAACGTCGGCCTCCTTCATGTTACCCTTGCCCGCGAAGCGCAGCTCGGCAACTAAATCCTCGATCTTCGTTATTATTTCGTTACGCGCCAGGTAGAGAATGCTCTGGGTGTTGGTTGGTGTTGCTCCACCCTTCAGGTACATGTTTGATCGGTCCGGGTCGGAGTAGAAGATGTTATCCGAGTATGTGTTGAAAACGAGTTTCACGCCCGGAACGTTGACGAGATCCGCCTCTTTTCGCTTCGCTTTCGCAGGCAACTTTTCTGCAACCTTTCCGATTTCTTCCAGGATCCTTCCCGTATCCTTTTCGTTGGTCGCCTTCTCAGCCTCCTCAGCAATCCCTTTTAGCAAGTCAAGCAATCTGAGCAGTGGAATCAGGCGCTCCACGCTCTGGTTCGTCGTCTTGTCGTTGGGATCTGCAAGCTCAGAATCATACATCAACAAGTCCTTCTCCGTCTGCTCAAGCTTTCGAAACTTCTCCATCACAGGACTCGGCTTTGACATCGTCCACGGATCTCCAGATGCAGCATTCGCCTTCGGGACCCCCAAGACGCCTCCTCCCAAAACACCCACAAGGCGGCTGAGTACACTCCTCCTTCCCCTCGCTCTGGATTCTACATGTGCACCCAATTGTGAACAATGAGACCGCGAATAACTCTTACTCTCCCTTGAATAACCCTTAATCGACTGTAAATAAGTCTCATGAACAAAACAGTGACTCGATCCAGAACCAGCTCGATGAGTTTCCGCCTGAAATTGACTTGTGATGAAATTTCCGTAAAACGCATCAACTTGGGACGACATAGGAAATATCATGACACCTAGGAGACACTTTATAATCCGATACATGGATAATAGAAAGACCTGCTCAAAAATAAATGCTCATTTTCCTGTTAACCCAATGGGAGGTCGCAACGTTTCTCACATCTTGCACATAGCGACATGCAAGTATATAGAGAATATTTCACCATTATCCGACGTTAATCTCGTAACGAAGACTATAATGTTCATCTTCCTTTCTCCATTCCTTTCCTTGGCGGGCCTTTACATCCCTCTTTCCACTTCTCTGGATTCTCCTTCGGAAATATTCCTTTTCCTAATCTTTCCACTGGAGGCATTTATCGGTTTATCCTTCTTCATCTCCCTCGTTACCCGTTTACTTAACGAGGTCATTCTATTTTCTCATGCAATTGAGGGGCTTGTATTCGGGACAATCTTAACAACCCTGATTAACGCCCTCCTCAGCTACACAGTCATATTCCCCGTGCCTTTCGTCACCATTACAATGGGTTCCGGTAAGTTTATTCCCATTTACTCTCCCTTTCTTAACCTTTCCTCACCCCTACCTCCTCATTTCCAAGTCGGAGTGAAGCTGACCTACCTTTACATTTACATGCGGTCGATCAAACCCCTCCCATCCTCCCGCCCACTATTCCTTTCATGCATCAAGGCGACCGCAAGCTTTGTTCTATGCGTCGTCTTGGGTCTGGGATGGGCTGTCGGTTTCTGGTACATTGAGGACAAGAGGTTAAAGTCAGGTGAGATATGCACGGCGTTTCGAAATAAAAAGTTCGACTGAGGGTAAAGGCTTGCACGCAACGCCGCAATGTTCCCTTTTCTTACCCCCCTTTCCTACCCCCTTTCTCCCCCATCCCGTCAAACTGCAGCCTTCCTCCTCCTCTATGAGCCCCTCCGATACGCTTCCCGCTATCTAATCCTCTCACCATACCTCTCATCTTCCCCCAACTTCCTCCCCCTTACGCTATCCTCCGATGTCTTTTTCGCCGTCTTCTACTGCACCGTAATGAAGTCCGAGATGGAGGTGAGATAGGATGAGGAGCGAAGTGACGAGACGACAACGCAGTCGTTAGCAACCAAAACTGCACGTGCTCGTGCTTTCGTACAAGACACACCTCCTCCATAACCAACGCTATAATTCTCACCCATCATCCCAACCCCTTTCGCGATTCACTTCGCTCATCGCAGGGTTGGAACACATTCCTGGGTGTCGTGGCGCACATAATTAGCTTCGCGGCGAGGGCGTGGGACATGGGGGATAGGTTCGAGCTCTTTATTGACATCGTGTCTTCCCATCGTCGTCGGAGCGGGAAGCGTCGTCCCGGGAGGTCCGTCGTACCTGAGGGTACTGGGGGTAGAAGGGAGAGTCCCGTCCTTAGCAGCATACTCACCAAGAGCATGACGTTTCACAAACTTAAGAGGGACAACGACATCAGGAGGGTGTCGGAGAGGTATAGTGAAAAGCCACAGCCGTCAAATGAGGACGTCGAGACGGGCGGTCGAGACGGGCGGTCAGGTGAGGGGGTGCGAGGAGCGAAGCGACAGCAAATGGATTAAACCGCCTTCTTACATAAATAAAAACCTCCCACTCGTCGCTCCGCTCCTCATCTCGTGTCGTTTTGCTCCTCGTCTCGTGTCGCTTTGCTCCTCGTCTCGCGTCGCTCATCGCAGATGATCCCCCCAAACCTCCACCCCCCCAACATCTCCTCCAATACCACGCCATTGAGTTTTCTGACCATAAGCAAAGATACTACTACCTCGTCCTCGACCTCCTCCTTTCCGAGAGCATCGACCTTTGGTCTCGTTTCGCTGTTGAGTTCATGGCGCTTTGGAGATTCACCGGATGGAACAGCGGGAACTACATGAGCGCTGGGGAGACAAGCTGGATTTTCCCAAGCCGAAACGCGGTGATAATCCCGCTTAATGTTATGTGCGTGCTATTCGTTCTCAAGACACTACCGAAGACTCTAAAGGCAAGGAGAGTATGGACTTATGTGGTGGAAGAAGGGTGGTACCTGGGACTTGTCATGGCGTGCGTTTGCATGTTTTGCGGGGGGTTCGGAGAGGTTCACCACGGATTCGGGTATCTAAGTTAGGGTCGTCGTGATTTACAACAACAGCGAAACATATTTTACACTGCCTCCATATCCGTCTCAATATCTTTGCATCCCCTCCTCTCCTCCTCCTCCCTAAGCCACACCTCACCCTTCTTCCACCCCTCTACCTTCGCTAGATCGCTCGGCATCATTCCATCTTTATCCCTCCCCCACCCCCCA
>Ga0115006_10002120_pt1 | contig 12861 bp, 5 predicted proteins | sample ArcOceMetagenome_3_FD_88943 | JGI IMG/M metagenome (GOLD analysis project Ga0115006, IMG submission 88943) | Marine eukaryotic phytoplankton communities from Arctic Ocean - Arctic Ocean- Svalbard ARC20M Metagenome | ecosystem: Environmental > Aquatic > Marine > Oceanic | place: Arctic Ocean...
CCGACGGGCCCATGTCGAGGCCGGGCCCCATGTTGGTCGGGAGGAGCGCGGCGTCGTGGTGGGTGACGACGAGGTTGGGCGAGAGGCAGCCGCGCTTCGCCTGGTGCACGAGCAGGTGGCACCGCTTGTACTCGGTGTCGTTGGCCACCAGCAGCCCCGCCGCGTCGGCGGCCGAGGCGCCCGCGCCGCCCGCGCCGCCCGCGCCGCCCGCGCCGCCGCCGTCGGCCGAGGAGGTGTCGTCGAGCGCCTCGAGGAGCTGGCCCGTCTTGGAGCCCGGCGCGGCGCACATGTCGAGGACGGTGTGGCCCGGCCTGACGCCGAGCAGGCACGGCGGCACCATCGAGACCTCCTCCTGTCGCGAGACGTTGCCGAGCTCCGTCTCCGCGTGGAGGAAGGCGTGGAAGGCGGCGAGGCGCCGCTTCGACTCCGCCTCCTTGGCGCCGTCGGCCGTCTGCAGCCACGCCTCCTTCTCGGCGGCCGCCGCCTCCCTCCGCGCCGCCGCCTCGGCCGCCGCCGCCTCGGCCGCCGCCCGTTTCGCCGCCGCCTCCTCGGCCGTCGGCTCTCCCTCCTCGGCCGGCGGCGCGCCCGCCTCCTCCCAAGGCTCGAATGAGGCGGCCGCCTGCGGCTTTCCCTTGCCGCGCAGCTGCGCCCGCGACACCTCGAAGCGCCACGCCAGCTCGCCCGGGTACCATGTGATCGGCCTCGGCGGCGGGATGTCCTCGCCGTCGAGCCGCAGCTCGTTCAGGCACGACAGGTGCTGCCGACGCATGTGCTCGCGAAGCGCAATCGACGACGAGTTGGACGGAGTGCCCGTCAGCCGAAACGAGACGCCCAGCGGCTTGCGGAGCGTCGCGAGGAAGTCGTCCCACTCGGCCTCAGGCACGATGCCCGACTCACGATAGTAAGTCTCGAAGGCCGTGCTGGTGAGCTGGTGCGGCGGCGGGTACGAGCCCTCGCCGTTGGCGTACTTTTGCTTGGTCGCCGCCTGGCCGCCCTGCTGGTCGTCGTCGCGCCTGCGCTTGTTGAACTTGACGGCCGACTGGCGGCCCTTGCCCTGCTTGTTGCGGCCCATTCTCTTCTAGGTGCGTGCAAGGGTACCACGAGGACGGCCGTCCGCGTGCGGTGGTGGGTGCCCCACGCAGCGGGCGGGCTCAAGGTGACGCGGTTTCTGGTATCATGGTATCAAAATGCATCCAACCCTGCGTCCAACCGATGTCCGCCAACAGTTTCCGACTGCCGACGAAGCGCCCCCCCCCAGTCTCTCTCTCGCGCCCTTTGCTTTGCCAGCCAGCGCCTCCACCCCTTGCCGCCGGCGCCGCTGCCGCGCGACGACTTGGTTGGTCTTGGGGTTGATCTCGAGAAGCGTCCGCACCCGCCGAAGCGGAGCCGCAAGCTTTGATTCTTACTTTTATGTAGGACTAAGCGGAGCCTTTCCAGGGGCGGTGACCATCGCGCATGGACGCAAAGCAGCTTGCAGGTGGGATGAGGAAGGACCATAGGAAGGACCATGGGAAGGCCTCTCGGTTAGGCAGGATTCGGATGGTGGCAGGTCTAGGACGGCGGCAGGACTAGGACGGCGGCAGGACTAGTATAAGCTTAGGAGGTCGGGCAGGCATGCTGAGTGGGGAAACATGTTCAAACGGAAGGAAGTTAGAGGGGCGCGGAGAGGGCGGAGAGGGCGGAGAGGGCGGAGAGGGCGGAGAGGGCGGAGAGTGGTGCCGGCGCTCATCGCCGCCGGGCTTGCTCATTGCGGGGTCGACGCCGTGCGGAAGGGTATCGCGCGTCGGAGGTGTAGTACCATGGCGCTTCGGTCGACGAGAGTGGCAGCTGGCGGAGTGGCTCCCTGACGGGCGTCATGTCGACGGCAATCAAAAACGGCTCTGCGGCCGAGGGTGCGCTGCCGGCGTGCTGCCCTTCGACGATGCTGGCCACGCCGGCAGCGCCGAGCTCCTCTCGTCGCGAGAGGAAGTCGCGAGCGCGGTTCAGCGCCGCCGGGTTCGCCGAAGGCTCTGCAGCCTTGCTCTGCACGTGCAGGCCACGTGGCCATTGCTCGGTCGTGAATGGCGCCGACGAGCCCGCTGTGCGTGTGCCGACACCTCTTCGCTTCGAGTTGCGCAGCCGCACCAGTAGGTGACCGACGCCTTGCTCGGGCAAGATCCGACACCGCTGCTGCTCGTCCTCGCTGCTGCTTGCGACGCTGCTGCTGGCGCCGTTGCTGGCGCTGCTGCGAGCGGAAGCGCCGACGAGGGCGGCGGCGGCGCGGCGCGACGAGTTGGCACGCGACGCTCTGTCGGTCCTCCACGCAGGCCGCGCCCTCGCAAAGCCGCGAGGTGGCTCGACACTTGCCATCCACGCCAGCTGCGCGTCGTGCACGGCCCAGGCCGCACGGTCGTCGACCATCTTTGGCGCCAGCGCCGTGCGTAGCGTCTCGAACTGGGCAGCGTCGGCGGCACGTAGCCGCAGGGTACGCCGGCCATCAAATCGGGGGCCGCCGCGAGGGCGCGAGATCTGCAGGATGAGCTCGTGGATGGCTCGGGGCGTCTGCGGGTCGGCCGAGCTGCGCGGCACGCGCGCCACGCGCGCGGCGAGCACGCGGTCGCATGGCACGACCCGACGGCCGCGCCCATCAAGGTCGGAGTACTCGATCAGCGTCCATTCGCTGCGCGCCGCCGCGACGCCGTGCGGCGCCTCCGGCGTGTTGAGCAGCCGAATGCGCGTCGCGACGAAGCCGCCGAATCGGCCGCTGCAGCGGTGGCCCTCCACCTCGGCCACGACCACGGTGCCGTCGGGAGACTCCGTCGCCGCGTCGTCCTCGGAAGACGACTGCCGTGAGGCGTAGCCCATGTAGCGCATCGGGCTCTCGCTCGCCCACGGCGCGATCTTGGGCTGAAGCATCTGTCGCCACGCGTTGAATTCGTTCATAGTGCTGAGGCGTACGGCCAGTCGTGCTTCTGCGCCGTCAGCGGCGTCAGCAGCGACGCTGCCACCGAGGCTTGACCCGGTCGCCTCCGCCACCGAAGGCTGCAGCTCGACGATGAACTCGAGCGCCGCCTCGATCACTCGCACCGTGCGCACGTCATCGTACGAGAGACCGCAAGAGGAGCCGTCTGGGCGTTGGTACGAGAGCGTCGCCCAAGACGCGCCAGGCGCCGCGTGTGCCGCGTACGCAGCCGGTTCGTGCAGCTGCACGAGCGACAGCGCGTATGTCTCATCGGCTCGCCGTCCGGTGTGGAAGTCCCCAGGATGAGCCATCCCTGGTGATGCTGTGCCTGGGCGGACACGGCACCAGCTCTCGAGCAGCACACCGTCGTCGCGGGGCGAGAGGGTGGGCGAGAGGATGGGCGGCGAGGGCGGCGACGAGGGCGGAAGCGACGGTAACGCGGCCGACAAGGCTCGTGAGGTGGAGGCGGCGGCAGAGGGCGGGCTGCGGCGGTGCTGGACGGAGAGCCTGGACGAGGACGACGAGGGCCCTTCCGCGGCGGAGGGGATCGGGCCCACGCCGAGCACGAGGGTACGACCGACCGCAGCGTCGCGCATAGCGGCCGTCAGCTCCTCCGAAGATCGGCACGGCGCGCCGTCGATAGTCAGCACAACGTCACCCACCTTGATGCCGCCGCGCTCCGCTTGAGAATGCGGCTGGACGCTGCTGACCGTGTTGTCCGCGCCAAGCTCCATTCCGAGGCCGAGCGGCGTCTTAACGAGCTTCACCAGGCGGCGAGGACGGCGCTTCAGCTGGAGCCCCGTGGAGCGGATGACGCGACCCAAGGCGGCCATCCTCGTCGGAGCAGCGGAGGGCTCCACCACCACTGCACTTCCCCACATCCGACCGGGTGTCTGCCGCGTCGCCGCTGCAGGTGCGGACGGCGCCTCAGCCGCGGGTGCGTTCTCGCCCACATCACCGTACTGCGGCGCAGTCCCGCCTGGATCGCCGAGGCCGACACCTGCCGCCTCGTCTGTCGACCCCTCCACGTGTATCGATTCGAGCGCTGCAACCCCGCTGTCCGCAGCGGCCGGAGCAAGAGACTCGTGCTGCTGCACGAGTCCTTGTTGGCGGACGGCGCTCCGCCTTCGGTTGCGCATCCAGCCCGGAAGCTCCTGCTCGAACACCTCCTTGCCCTGCGCGCGCTGCATCGCAATGTACGTGCGTCGCGCCGCCAGGAGCAGCAGCTTCTGCGCCTTCCGCTCGAGCCGCGCGAAAAAGTGCCTGGCGTCCTCTCCCTCGTCCGAGTCGCCCATCGCGTCTCGCAGCCCCTCGGCCAGCATGACCATGCTCGCCTCGCGCCACTTTCCGCCCTTGAGCGGCACTGCAATCATGTTGTAGATGCCCGCCTTGAGCAACTCGGTCGGCGTCGCGCCGTCGTCGCACGAAAAGAAGGTGCCGAACTCGACGCCATGCCGCTCGTCCTGCCCGCCGCTACCGGGCATCTCGTGCGCCATCAGCACCGGTATCTTGGCCTCCATCGCGGCAGACACCTCCTCGGCAAAGGCCGCGGAGCGCGCGCCGCCCGTCCACGTCTGCCCGGTAAGGTACACGACGAGGCAGCCGGCGTTCGGCCGCCCCTCCGTGGCGTCCCTCGTGATTTGGACGTCGAGCTCGGGCATCTTCTCGTTCAGCTCCTTCATCAGCTCGAAGGCGCCCGGGTTGTGCGGGCTGCAGTAGCAGTGGAAGTCGTGGTTGTGCACGGTCGGTGCCGAGAGCGAGACGTTCACGGTGCGCGCCAGCTCGCCCTCGAGGTAGAGCTCCTCGTCGGTCCACAGCTTGTGCTTGGCCTTCTTTCGTGATGGCGGCGTGCGCGAGACCGAGCGCTCAGCGAGCGATCCCTCGGCGAGCGATCCCTCGGCGAGCGATCCCTCGGCGAGCGATCCCTCAGTGGGCGAGTCGATGGCGGCGAGCGACTCACTGTCGGAGGTGGTCATTGAAGCCTCGGAGCTCGACCCCGCTTTCCTCAGGGAGCGAAGCCTGGCGACGGACCTGAGATTCCGCCTCTTCCGACTGATCGGGGTCGGCGCCACATTCAGCAATCGCGCGGAGGGCGGGCGCAGCGCGATCGTTGCGATCAGGCGCATCGTCACGTCCTGGAAGGCGCCGATCCGATTCCACTCCACCGGCTCAAGCTCACCGCTGAAGAGCGCCGCCATGAGCTCGTCGCTGCGCGGGCCGCCGTCGCCTTCGAATCCCCACTTGGCGTAAAAGGCGTCGGCGGCGACGAGGTCGTCGTGAATCTGCTTCTGCGTCAGGCCGCCGCGGTCGAGCAGAGGCTCGACCAGCGGCATGATGCGCTTGCCCTTCATCACCGACGAGCGGAGCTCGATCATGCAGTTGCGCGAGAAGAAGTAGCCCTTCGAGCAGAAGATGAGCACGGTCGACGAGCGCTCGATGTAGCCCTGCAGGTCGGAGATGTCCTCGAGGTCGTCGACGTCGAGGAAAATCGAGAGCTCGGGCACCATCTCCAGGAGCCGCTGCTTGATCACGCGCATCTGGTCCTGCCCCGTGCCCCACACGTGCGAGAGGAAGAGGTGGTAGCCGCCCTGCTCGATTGGCGGCGCGTGGACCATCGTGCCGTCCGGGCGCGAGCGCAGCCGGCGCGCCTTGGCTGCGAGCGCCTCGTGGCGCTGCCTCGCCTGCTCAGCCACGAACTGCATGTTGAGCAGCACGGCGGCGGCGACGACCGCGCACAGCACGCACGCCATCAGCACGCCCGTGAGCGCCGCGAAGTCGATGTTGTACACGACGTCCATCTCCTCACTCAGCCGCTCCGCCACCTCGGGCAGCTCGACCAGCGAGTTGACCTTGAGGATCAGAGCGGCGAGCAGGAACATCGTCATCCCGAGCGAGCACATCATCGCGAGGAAGTTGTCGGAGTACGTCGCGTACGGCATTGCGACCACCTGCAGCACCAGGTACAGAGCGCTCACCACGAGGGCGAGCGAGATCTGCATCGTCGAGCCTCGCGGGTACGGGCCGAGGATGAAGGCGCCGACGAGCAAGAAGCGGCGGAGCACCTCGGCGATCTCCCACCAGAAGTATGACTTCTTGAGGTTGTCGTGCAGGAAGCGGGTCGAGCGGCTGATCTGCGTCGAGCGGCCGGTGGCGATGGCCTTGCGCCCGCGGTAGAGCACCACCGCGATGAGGAGAGGCACGCCCACGGGGTAGATGAAGATTGCAAACCACGCGAGCGTCACGCCGCTGGCAAACTCAGAGCGGCCCGCGAGGGGCGCCACGGCCCACAGCGCGCGATGCTCCGTGTCGCACCTCACCGATGTGTCGGCGCTGAGCCAGCTCGACGCGACCTCGCTCCCGCCGTCGAGCAGGATGCACGAGAAGCCGTCGAAGGCGTGGTTGGTCACGATTGGATACGCGATGAAGAGCACGCGAAGCGTGATGGGCAGCAGCGTGCCCTCGCGCTGCGCGCTGCGGAGCTTGAGCTTGGTCGCGACCCAGATGGAGAAGACGGGGATGGCGGTGAACACGGGCGGCGCGACCACCCAGAACGTGAGGCGCGTCAGGTACGACGACGCACCGATGCAAGCGAACGGCAGATTCTCGAGGCCGAACGATATGATGCTCTCGAAGGCGCCGAGCGTGCTGCCGACGATCGCGGGGTACGTGAGGACGTAGACGTGCCGGAAGCGTGTGACGATCTGGTAGAAGCCGATGATCAGCTTGAGCTTGACGGGCACTGTGAAGGTCTCGAAGAGGGTGCGGCGCAGCCGGGCCAGGAGGTCGAGTGCCCCCTTGGGCAGGACCTTGTAAAGGATCAGCAGGATCAACGGCGTCAACACGAACAGGCCCATCGCCATGCGCATGCTACTGCCCAACGCCAGCCGCAAGCTGCTGCACGACAGGCATTGCGCTGGCTGGTCCTTGAGCGGAGGCGAGTAGTACTCGCGCTTGGAGGACGCGTTCCCATCGAGCCAGCTGGCGCACAGCTCGCAGAAGACGCCGGCAAGGCCATCGCGACACGACGCTTTGCCATGCAATGCGCCGCCGAGGCAGCCCGAGGTGTTGGCGGTGCCGCCGTCGCGGCAGCTTCGAACATCGATGGAGCGGTTGGTGTGGCGGTAGTAAGTCGGCTCGACCTTCAGTGCGAGTAGCGTCGCGCCGCTCTCCGCGCAATCGGTGCCCGCCACGCACACCAAGCACGAGACGTCTCCGCCGCTTGCGGACCAATCGGCGTAGTACTCCTTGGGGCAGATGCACGCGTCGCTGCTCGTGGTGGCGGCGCTGGCGGTGATCGCCACGCCGGGGCATGAGCTGCAAGTGGTCGAGTTGATCTGGCCTCGCAACCCCTGGTAGGTGTCCGCAGGGCACGCTTGCTGCACGCTCTCGCCCGTCCCACAGTAGTGGCCCTCGGTGCACACCACGCATGCGTCAGCCGAGCTCTGCCCTTCGAACTCGTTGAACGTGCCGGCGGGGCATGGCACGCCGGCCGGCACGCCAGCTGGGCAGAACGCACCTGTCGGACACAGGACAGGGCCCGAGAGCCCTCCCGGACAGTAGTAACTTGCCGGGCAGTAGCCACTGCATGACGGGCCTATCTGCGTCTCCTGACGCTCTGCATCCGAGCCAATGTAGCCGGCGCTGCAGAGGAACGGCAGCGTCGAGTCCTCGGCAGCCGAGGAGATTCGCCACACCTGGTATCCCGCGTACAGCCCTCGGCCGCACGCGGGGGTGGCCCTGGCGGGCAGCTCGCTGCAATCCTCCGCGTTGGCAATCCAGTAGCCGCTTGGCGCCGGCAGCGTGTATGCAATGATCGCCCCGTCGGCCCCGTAGGTCGAGTGGCCCGAACCGTCGGCAGACGCTCGATTCGAGTCCTTCACCAGCGACCCATTGGCAAGCGTCGCACGAGCGTGAGTCACAAACATCGCGCCGCCCTTCTCCGCGGCGATGTTGTCGGTGAAGGTGGCCGCGCTCAGCCAGACGTCGCCGGAGCCGTTGACAAAGACCGCGCCGCCGTTGCGACCCGAGTTGTGGGCGAAGGTGCCGCCTTGCAGGTCCACCCTCCCGCCTAGTAGCCGCATCGCGCCGCCGTCCACGTCGCCCCCCGCGACGTTGTGCTCGAATCGGCCGCCCTCGACCACGCACTCACCGCCGCTGACCACGATGGCCGAGGCCGAGTTGTTCTCAAAGGCCACCTCCATCATGTGCAGAGCGCCGCCCGTGACCGCAACGGCGGGGCCTTGTGCAAAGCCGCTGAACGAGAGGCCAAAGAGCAGGACCTTGGGCGCGCCGGCCGTGACGATGAGGCCAGGGGGCGGCCCCGGCGGAGGGGGAGAGGGAGGAGGCGCGGGAGGTACCAAGGGCGGCTCCGCGGGCGGCGGCGCTGCTGGTGGCTGCGGCGGCGGCTGCCTCGGTGGGGGCACTGGTGGCGGCAGAGGTGGTGGTGGCATGGGGAAGCACCAACTGGGGTAGCCGCCTGAGCCAGGATCACCGCTCCCATCCTCTCCAGAGCCGTCGCCGACCAAACCAGCATCTCCACTCGCCCCTTCGATGGAACCAGCCCAGAGTGCTACGGCGCGCCGGCACGGGAGCGAGGGAGAGGGCGGCGGCGCGGCCGGTTGCGGGGAGCGCGGGGGCGATGGCGGCGAGGGAGCTGGGGGCGGCGGCGATGGGGCAGGCGACGAGGGCGGAGGTATCGTGGGTGGGGGTGCCTCGGGTGGCGGCGTCGAGGGTGCTGGCTGCACGGGTGGCGGCGACGAGGGTGCGGGCGGCGAGGGCACTGGCGGACATGGCGGCGGCGCAAATGGCGGCGGCGGTGGAGAGGGCGGACGAGGTGCAGAGGGCGGCTGCGGTGGCGGCGGCGGCGGCGGGCAGCGTGGAGGTGGTGTGGCGGGTGGCAGCGCTGGCGGATAAGGCGATGGCGGCGGCGGCGAGGGACGCGGAGAGGACGGCGGCGGCGGCGAGGGACGCGGAGAGGATGGCGGCGGCAGCAAGGGTCGCGGCGGCGGCTGAGGCGGTGGCGATGGAGGTGGGGCCTTGACGGGCGGCGAGGACGGTTGCGGCGGCGCGAGCGGCGGTGGTGACTCCACGCAGCAGTAGTCTCCCTCGAAGCCGTACCCAGAGGCGTAGCAGCTGAGACGGCAGTACGGCCCGGCCGCGTACACTGGCTTCGCGCACTGCGAGGCGGCGTCCATCTCGGGGCACGTGCGGTCCGAGTTGACCATCCACGGCGTCGGCTCATCTGTGCAGTTGTGGCAGGGCGTAGGACTGGCGGGCGGCGGTACCACAGGAGGCCAGAGAGGCGTCGGCGAGGGAGACGGCGACGTTGGCGGCCGCAGAGGCGGTGCTGCTGGCGGCGGTGGCGGTGGAGGCAGGAATGGCGGAGGGCCGGACGGTGGGGGCCACGGCGGTGGAGTGCGTGGTGGCGGCGGGCTGGGCGCTGGAGGCAGGCCTGGTGATGGAGGCGGCGGCTGCAAGGGCGGCGGCTGAGGGGGCGGTGAGGAGGGCGACGGTGGCACGGAAGGTGGCAACAGAGGAGGCGGTGAGGGCGGCGACGAGGGCGGCTGCACTGGAGGCGGTTCGACAGGCGATGGCGACGGCGGCGGCGACGGCGGCGGAGGCGAGGGCGGCGGCGAGGGAGGGGGTGGCAACGGTGGTGGTGATGGCGACGGCGGCGAGACTGGCGGCGGCGGCGAGGCCGGCGGAGACGTGGGAGGCGAGGGTGGAGAGGGTGGCAGCGGCGGCAGCGTGCACAGATTGCACGTGAGGCGACAGTACTGCAGTATGACGAGGTGCTTTGCATCCGAAGAGCAAGTGTCGGACGCGCAGCAATTGAGGTTGCGTCCGCAGTACGCCGATCCGAACCCATCCGTGCAGGGCGGCGGCGTGTTCGGCTGCGGCGGCGGTGGCGCTGTTGGAGCGAGTGCATCGCCCTGCTCTGTCAGCTGCCTGCCTGCTAGCGGCGCGCCGTCGATCAGCACGGGAGACTCCTCCGCCGAGATGCGCAGCTCGCTCATGCCGAGAGCCGGCCCCAGGGTGAGCAGCCTCCACGGCACACTGCTGATTCGGTAGACGCCGCGCCGCAGTCGCAGCTCCACGATGAGGTCGGCATACGGCGCGATTGGAGCGATCAGGCTCGCCAGTGCCTGCTCGAGAGTCAGCTCGCCGGCAGCTGCGTTGCCGTCGTCGGGTCCGACCATCAGCACCTGCTGCGGAGGCGGTGGAGAGGGTGGCGGTGGCGTGGGCGGCGGCGGCGACAGCGGAGGAGGCGAGGGCTGCGGAGGCAATGGCGGAGGAGGAGACGGTGGTGGTGGCGACGGAGGCTGCGATGGCGGTAACGGAGGGTCCGGCGGCGCAGGAGGCAGTGGCGGCGCACTGGGCGGCGGTGGCATTGTCGGTGGCGTCGGCGGCATCGAAGGCGGAGCCGGTGGCGAGGGTGGAGCCGGGGGCAAAGAGGGAGGCGGCGTGCAAGGCGAGGGCGGGCAAGGGGGCGGAGACAACGGAGGCGGATTCGGTGGGTCGGGAGGGAAGTTTGTGTACTGGATGTCCCGCGGAGGCATTGGTGGGCTGGTGAGAGCGGGGGGTCGCGGAGGATCCGGCGGCGGCGATGGCGCTGGTGGAGGCGACGGAGGGGACGGCGGCGGCGGCGGCGGCAAGGGGGGTGAGGGTGGTTGTGGAGGAAACGGGGGCGGCGAAAAGGGCCACGGCGGAAGGGGCGGCTCGGGCGGCTGAGGAGGGGGGCTTGGAGGTCTTGGAGGCGGCGGCGGGCGCGGCGGCGGAGGCGGGGACGCGGCGGGTGGAGGTGGCGGAGACGGTGGCAACGGAGGCCGCATCGGTGATGGCGGCTCGAGCGGCCGTGGTGGAGCCGACGGAGGGAGCGGCGGGGACCCGGGTGGAGCGGGAGGGGCAGGAGGTAGCGGTGGCAACGGTGGCGGCACCAGAGGCCAAGGCGGCGGCGGCGGCGACGGCGGCGACGGCGGCGGCCGCGGGGGAAACGGGGGTGGTGAAGGCTCTGGGGGCGGAGGTGGGCTCCGTGGTGGTGGCGGAGGCCGTGGCGGGGCGGGCGGCTGCCATGGGGCATAGACTAAGACGACCGTGGCAGGAGGCGGCGGAGGCCGCGGAGGACCCGGCGGCGGCGATGGCGCAGGTGGAGGCGACGGAGGGGACGGCGGCGGCGGTGGCGGCAAGGGGGGTGAGGGAGGCTGCGGAGGAAACGGGGGCGGCGGAAAGGGCCACGGCGGAAGGGGCGGCTCGGGCGGCTGAGGAGGGGGTCTTGGAGGTGTCGGAGGCGGCGGCGGGCGCGGTGGGACAGCTCTGAGAGGCGGTGGCGGCGGCCGCGGCGGCAGTGGCGGCGATGGCGGCGATGGCGGCGCCGGTGGCGCCGGCGGCGGCGAGGGCTGTGGAGGGAGCATTGGTGGGCTCGGCGGGCGAGGCTGGTAGTCTGGCGAGGGCGGTGGCGCAGCGGCGATGCAGGGGCCAAGGATGTCTAATTCGCCCCAGGAGGCGTTCTGCCCGACGAGGGTTGGGTAGCTCCCCGGCCGGTTGAGGAAGGTCAGCTGCAGCCTGCGCTGTGGGTGGGTCCCGTCGGGCGGCAGAGTGTGCGTGAGTAAGATCAGGTCTGCGTCGGGCAGCCCCCAAGCTGCCGAGATGGCCTGACGGTAGGGCGCGTGATCGATGACTGGATGGCCGTGCTCGTCCCACTCCACGGCTACGATGTAGTCTTCGATGTAAGTTCGTTGAAGAGTCTGGCCTGGGAGTAGCGGTGGGTGACTGGGCGGAGGCGGAGCGGGTGGCGACGGCGGCTCCGATGGTGGCGGTGGAGAGGCCGGCGGAAAGCCGGGAGACGGTGGCGGATCGGGGTGCGGCGGGGTGCGTGGAGGCGGGGCCGCGGGAGATGGCAGGCTTGGCGGCGATGGAGGCGCAGGCGAAGGTTGCATTGGCGGCGGAGGAGGAGGCATAGGAGGGTGGCGTGATTGCAGCGAGACTGCGACGTCGGGGAACTCGACGCCCATCTGCACCGCAGCGGCGTCCGCGACGGCAGCGGGGTCCATCATCAGGCCGGAGGCTCTGCCATTCTCAGCACCACGCTGGCGCCACAGATCGCGCGAGGTCGCGCTCGACAATACGTGAGACACGCGGACCTCGGCGCGGGTTTCGACGGTCTCAACGGACATCAGCTCGACAGTCTCTGAGCCGGCGAGGAGGGTTGTCGCGTCCTGCGCCAGCGTAGTGTTCATCTGGTTGGACGTCGCATCCGAGGTCGTGCGGCTCATTACGATCGTCACGCTGTCGTCCAGGGCGCGCCGCCGCCTTCGCCCACTGACAACCGAGACATCGCAACTAGTAATCGCAGAGCCGGGGCAGAGCGCGTTGGTCAGCGACGACAGTGTGTCGTCTGCGAGCTCGCCCCCGGGGACCCTCAGCACCAGTCGCGTTTCCTCGGTGATGTCGACGGCGATCGAGGTGAGGCTGGTGCCGCTGTCGTTTGAGGCGGACGCTTGCGCTTCGACAATGGCATAGGCTGCAGATGCAAAGCTGGACGGGGCGACGTCCGTCCCTGAAGTCGTGAAGCTAACGGATGTGACGACCGCGTACGGGGAAGCAGGCGGGTTCATCGGCACAGGCGGAGAGGGCGGCGGCAGCGACGGAGGCGAGGGCGGAGGAGGCGTGGGCGGTGGCGACACGGGAGGTGGCGGCAAGGGGGATGGCGAAGGAGGCGGTGAAGGCGGCGGCGGCGACGGTGGCGGCGGTGCAGGCGGCACGATCGGGGGCGGCGGTGAGGGCGGCGGTGGCGCAGGCGGAAGGATGGGGGGCGGCGGTGAGGGCGGCGGCGGCGCGGGCGGCACTATGGGGGGGGGCGGTGAGGGAGGCGGTGGCAAGGCCGGCGGGGGCGGGGGGGGGGGCGGCGCGGGCGGCGGCGG
>Ga0115006_10002121_pt1 | contig 12861 bp, 5 predicted proteins | sample ArcOceMetagenome_3_FD_88943 | JGI IMG/M metagenome (GOLD analysis project Ga0115006, IMG submission 88943) | Marine eukaryotic phytoplankton communities from Arctic Ocean - Arctic Ocean- Svalbard ARC20M Metagenome | ecosystem: Environmental > Aquatic > Marine > Oceanic | place: Arctic Ocean...
CCTTCGTACGAGAGCGTGATGGCCCCATCTTCCCAGACGGGCTGCGTCGAGCACGGCACAGTCAGCGAGCGCTGCGTCGGCGTGATGCCGCCCTCGAGAGTGAACGCAAGGCACAGGCCGGCGCCCGTGAAGGCCCGCTCGTGCGGGAGCACATTTGCCACCGAGAAATTCACAATGTGCAGCAGCGCACCCTGCGCCTTTGGGTGCTGCTGCTGGTGCGACACCATCTCACGCGTGATCAGCATCAGATTCATCACGTGGTGCGCGACTGAGTGGCGCAATCGTAGCAGCTCGAGCTGCCACTCCTCCTCCATTGCGCGCTTGAGCGATTTGTCGTACCGGTTGTTCAGCTGGCACGTGATGAAGCCAGTTTGCGGCTCGCACTGCCGGAGCGTCTCATACGTGTCGAGGAGGCACTTGAGCGTTCCCGTCAAGTACGGCAGCCGCCGGTCCCCTGGCAGAATGGCGCCTGTTTTCGCCAGCTTGCTTGCCAACGCCACGTCGACTTTCGAGGCAAGGTTGACGAGGCCCGACATGGCGTGGATCTCGTCGATCCAGGATTCCGAGTCCTCTGCGTAATGAGCGAGAGTCTGCAAAATCCACGTGGCAATCTTGGCGAGGGACATCAGCGGCCGCTCGGTTGAGAGGCCGATGTCCATATGCGTCTTGAATTCGTGCGACGCGATGACAAGCTCCTCGCAGTTGTGCGGCGTCAGCTCGAACATGTGGCCCTCAACGCCGCCGCGGACGCCCATCTCGAGGTAAAACTCTCCGAGCGTGCGGCAGAAGGGGCTCCAGCCCTTCATCACAGACTCGGCCTTGCGAGGCTTCACCTTCTTCTCGACCGGCTTGTTGACGCACAGTTCTTCTTGCACGACAGCCGCCACACCGCCTTCGGCCTTCACGCCGATTCGGCCGGACCTTGTATGCAGGTCCGACTCCGACGTCGTGATCTTCTTCTGGCTCCCGTGCTGCGCGTACCGGTCTTGCGGCTCGTTAGAGCGGCACACCTTGCCCCGCTGCGTCTTCTGGATTGCGAGAGCCGCCTCTTCGTCTTTGACGGTGCCAAGCGAGAGCTGCATCCAGTCGCTCGGTATCGCTGAGGCGATGTTGTACGCGCGAATTCGGAAGTCGCATTTGTACACGTTGCGGTCGAGTTTGCCGCTCAGCGTATGGCCTTCGACATGGAACGCATCGTCCCACTCATGGGCCTCGCCTTTATGGTTGATTTCGCGAATTTGCACCTCGTACGAGTGCAGGGCGCAGCCACCCCAGGAGGTGGGCGGCTTCCACATCAGCTCGATCATGTGCTGCGTTCGGCACTGGACCTTCAGCTCGCGCGGCGCGGAGGGCGATGCAAAGATGTGGATCGACATGTTCAGGGCAACCTGATTTGTTATCTTGTCGCGGTTCCGGCTTCGCGCGCCGCCACCGCTGCTGCAGACTGCGAGGTTACGCGCGCCGAGGTCCGTGATGCTGACCGACAGCTGGAGCTGTACCCGGACCTCCGTCTCGGCGTCGTGATCGACACCACCCGCGCCCATTTTCATCGTAGCACCCATCTCGCGTTGCATCAGGAAGCGAGGGTCGACGTCGAATGTAACAGACTGCGTTTCACCGCGCCAACAGAGCGAATGACGCTCGACGTCGTCGGTCTTGATCGACAGCTCCACCTGCGAATTGGGTCGCATCGGCATCGACTTTGACGAGCCTATCAGCGAGACGGCGCCGCGGATCTGCATCTCGTGCTGCAAGATCTCTTCGGCCTTGTCGGGTAGGCAGTCGGTCACATAGATGTGGATTTCCTCGGACTCGAGTGGGATGACCATGGCGGGCATGTACGCAAGCACTTGTGTGCGCAGCTTTGCCTTGACATTGTTGCGCGCGCACAGGCACACGATGCCGGGCATTGGCAACGTGACACGCAGCCGCGGGTACGTGCAAGCACTGTCTGCCTCGACGAAGTCCCAGTGATCGGGGTTGACCTCATGCCAGAGCAAGCCTTTCCGCGTCGCAAAGACAACCAGCACATCCTCCTTGCTGAGACCCTGCTCCATGTCGAAGCAGTGCGGGAAGGTGACTTGGTAGGAGGCGCCGAGCTTCAGGCCGTCTTCGAAGACGACTTCCACGATAGTCGAGCAGATCTCGCCCATGCGACCAGTAGCATCCCCCACATGGTCGATGCTGTGCTCGATCACCGACTGCGCGCTCACCCATTTGGCGCCGTCGGCGCTCTCGAGGCATGCGGGCGGCAGCGTGACCTCGACGTGGTACTGGTGCCCCTGCGAGTCGAGGAGCACCTTCCCGTCGAAGCCACGCACCCACTCCGTGAGCGACCGACGGAATGAGCGTGCCTGAACAGAGGCGGCTATGTACTTGGCGAGCGTGAACTCATACCTGTTCTCGTCTGAGATCGAATCCTTGAGGTGGTCCTGCAGCGAGTTGTAGTAAGAGTCGAACTCCTGTCGTGTCACCAGTCCATCGTTATCTGCGTCGGCACGATCCACCTCAGCGTTGATGAAGGCGATGACGTCGTGCCGATCGACCTCGGAAGAGATGCGCCGTGCGCCGCCTGCGCGCTCGCCCACCAAGTCGAGACGCAATAGCATCTCACGCATGGACTCGAAGGTGATGGAGTCGCTCCCGGGCGAGGTGTACTCGTCGAAGAGCTCAGCGACCCGGAAGGCCTTGTCCTCGGCTTCCTCGAGCATCGAGTTGGTATCGTAGCAGTGGAGCTGCGGCGTGTGGCGTGCCCACGACTCGTCAAGCCAGGCCACTAGTGCCGAATGCTTGTTGACGCGCACGCTATGTCCCGTCCGGTTGAAGTACTGGAATGTCATGTCGTGCGCCGCGCCTTCCTTGAGGCCAATCTGAGTCACCACCCACTTTTGGAAGGTCGTGCCCCACGTGATGTGGTCGGACATCACCGACTCGACGCGCCGCACCTTGCCCTTGCAATGGTAGTAGAGTGCCACCACCAAGTTGCAGCCAAAACGCCGCAGAGCTCGCCGCGGTCCATGATCTTCATGCCGGCTCTCGAGAACTTTACTCACTCGCTCGGTCGCTGCCTTGTCTGCTGCGGCTCTCTGTGCCCTGTCGGCGTCAGTCTCACCAGCGGTCGGATTGAGCAAGAATGACGATTGCTCGGCCATCGCACGAGCAGCTGTTCGCGGGACGCAGCGTCGCTTCAAGGCCAGCGGAGTTACACGTAACACGGAACCTCCTGGGAAGGTCTGCACCTGCACTACTGTAGCTGCCACACTCCTCGCTAGCTCTAGGCGCAGCTCCGACGCAAGCGCCTCAATATGGAGGGGGTCCCCAAAGGAGGTGCATATTTCAAATTTTAGCGCGAGAGCTTGTATCTAGAGAGCTCTACGTCACCTTTGGCGAGTGGCCTCTTCTGGCCGAGCAGGTCTCCGCAGAGACTTTGTCCCACGTTTTCGGCCCACTGGCCAAGCCGCAAGTGGTCGCTCTCGCCACAGCCGCCTCGAAAACCTCAGCATCCCGTCTGTGAAACTTCAAGGTGGCGGTGTACGGAGTCCAGTATGCATTTCCAGTGCCGCTTGGACGTGCCCTCTTGTCAAGCGGGCTCAAGTCGGTGACGAATACGCCGGCGGAGGCGAGACAGCACGCAAACTGCACGTCGGGGCCTCCACACGAGCGACAGTCGACGTTGAAGCCCTTCTTGCTCAGCGGACAAAAGCCCGGCCGGTGCGGATCACCACGTCGTAGCGTGTGGTTGAACGGAGACGGCAGTGCCTCGCATGAGCGCAGCTGGCCCCATGGGCACGTCAGCTCTCGGAGGCAGCTGAGCGTGTGCTCGCTGGTATGTCCCTGCATGCTGCCCGTGGCCATCCCGCCGGTGACATCACGAGGTCGAGTCTCTCGACCGCATGCGGGCGTCGCTGGAGCATCCAGCCCCTCGCGAGCTCCACGAAGGACGTCTACGGCCCTGTGTGACAGCAGGAAGCCCACGCCACCATACGGCCACATCACGTCGAGGTTCCTCGCAGGTGAGGTGAGGGGCATCGGCTCTCCGAGGCACGGCCGGCTGTAGTCTGGCGGTGCGCTGCAGCCCACCCGCCTTGTGCAGTTTCCCGGACAGCCGTGCAGTGTCGGTAGCCAGTCGCGCCGTGCCGGCCATGGCTGCGGCGCGAAAGAGAGGAAGTACGGCAGGCGTGGCGATGCCTGCGCGAGGCGTGTCTCGAGCAGGCCGGTCAGCGCTGGCATGTCGACGAACGTGTCGTCGTCGCAGAAGAGCACCCAATCAAAGCGTCCGCACATCGCGTTGGCGAGGCAAAGCACGGGAGGTAGGCCACGCCACGTCAGCCCAATGCCCCAGCGCATGCCCACGAGGCCGCTCGTGTCGTCGTCGCCCCAATCGCTCACGATGAGCCTCGGATACTTGTGCAGCCACAGCCGCACCATGCTATTCACCATCCAACGACGCGCTGAAAAGGTGGACAATACAAAGACCAGCGGGTAGTGGGCCTGCGGTGGCGTGGGCTCTGTCACGTTGCACGGCGCGTCCCACACCATGCTGGGATCAACGGCGGAGAGTGAGACATTGGACGCTGCCAGTACCTTGCGTGCGGCACGGTCCATGATGCCATCCTGCAGCGCCGAGCGCTTCGCACCGGCGAGGCACATGCAACGGCGTGGCGACCAGAGGGTGCTCACCAGAGCCAGCAGCGTGCGAGCGGCGGGCATGGTATGCACAATGCACGGGGTTCGGCCCTGGGTTCGGCCGCGCGTGGCCTCGAGGGGGGTGAACTACTGTCGGGCCACGCACTTAAACTTGTACACACACAAGTGGAATTTGGGTGCAGCGAGTTGCAGTGAGTGAGGCCGGTAGCAGAAGCCAGGACGGCAGGGTGTTTTTATAGATTGCTTTTCTGAGATACTGTGGCCCTCTGCCGGCCTCGCGCTGTCGCGCCAAACGCGTGTCTCCGTCGATCGATCTCAGGCCAGGAATCTCCGGCGGCAGAGCGCGTGCCCATGCTCGTGGTACTCTGCGCGCGTCACCGTCTGCGCCTGGAAGCCGTCGGCCGCAGCGAAGATCGAGCCGCCGCGCCAGACGGAGTTGATGGGCTCGGAGGCCGCCGAGACGCCGATCTCGAAGTCGGAGGGCACGAGGGCGCGCAGCTCGCGCTGCAGGCGCTCGGCAAAGTTGGGGAAGAGCGACGAGCCGCCCGTGAGGACGATGTTGCCGAAGAGGCTCTCGCGCAGGTCGGGCGAGCACGCGTTGGCCGCCTGCGCGACGCACTCGGCGACGCCCGCCTGGTCGATGCCGATGTCCGACGGGCTGAAGAGCAGCTCGGGCACGCAGATGCGCTCGTTGCTCAGCGAGAGCACCTGCTCCGTCGGCCCCACAGTCTGCTGCTTCTTCTTGGACGGCGCGCCGCTCGCCTCGCGCGCCGCCGGCGGCGGCGCCGGGGCGGCGCCGGGCGCGGCGGCGTCCTCGGCGGGCGCGTTGGGGTCGCGGATACGGCCGCGGAAGTGATGGACGTAGTCGGGCAGCACAAAGTCTCGGCGGAGCGTGTTCTTCTTGCCCTTGAAGCGCGTCACCGCCAGCTCGGTCTCGAAGTCGAGCGAGACGTAGCACAGCCGCTCCTTGACGTCGTTGATCAGGTGCGTCTCGTCCATGACATTGTACGCGCGGTACGAGACGACCTGCTTGAGGTGGTTGGTCAGCAGCTTGCCGCCCACGTTGAGGCGCTTGACGCCAAAGTTGAGCTGCGAGCCGCCGAAGATCGGCACGCAGTGCAGCGCCGAGTAGCCCGCGTCGAGGACGAGCGTGGCGGGGCGCGGCGGCGTCTCGGCCTGCTGCTCCTTGATCGCCAGCGCGGCGAGCACGGGAGCGGGGCGCGTGCAGTACGACTGGAAGCCGAAGTGCTCGAAGATCATCTCGTCGAGCGTGTCCTGGATCGCCGTCGGGCACATCGGGATCTCCGAGAGCAGCAGGCTGCAGTCGGCCGGGCTCACCTTCAGCACCTCGGGGCCGAACGCACGCGTCCACACCTGCGACTGGACGTCCCAGTTGACGAGGCAGCCGCGCTCGAGCGAGTTGCGGTACTGGAGCGCCGAGAAGTCCTTGCACGCGTCGACCTGGTCGGCGACGAAGATCTTGTGCTCCGTCTTGGACTTGGCGATGCCGTTGGGCATGGACTTGACCGGCTCCGCCTGGCCGGCGAAGCCCACCTTGCACGTGTGGCCGCCGTTGTCGATCACGACCGTCGCGGTGGGCCGGGCCACCGCCGGCATCGTCCGCGGGCGTGTGGTATTAGGCGATGGAGCGCAGGGCCGTGAGGCGACGGCAGCGCGCAAGGGCCGACGAAGCCTGACCACAGCGATGGCGCCGCGCAGGCACACGCCGCGCGCGCGTGGTGGCTTGCTGCGGTGGTTTGCGGTTCTGCGTTTTAAAAGTAAGGAAGTCTAGACATCGTGCGGACCCACTGCTCTGAAAGATCGCGCGCGGCGGAAAGGGGGTGAGAACCACCAAGCGTGCTTCTCGCGCGCGCGCGCGCGCGCGCGCCCACAGCGCAGGCGCGAGCGCACCCCTATTCGCGAACTGCGCACAATCGAGCGTCGCGGCTAACTCGAAGAATGGCCACGCCACGCACGCGCCCGGTCTCCTCGCCGATGGGCCTGCGCTCGACGCCGGCCGGCTCGTTTGGCGCCTCCGATCCAATTGCGCAGCGGCGCATGCACGACGTCGAGGGCATGCTGGCGGACAGGGAGGTCAAGATAGACCGCATGACGAGCAAGCTGACCGAGACGCACCAGGAGGTGCAGCGGCTGCGCGCGCAGCTGGAGGCGCGCGACAAGGACCTCAGCTACACCAAGCGGCTGGTCGAGCGCGTCAAGAAGGACCAGTCGCAGTCGCAGGCGGAGGCCGAGGCGCACAAGGACATGGTGAGGCGGATGGAGGCGCGGCTGATGAACACGCGCGCGACGGTGATCCCCGGCGGCGGCGACCACAACACGGCGGTGCTCGCCGAGCGCGTGCAGCGGCTGACCGCGCGGCTGCAGCAGGAGCAGGAGGGCTTCCGCACGCAGAAGCGCGAGGTCGTGCGGCTGCAGGAGGAGATCGTCGTGCACCGCGAGGCGCTCGACGCGCGCGGCGAGGTGGGCGCGCTGCAGCGTGAGGTCGTGCAGGGGCGGTCGGAGGCGATGCAGCTGGCGCTGCAGGTGCACGACGCCAAGGAGGCCGCCAGGGCCGCCGAGAGCGCGCAGGGCGCCGCGGTCGACGACGCGGCGGCGCAGCGGGCGGAGGCGTCGGAGCTGCGGCACCGGCTGGCGGCGGCGGAGGCGCGGGGCGCGCAGCTGGAGGCGGGGCTGGGCCAGAGCAACGCGTCGGGCTCGAAGCTGCAGACCGAGAACCACGCGCTCGCGGGCAAGGTGCAGCAGCTGGGCGCCGAGCTGGCGGCGGCGAGCAAGCGCGAGGCCGAGCTGGCCGAGGTGAAGCGCGCGCTCGAGGAGGGCGCGGTGACGCACGAGCACGCGGCGGCGGGGCTGCGCGCCGACATGGCGCAGCGCGAGGAGGAGTTCCAGGTGGAGCTCGGCCTCTTTGCCGAGCGCCACGACGAGCTGCGCAAGGCGGCGGCGCAGGGCGAGGCCGAGGCGGCCGCCGAGCAGCTGCGCGCCGAGCGGCTCGCGACGTCGGCGGCGCAGGCCGAGGAGCGCGGCAGCGAGCTGCTCAACGAGGTGGGCAACCTCAACGCGGCGCTCGACGCGCTGACTGAGCAGAACGCGCAGCTGCAGCGCGACTACGCCGAGCTGAGCTCGCGCTTCCACACCCAGGCCGCCGACCTCAACAAGGCGTCGGCCTCGCTCGCCGTCACGCAGGAGACGGGCGACGCGCGCCACGCGATGCTCACCGGCAGGCTCGAGGCCGCGCTGCGAGAGCTGCAGGCGCGCGACGCCGCGCCCTCCCTCACCTCGCTCTTGCCACGCAGCCCCCCCCGCAGCGCAGCCCGCTCCTCGCTCGGTCGCTCGGTCGCTCGGTCGCCCTCGCTTCCCTCGCCTCGCCCTCGCCCCCCCTCGCCCTCATCTCAACCCACGCCGCCACCGCCCCCACGCGCGTCGCAGTCGGTGCTGGTGGAGCGCGACTCGCTGAAGGCGTCGCTCGAGGAGGCGCTCAGCCGCTGCGCGAGCAGCGTCGTCGCGCAGCAGCTCGCAGAGGCGACGCAGCAGCAGCTGCAGCAGCAGCTCGTCACGCTCCGGCAGCAGGCCACGCCCGTCGCCTCGCCGTCCGAGCAGCCCCGGTAGGGCGGCGTGCAAACCCTTGCCCGGACGGCACGAGGAGGTGGCGCCTGCCAGAAGGACACCTTTGTGCGACGGCTTCAGCAAAGTGTTATTGGCACTCTCCAGGGACCCGAGCCATCATGGGTTAATCATGGGTCATCATGCCGAGGCGCTCTGTCGTGTTCTGAGAGCAGTTTGCCACCGAATTGATTAAGTGTGTCCCCAGTTTAGGTGGTGGGTCCCCCCGTTTTGGAGGTGAAAAAAAGTTTGGAAACTCGTCCTCCGTCGACGTCATATCGGGCCCCGCTCGGGCTCGTGCTCGTCATATCTTGGGCCTCGTGCGCCCGGCATGGGTTGCCGTGCCTCCAAAGCTGAGGATCCGGCCCCAGTGGCTGGCTCAGTTGACTTTGGCGGCGCGCAATCACCAGCTGTCGCGAGCCGTCCAGTCAGCTCAGCAGCAGCACCGGCCGCCGCGGCTCGTCCAAGCGACTCAGCGCCAGCGCCGGCCGCTGAAAGACGTTCACGTGTAAGCCTCTTAGCGCCTCCAAACGGCTCGGAGACCGGCAAGTGGTCTCCCGAGGACCTGCTCGCCCGAGCTCAAGAGAAAGGCCTCAGCTTCTGGACGCTTAGTAAGCTCGAGGGCTTGCTAGACCTCTTCGACGATAATCACGACAGGAGCATCGGTGCCGCCGATTTTGAGCTGGCAATCGATCAGCTCTTTCTCCTCGTGGGCGCCATTCGAAAGCCGGGACACAGTGGGACCCACGAGACAGCGATGCCAGAGAAGCTCAGGGCGTTTGTGCCGCTGGGCAAGGTGCCTGCGGTGACCACATGCAATGAGCCGCTCAAATCGCTCGACCAGCGGATAGAGCAGGCCACGGAGCCAGAAGAGCTGCAGGCCGCCAAGGCCGAGCTCAGCAGCAAGCTCGACGAGACCAAGCGAGTGCTCAGGGAGACCATCAGCCAGCGACTGAGCGCCCGCAACGTGGCGCAGAACTGCCTCGAGGTCCTCGCGCGCGGCCTCGACTTCTTCCAGGGCTCTTATAATGAGATCTTCTCGATGATTGAGAAGAGCGAGGACCTCAATGCCTACCGCGAGCCGACAGATGAGCTGCGCAAAAGGGCAAAGGGCGCCCATGAGAAGCTGCACTCGTGGCTCTCCATAGAGTACGCCGCAAAGAAGCGAGCGCTACAGCGCACCGGCCAGATACACGAGTTGATGGCGGATGCGTGCAGCGCCGTCGTCGTCGACGGCTACGGCAGCGTGCTCGACGCGGTGCAGGCCGCGGTGCCCAAGGCGACGAGCGGCGTGGACGGCGATCGGCTCAAGCTGGGGCCGCTCAAGCGCTCGTCGCGCATCGTCGAGAAGGTGATGCTGCGCGCGGATGACGAGGGCAACGCCGACTGCGTGTGCGACCTGCGCCGCTCGCTGGTCGTCGCCACGACGATGACTGACTTCGCGACGGTGCTGAAGGTGTTCCTTTCGTTGGTGGAGGAGGAGGTCATCTGCGTCGTACGCGTCAAGGATCGCATCAGGGCGCCTGCAGCCGGGTGGCGCGACGTGATGCTCAACTTCTACTTTGTGGCCGATCCCAACCGGCACGTGTGCGAGGTGCAGGTGGCTCACCTGAAGATGCTTACGGCGCGCGTCGGCCTCGACGGCCACGCCGTGTACGGTCGCGTGCGCAACGCAGTGGAGCAGCTGGAGAAGCTGAGGGTCTGCGAGGGGCGCAGCCACATGCTGCCGAAGCTCGCGCGCTTCGTCGACAACCACGGGCTCGACGCGCCGTCGGGCATCAAACTGCAGATGAACCGCAAAGGCCTCGACGACCCCAACCTACAGGCGCTGTGCGCGCTCTGGCTGAGCCATACTGCGCTGCCGCGCATCAAGGAGCTCGCTCAGGTCAGTCTGCAGTACAGCGATCAGCTCAAGGAGCTCAACCTGCAGTCCAACTTCATCGGCGATGACGGTCTCGCGTCTCTCGCCGAGGCGATCGCGGACGAGGGCGCGCTGCCCAACCTCCAGGAGCTCATCCTCTCCGACAACATCATCAAGAACTACGGCTGCGCGCGGCTCGCCGCCGCCATCGAGAAGGGCGGGCTGCGCAAGCTGCGTGATCTCCAGATCGGCGGCAACGAGATCGACGACGAGGGCATTGTCAAGTTCGCGCCGTGCCTCGCGCACCTGACCAGCCTGATTGAGCTGGGGCTCGAGGACAACAACATCGGGGATCGTGGCCTGCGGGCGCTCGCAGATGTCGTCGCTCTCGGGTCGCTCTCGCAGCTGCGAGTGCTTGCGCTCGACGACAATATCTTCACTGGTGAGGGCATGCGAGCCTTCGTGAACGCCAGCTCGCCACCGAACGAAGCGGCGCCACAGCCGTTGGCGTCCCTGGAGAGCCTGGATCTCGATGGCAACGACTTGGATGCGGAGGCCTTGAACGTGTTCGCGGCCGCCCTGGATGCGAATGCAATGCCCGCGCTCATGGTCCTCGAGATCGACGACCGGCTGCTCACGCATGCAGAGCTAGTCGCCGCATGCGGGCGGCGGGACGTGACCGTACGCTGACCACATTTACACTACAATTATTACCATCTACAAAACTCTTTCTTCCGGATACTGACTAAAGTAGTGTCCAGTAGATTGACTTTTCAAACACCCACGCGTTGGCGCCAACCTCGGTGATGTGGGGTCGTCGCAGGGGTCGTCGACGCTCACGGGCCCGACCCAGCACGTGCGGCGCAGCGGGTTCTCACCACGTGCTCCACGGCTTTGACGATGTCTTGGACTATCCTGTCAGGAGATTTCTTGCCGCCGCCACCACCACGAGGCGCCCGTGTTGCGAAGTGCAGGTGGCCGGCCCTGCTCGCAAAGTTCGCGTAGTGGTAGTTTCCTGCTTGGTTCATCTCGACGACGGCCCCACCGGGCGCCATCAGGATCTGATGCGTCAGCGCCGCGCCGTGCATGCCCACCATCACCGACGTGCGCCGCGCCAGCGCAAACTGCTCCGCCACGTCGAGGGTGCCGAAGTCGACCATCCGCACGTGCACGTCGGCGGCAGGAGCGCCGCCCGCGCCTCCGCCACCACCCACGCCGCTCGCCGCGGCGCCGGCGGGCAGCGCGGCGCGGCGAGGCACCGCCGCGAGCGCCGCCTCCTCGAGCTCGGGCGGCAGCCCGCGCAGCATCTTGCCCGAGAGGTTCTTCTTGCGCCGCGTGATCCAAGTCACGTGCACAGGCGCGCCGCAGCTACCACCGCCCGGGGGCGCACTCGTCACCGGCGGCAGGCCGAAGCCTCGCAGAGCAAAGTCAGCGTACAGCGACACGAGGGGCGACCGGCCGCACCTGGCTGGCGCGCCGATGGGGTTGCACACCTTGCACGCGGCGTGCGGCATCGGCGTGAGCAGCCGGTCGAAGCACACGGCGCCGCCGCGCCAGTCGTCGAGGCGCGTGAGCTTGTGGTTTGGCGAGAAGGCGGCTTGCCACAGCGGGAAGAGGGCGCCCTCCCGCTTGCGGTCCGCCACGATGAGCTGGACGTCAGCCGCGGACACGTTGTGCACGAGCAGCGTCAGGAAGTTGTTGAAGAGCTCCTCCGTCGCGTGGAAAGGGTTCCACGTGTCGCCGCGCACGTGCAGCAGCACCGGATGGCGCACGCGCCGCTCGCAGCGCAGCGGCTCCGCCTGCGCCACGAAGCCCGGGCCGAGGAAGGCGTCCTCGCCAAAGATGCGCTCCCGGTGCGTCTCCTCTGGCCACTGCACGGGCAGCGCGCCCTTCTGGAGCTCGCAACGGCCGCGCAGGGCGCCGCGGCGCGCCAGCGGCTGCTTCGGCTTGCGCCTCGACCACCGTCCCCACAGCGACGTCGAGAAGTTGATCTGCAGGTTGGTCGCCTCGCACAGGTACTCGTGGATCGGCGGCTTGTGCCAGCCCACGTAGCACGAGACGACGGACGATGGCACGCCGCCGTCGCTGCCTGCGGCCGCGCTGTCGCAGAGCCGCACGCGCCCCCGCCAGCCAAAACGCGTCGTGAGCCGCGTCTCGGAGCGCAAGCTATCGAGCCACTCCTGGCCTTCCGACAGGCGACAGCGCGCTGTCGATGGATAGTCCGCGAGGGCCTGGCGCTCGGTGAGGGCCGCGAAACCTGTGAAGCTTTCGTTTGACAACATCGACACGAGCTCGACAGCTGACGCGGCGCTGTGTAGATAGCCGATGTTGCTTTACATAAACCATATCACCTGTCAAAATTGCGATGAATTTACGAAACTCAGTGTCGAAGAGCGTGTCCAACGTCTGAGCGCCGACCGGTGATGTATGTAGAAACAGACAGAGTACAGTGCACATGCGAGCCGTTCGGCTGTTTGGCAGACGTTAATGTCTGCGCACGATCCCCATGCGCGTGGCCCAACGAGAGAGAACCACCCAACCAACCCAGCGCGGATACTACCTTCTGTTGCAAGTAAGTAAGTAAGTACTCTTACTTACTTCTGTTGCGAATACAAAGCCCGCGCCCGCATGCCGCACGCCGGTACGCCGCGGCAGCCCCACGTCATGCCGCGGAATTCCAATCCGCGACGCGGAAACTGATCGAGCTCCGGCTCTCAGGATGACCCGCGCAGGGC
>Ga0115006_10002123_pt1 | contig 12860 bp, 4 predicted proteins | sample ArcOceMetagenome_3_FD_88943 | JGI IMG/M metagenome (GOLD analysis project Ga0115006, IMG submission 88943) | Marine eukaryotic phytoplankton communities from Arctic Ocean - Arctic Ocean- Svalbard ARC20M Metagenome | ecosystem: Environmental > Aquatic > Marine > Oceanic | place: Arctic Ocean...
GGAGGAGGAGGAAAGTTTATTCAAGGCTGACGCAGTGAACGAGGAGGACTCCGAGCGCGACCGCGCTACCCAGGTGTAGAAGACGGGTTCAATATCTCCGTGCTACGTTCCTAGGGGAGACTCACCCCTATCCCTCCTGGCTACGATACTGCGGGAGTAAGGAGGAGGAAGAGGAGGCAGAGGAGGAAAGTTTATTCATAGCTAACGTCGTGAGGAGGAGGATGCCGCAGCATCAGCGTGACACAGCGCCAAAGGGGGGGGGGGGAGTGAAAGTCACGATGCAGAGTCTGTTGCCGAAGGTGGTGGCGGCGGGGAGAAGGAAGGAGCTGAAGAGGAAGGAGCTGAAGAGGAAGGAGCTGAAGAGGAAGGAGCTGAAGAGAAAGGAGCTGAAGAGGAAGGATATGTACAATGGGGGAGCGATGAAGAAAGGAGGGTTTGGAGTATGGAGGAGGAACGCATCTGCATCTGTATCTGAGGTGTTTATTGACAAGCAACGAATGAATGTCGGTCGGTAGGCACGAACTCTTTCGCGTAGCGGTTTCGGGTTAGAAGGGAGGAGATGGGACGGGGAACGGACCGGTTAAGGGGGATTACAGGCGGGGGGGAGCTAGGACTGTCTGTTTAATGCCCACCCAGATGAACAAAGTTGTGTTTTTGTGAATGACTATGTCCAGCGCCTATCATGCCTGTGTTTCTATTCCCAAAGCAGTTCCACGTCGGCCTGCCACGCTCAAAGCAGAGTGGCGAAGCAATTCAATGCATTTGTTGCATCCCTGACGCCCCTTGGAGGGCATATTATCAGCATCGATGCCAGATTTTAATGCAAGCATCCGCGGCAATGGAGTAGACGCAAGCGCCGAAAGAATCCAGGGCCTTGATAGGCCCCAAGTGTGCCTGCACGTCGCCCGTCTTTGTAAAGGTCGGCACGTCCCATGATCGGAAAGAGTAGGGGGCGTCAGGAAAAGACGTCACCATGGTTTTATCAGCCAGCAGCGCCAGAGGCCCGCTGGAATCAAGGTCTCGCATAAGTCTCATCATCCGCATGTCCCATACCTTCATGGTGCAAGGGCCCGCGGAAACGAGGAGAAACTCCGCTCCTTGGAGCACACGCATCTGAGTGACAGCGTCGCACTGTCCTTGCAGCACACCCGCTGAGTCACGCTGCGCCCGCATGTCCCACACGAGGATTGACGTGTCGATAGACCCCGAGACGAAAGTGTTCTCGTCCAAGCGCGCAAGGGAGCGGACGCCGAGCGAGTGCTCTTTGAGTTTCAGCTCTTGCGTCCCGGTCTCGATGTCCCACTTGGCTACCACGCCGCTGTCATCACCAGACAGTAGCTTCCAGGAGTCTACAGCTAGCATGGCATTCACTTCAATTTGATTTCCAGGCTGCCCGAGGCGAGCCGAGGGCGTGAGGGGCGGGTGGGAGCCGCTGCCAGCCGAACGCAAGACGGAGTCACGAACGCTGTCAGTGTTGTAGATCTCGATTACATCTGCCGGAAACGAGCCGCCGCTGAACACTTTGCCCCCAATCAGAGGAGACGAATAGAGCGCCACGACGGGAGATGGGCGCGGCGCGCATGAGTGCAGGTGCTCGGCATTTTGTCCGTTTTCTGACAGCTGCCACAAGCGCACGGCTTTGTCGGGCTCGCTGGCAGATGCTAAGAGCACAGTGCGATGATGCGTTTCATGAACAGCGCACACCGCCAAAGTCTCCCCCCCGGCATGTTTCAGAGTAGCGCAACACACAAGCGCTTTGGGTTTTACGTCGTCATGGTGCACGTCGCCAGCGTCCGTTTCACCGCGGACGTCCCCCCCACCCCCAGTCTCCTGAAAGCTGTGCTCCGGTGACGACATGAGGGGCATTGCTACGTTGAGGGTTGGAGGAGAAGACGACTTCTGGGGCCTTTCTACTAGAAGAGTGCCTGGGGAGGGCAGGAAGGACTGGCAGTGCGCGAATTTGCGCTGCCAGGACAGGCGAGCCCACTCCTTGCCCCCAAGTCCCGCACGCGCCTGGGCGACGAATTCAGGCGGCATCTGCAAGAGTTGATGTTCTGCCCTTGCCTCCTGCTCCTGTTCGAGCTGGCTTGGCAACGCATTCATGGCCGCCGCAATCGACGCTGCCTGCTCGTGTAGGTTTGAAACCTGTCGCTGTAGCTCGAACAGGCCTGCACTGGCCCCTCTGAAGCCGCACGCATGTGCCAGGTGCTGCGGTACGTGCCGACGCTGCATCATCTCCTGGCATCCGACGTGCTTGTTGGGGCAGGGCACCAGTGCCAGGGAGCACACAAGCGCGCTGTGAAGAGGAAGGAAGGGCTGCAAGTACGCCGCCCCGCACTGCATCGGGCACAGCAGCGGCGTCCACATCCGGCCCATCCCCTGTCTCGAGGGCGCACACGAAATGACTAGCCGCAACGTCCCCTTGTAGTCCTCTGCCTGTATCAGGTCCTTGGAGGGCATTCCCTCCTCGGCGCTCCGTCCATAGAAGTTGTCCTGCACGGAAATAAGGCGCAGGGGCTTGTCATAGTGCCGCGCTTCCTCAAGCGCCCTGCAAATTTCGCCTTCCGTGAGCTCAACGCGTGTGTGCCCCATCAAGCGCCGGGTACCATCGGCAAGCCGCTCGTGCACCTTGACAGCCAGCCCCACGCGCTCGCGCCTCTGGGTCTCCTGCAGCAGGCCATCTGCGAATTTCTGCGGATCCGACTGCAACACAAACACCATATCCTCGTTCCACTCGTACATGCCATTTACAGGCCCGGCCTCTCCCACGTAGCCGGTCATAAGCTCCGGCGCAGCATGTCCGTCCATGCTGCAGCCCAAGGGACCGCGCGCGTCCGCCCTGGGTATGGTTGCACTCGGGACATTGATGGTCTCATCTGCTCGTCCGGCTTTTTGTCCCGGCGCGTCCACAACGAGCGAGATGCCTACCGCAAGGGAGCAGGGACCTGACACAGCGAGGTCCGCAGCGGAGACCACTGCCACGTACAACTTGCCCCAGGCCTCTTCCGGCTCTGGGGGGACGCAAAATACGTCAGTACCTGCAGAGTGCGGCGCTTCCACTCCTTCCGCCCCAGACGCGACGCGAGACGCCCCAGTTTTGTCAGCGTGCCAGGAATCCAGGTCAGCGATCATGTCTGAGCGAACGTCCTCGTCTGGCTTGTCAGAGTCGTGATAACCGTCGAGGAGCAAGCTGCCTTTGAGCAGAAACCGCTCTAGTGTGATGAGACCCTTGTCATCCGGGTCAAGATGCTCGAGAACGTCGTGGATTTCATCATCGAGGTAGCCCATCATGGAGAGATGCTTGCGTAGGTGGTGCGTCGGAAGAAGGCTGCTGGTGTCGCCGCCTTCTGCGTTGCCCTTTTGACTCGTGTGTGCGCACTCTTGTGTGTGCATCGCTGACAAGAAAAGGGACTTGGCCTCGCGCAGGCTGGACATGAGGTCCTTAACGGCGTCATGCTGGTAGCCCGCGCCCTCCAGCCAGGCTCCCGCCTCCACGAAGTCTTGTTCGGCATGCAAATGCAATCCCTGCCCACCGTCGACGCCAATTTGCGTAGCACGCCCCACCACCCGAGGAGCTGCTGGCCCTCCAGCGTCTGGTCCGGGTGGGGGTTTGATGTGCGCGGCAAGATTGCTGGGAAGCGGTTGAGGCATTGCAAACGTTTGGAACGAATTCAAGTCTGGTTCCGCAGCCACCTGCAGCTGATCAGGCACGTGCTCCACATAGCTCAACTTGATGCGCAGATTTGCGGTTGGGACCAAGTCGGGCTTGGACGGCCAGCGCTTGGCAAATACTTGCATCCACTCTTCGTCTTCGCCCGTGGAGACGGCAGGCATCACCAGGGAGGCGACAGGTATCTCATGCGAACCCACGACTTGCCACTCGACGTTGGCTCCGCGGAACGTTCTGAGCAGCAGACGCACAGCAACACACGCGCTTGACTCGAGTACTGGCATCACAAGTTTCTCTCGCCACACTGGCTCCGCAGACACAGCGGCGGCAGTGGAGCCCAGCAGGTGCTCAACCTCGAGCTCACATCGAAAAAAGTCGTCGTCTTTCCAGACCTGGATCACGTGCCCGTCGGCGTTTGCTCTGTTTGGAACTTTGGCGTTGATAACTTCCGCTGTGAGGCGCCCAGCGCGGTAGCCAGAAGACGCGGGATGCATGGCAGAAGAACGCGCGAGGAGCGCGGCACGCGCGCTGGCGCGTGTCTTGTCAGCCTCTTTGCGGGCCAGCGCTTCCTGGCGCTGGAGTTGCAGTGCGTCTCTCTGCGTCTGCGCCTCGTCTGCCTGCATCTCTGAGGTGTAGCGTGCTGCTGCCAGACGCGCTGGCTCGAATCTGGCGTCCCCATTCACTCTGCCTGAAATTCGAGGTCGACGCACGCGCTGAATGGCGCCTGTCTCCTCTTCATCTTCTGGGAGGTAACCGGCCCCCTCGTTGAGGAGGGAGGAAAGCCAGTTGATCATGACTGCATCGGGCTTGTCTTTCTCTTTTGCCACCTCAAGCACAGTCTTGCCTTGCGCATTCACACGCTTGGGGTCAACGTCTTCGTCTACCAGAAGCTCCGAGATCTCCATGGCCTTGGACGTGGTGCCACGAACTGCGGCAAAGAGCGGGCTTTCGCTCGCACGATTGCAGTCATTGACGGAGTCAGGACGGGCAATCACAAAACTCTTGACCGTCGACACGTGCCCTTGCGCACATGCTAAATCCAGGGCCGTCAGTCCCTCCGCGTCTGTCCACGACGTATCCAGAGCTCGGTGGCCGAGCAGCGTCTCGACGATTGCCGTTAGCCCTTTGTAGCATGCGCCGTGCAGCGCTGAGGAGCCATCTTTGGCGCGTGCCGAGGGATTGGCGCCTTTGCGGCACAGGAATGCGGCCACGTCCCCGCGTCCGTGCCGTGTTGCCCACCACAGACTATGCCCGCCGAGGGAAATGTCAGTATCTGCAACGTCTGCTTCGTACTCCAGCAGCACAGCCACCCCAGGAAGGAACCCCTCGGCGCAGGCGTGGTGCAGCGCTGACTTGCCGTCACGCCCTTTGCCGTTGATGGTTGCGGCCAAGCTCCCGGTCACCTTCATGTCCTCAAGTTGCGCTCTCACGGCAAGATCATCGCACGCCAGCACCGCCCTGGTGAGCTTAGATGCCGGGCTTTCCACGTTGCTCAGGACCTCGGCAACCCCGGGCAGGGACAGTTTTTTGGCGAGAGTCTCTGGCGTCTGCAGATTGGCGTCCAGGGCTGTGGCGTCTGCACCGAGCAGCAATAGCTCACGTATCATAGGCAAGATGGCAAGTTCCGCCTCAGATCTGGGGGCAGTTGGGCGGGCCTGGACAGCTAGGTGCACTGATGTCTGCTGCTGCCCGTCGCTGGTGAGGGCGTGGATCAAGGGACTACGCGTACCCACGCGTTTGACGATGATGCGGATCGACTCAATTTGCAAACATAGGCAGGCGATATGCAGACACGTCAAGCCCCGTGCATCTGTGCGCGCGCTCTCTTTTGCTGCCTCACCGTCTTCCAGTGCCTTGAACAGGCGGTCCAGCAACTCCGCGCCCCCGCGCATCGCCGCTGCGATATGCACGCAGTTGGCACCCTCGAATTCACCTCTACTGTCCTCCGTCAACCCGTCGTCACGCGTGTCCGCTTGCTCAAAGCCAGCACTGCCGCCCGCAGCGGCGGCCGGCGCGGCAGGATTCGCTTTGGCTGTCTCAGCTGGGCTCACAGTGTCGAGCACTGCTGAAGCCAGCCACGCGCTGTTGGTAGGGTGTGGCAGGGGCACCTCACGCACAGAAGCGATGTGCACAAGCAGCGCGTCGAGCGACGCCTTGTCGTTGGCGCGGATGGCGACATGCAGGGGCGACTCTCCGTGCGCATTGTGCAGCATTACCAGGCTCTTGTCAAAGTAGCGCGAATCTAGCAGTGCCCGGAGGCACGCGAGTTTGCCCGTTGCGCACAACTGGTGCAGCAGCGTGTTGCGCTCCAGATCAACCACCGTGCAAAGAATTTCTCGGGCAGCAGCATACTTGACAAGCAGCGCCTTGAGTGCTGCGCCATCGTCCTGCTCCACTATCGCGTCTCTCCTGAGCCTCGCGCGCTTGAGGCAATGCACACAAGTGCACCGGATTAGTATTGTCTCAAGGTCCCCTTGCACCACAGGGGTATTGAGTTGCTCCAAAGCCTCCGAGGCTGCGGATAGGCGGAATTGCCTGGCCAGAGCAGCAGGGCTTAGTCCGTCGCGGTCCTTACTGAAAAGATCACAGCCGGCGTGCACGAGCATCTCGAAGAATGTCGACAACATCTCCGAGCTCAGCATGCGCTGTTCTCCTTCCGCGGCATCTCCAGCGCTCTTCAACGCAGCAAGACGTCTGAGGAGGAGGTGTGCGCCGGTGTCGAGATTGTCGCTGAAGCTATGCGCGGCAAATTGGGATTGCTCCATCAGCAACTTTGCACACTCCACGTGCGCTCCTGCACAGGCAGCAAGGAACGGTGTCATCCCAGAGCCCAAGACCGCCTCTTCCGTGGCAAGACCTTGCACAGAACCAGCGGAGTTGGCGCACAGAAAGAGCTCTTTGATGCACTCAAGCGCCCCGGCACCAGCCGCCAAGTGCAGCGGCGACTCTCCTCTGACGTTGCGCGAGTTCAACGAAGCACCTCTGTCATACAACGTCTTGACCAACTTTTCAAAGCCCCCCTTCACGGCGCAGTGCACAGCGGTCGTGCCCTCGGCGTCCGCTTCCTGCACACGCGCCCCATTTTTGACCAGCAGCACCGCAATTTCTGTCACTCCCTTCTCTGCGACGTGGTGCAAGAGCACACGACCGGCCGCTGCATCTTGACCCATCCCCTCCTGCAGCGGGAGGTTTGTCAACTGATTTCTCTGCGCCGGCGTGAGGTACTTGAGGAAGTCCTCCATGGCATCAATATCACTGGCGAGGGTCCACCCCCTGAAAGCCACCAGATCCTCGTTGCTCAGCTCCCGAGGTGCGCCTGGTCTACTAATCGCACCATCCGCACCTTGACCTTGCCTAGCAGCTTCGTTCCGTGGCACCAGCGTGCCTGCTTCGGATCCTTGGTCCTCTTGCTCCTCTGCTCCGTTATCTCCCGTGCTCTGCACCGCGGAGGCACCAGTTGCAGGTTTCTGGGGGCTTTCTCCCTTGCCGGACGCAGCCCTAGCCTCCTGCGTGGGCGTGCCGGGAGAGGACCTCGTGTCCACTTGGCTGTGCAACGATGGGTCGTGCGGCAGCCCCGCAAGGACGTCACGCTCCTCGGCCTCTTCATCTTCGACGTCTGCGTCAATGCCGTCGTTCTCAAGCTCTTCGAGCACCATAGTCCCCACAGCGCCCTGGTCAACAGCATCGCGATACCACTCTAAGACGGCCACATGATCCGCGCGTGTCTCCAACGCCGCAGCACCTTGATCGCCAGAACCTTGAGGACCACTCTCTCGCACGTGATCTGAACGGCAGGAGGCAGCAGCAATGAGGCGCTTGACGCTCTCTGCCACGCTGCTGAGCGCCGCCTTCGCCCGCGGGATCGCTTGAGCGAAAGAGGGCAGAGTAAGGCCGAAGCGGCGAAACCAGCTGCTCGGATTGAATCTCGAGCGCTTGCGCCAACGTTTGGACAGTAGTGCACCCCGACAGCGCGCTTGCAAACAGCACGCTGCGAACGTGATGCTGTACAAGTAAGCAGCTTCCGCCGCCAGGCGCTTGCTTTTCAAACCTGCCAGCACCGGCCCCGTGCGCTTGCGCACGATGTACCCCCGCGCTAGCGTCTGGATCCTGAGGGCAGCGTGAGCAGTGCGCGACTCAAAATCCCCGCTTCCGCGTGCCAGCGAGGCCTCCAGCATCTTTTTCAGCCTTGCCTGCTCATCCAGCGGGGCGCGACGACGCTTGCCCGCTCGCCGAGGCAGGAGCAAACGGCGAAGGCGCACGATGGCCTGCGCTGTGGCTGTGAGACTTAGTGCGCGGCACAAGCCGAGAGTCTTGAGCTTCAGGCCCTTTTCCGTAAAGCAGATTTGGCGATCGTCGACGCCGAACTCAAGCAGCAGCTCAGCAGCAGCAATGACGGTGCTCTCGGCGCCCTTGCTCACCAGACCCTTTGCGACACTGATCAGCAGCGAGTGCAAGGGCGTCTCATAGTAGACGCTCAAGAGGCTGCAAAGCGCGGGGTTACTCATGAGCAGCAGTCTGCTCGCGTCCACGCGCGCCATTTCCGCAGCAGCATGCAGCGCAGTGCGCCCATCGTGATCCACCACATACGGATCGGCAGCGCAATCAAGCAAGGTCTTGACCATGACGGTGTTCCCTGACCGCGCCGCCAGGTGCAGCACCGCGCGCCCTTGCGCATTTCGCGCCTCCACACTGGCGCCGCAGCGAATGAGCATCGCGCAAATGTCCACGTAGCCAAGATGGCACACAAAGTGCAGCGGCGTGTTGTAGCCCTCGATGTCCCAGTTGGCCGGCACCCCCAGCCGCAGCAAGAGCTCGGCACAGCTAGCCTTGCCCATTGCGCAGGCAACGTGCAAGATGGGCATCGCTCTGCGCGGCAGCGCGTCCGCCTCCTCCGCCTCCCGCTTTCGCCGGCGCGCAGGCGATGTTTGCTCGGCTGCGACCATGTCATCCGAGGGAGGCGCAGGAGGCGTGTATTGTGGGAAGATTACTCGAGCGGCGTGCCGAGAGATATCGCGGGGCGAGAGGTCGGGGATGACAGAGGAGGCGGAGGCGGTGACGTCGTCTGTGAGTGCCAGGAGCTTGAGGAGCTTGCGCATGTTGTCGCTGGTGATGGCTGCAAGCAGCTGGCGCGCAAAGGCGGATGTTTTCTGAAACTCGACGTCCTGCAGATACAGCACGCGCTGGGCCTCCATGCAGCTTTCCAGCGTGGCCGCCTCCTTGGCGCTCTGCAGCTCGACGCGCGCCGCGTCTACTTGCCGCGAGATTTTGGCGCGAACGTCGGCGTCGGCGCTAATGTTCTCCTTGCGTCTGCGCAGCATGAGCTGCAGCGACTCCTTGGCCAGCTTGACGCGCACTCGCCGCTCTGCCTGCATGACAAGGCCTTGGATCTTGTGCTGCGCTTCCCGCAGCGGCTCAAAGACCCCTTGGCGTTGCGCCAGCCGTGCCGTCTCTAGCGCTGTCAGCTCGCCGTGGTTTTGCAGCGACGCATCAGCGCCCACGCGGAGCAGAAACTCGACCATAGCGCGGCTCCCGAGGTGCGCCGCAATGTGCAAGGGGGTGTCGCCCTGGTTGTTGGGCACGTTGACATCCATCGCCTGGTACGGACAGCCTGGCAACAGGAAATCCTGTGTCCATTTGACAGTCTCCGCCCTCTCTATGCGCTCGACCACATTGCCAACATAGCGCTTGACCGACTCCTCCTTGAGCCCTTTGCCGAGGGCGTCGGTCTCAGCAGCAGCGGCGGCGGCGCGCACGCGCATCTCCAGGCTGTGCACGAGCTCTGAGCTCTTCGTAAAGAGCAGGTGCGCCTCCTCCACATCCACATTCAGGCACGCATGGTGCAGCGGCGTGTTGCCCTCGGCGTCTCGGACGTTGATGTCACAGCCCCGATCAAGCAAGTAGTTGAGCGACGCTGAGGCAGACCGCGCCGCCGCCGCCAGCAGCACCGTGTCTCCCTGCTCGTCGGCGGTCTCGCAATTTAACCGCCGTCCCCGCGGCGGCGGCTCCAGCGCCCTCTGGAGCTCCTCCACTCGATTCTCGGCGGCTGAGGTGAGCAGCCGCTGCGTGTCAAGGGCGGTCCACTCCGTCAGATCCAACGGGCCCAGCTGGTCGAGCCAGTAGGCCGTGATCTCTGAGAGCCCCCTGTCTACCGCCACGGTGGCAGGCGTCTTGTCGTCGGGCTCACGCGCGGTGAAGGGACTGCATCCAGCTGCAACTAAAACCCGCACCATCTTGAGTGCCACTACCTGCATCGTGCACACGCGTGTTCATATCTACATGTGTGTGTGTGTGTGTGTGTGTGTGTGTTGTGTGTGTGGATAGATACACGTATATGTTGTGTGTGTGTGCGTGCCAGTGTGTGTGTGTCAAATCCACACCTCGTCCTCGTGGTCCAGGCAGAGCATCACAGCGCTCTCACTCCCAAATGCCTGCGCTCCTGCCCCCTCAAAACTGTGTGCCAAAGGCAACTCGCTCTTTCCAGTGAGGGATTCAATAAAGGTCGGCGCAGTGGCTGTGGTAGCGCGCGGCGAGGGCGGAGGCCGTGGAGTGCGTGCATGGATGCAGGCAGGATCGAGCTTGCACATGACGCGAACGGCCTCGAGATTGCCCGCGAGACAGGCGACGTGCAAGGGTGTGAGGCCGCTCTTGTCCGGGGCGTTGGAGACACGCTTGCGTGTGCTGGGAGAGGCGGTGGCGCGGTATATGTGCTCTACTGCGCCGTGCGCACCGACAGAGGCTGCTGCCACGTGTAGCGCGTTGAAGCCAGAGGCATCTGCGAGCTGAGGGTCGGCGCGGTGGTTGAGCAAGAGTTCGACTACGGATGCATGCTTTCCGGCAATGGCCAGGTGGAGAGGCGTGCTGTCAGAGTCGCTGCGCAGGTCCACGCGGGAGCCCATGGCGATGAGATTCCTTGCCAATTGCAAATGCCCGAAATACGCCGCAATGTGAAGCAACATGAAGCCCTCCCCGTCCTTGGACGTGTTGAGCACAGTCTTGCGCATCTCCTTGAGCCCCTGCAGCACCTTTGCCACGTAGCCCATGTCGCCTGACTTGACTGCGACGGAGAGGTGCAGCATTGCTTTGTCTGGGGGCGTCTTGGGCCTCGCCTGCTCGCCTGTCTGCAGCAGCGTCACTGTCTCGGGCCAGAGCGCGAATCCCTCCGCGACGCGCAGGGCGGCCAGATCGCCGGGCGTGTGCCCCTGGTACTGCTTCTTGGTAGCATCTGCGCCCCGCTGCAGGAGCAGATCAACCAGCGCAGCAGCGTCGGCTGCAGGGTGCAGCACGGCAAAGTGGAGGGCAGATTCATGCATCATCGTGTGTTGGCCGATCGCATCATCTGCCACGTCGAGGATAAGGCGACAGAGGTCGATCGACCCAGCCCGCGAGGCGAGAAGCAGGGCCGTGTAGCCGTCGAGGTCAGAGGCGCGAAGGTCGTGGTTCATGATGGATATTTTGACCAGGAACTTTACCATGCCCAGGTTCCCGGCGTCGCATGCCCTGTGCATGGGCACTTGCCCCTGCAGGTCCACTGCACTGCTGGCCGCGCCAGCATCAATCAAGCTCGAGGCACACAGCACTGCGCCATTGTCGCTGCGCTCGGCAGCACCAGCAGCCGCATGCAGGGGCGTCCGGCCGCGCTTGTCCTGCGCGTCCACACAGCGCCGGATGTCTTCTGCCCGACTGGGATTGGCTGCGTCCTGCTCCTGCAGCGCGCGCACGAGCCCCAGCAGCACGGACAGTTGGTCGTGGTGCCCGTGAGACGCTATCAGGTGCAGCAGCCCCTGCCCGTCGCTCAGCCGGCTTATCTTGAGCGCCTCCATCGCCAGGTGCGGCGCCGCGTTGAGCATCTCGCAGGTTTCGGAGGCGCGTCCCTCGTCGCACGCGCCCTGCAGGTCCCTGAGCGTCACGTTGCCCCGTGTCCAACTCCTGTGGGCTGTGTCACAAAGAGGTCAGGGCACTTGCTCCACTCACGCTGCTTCAGGGCCCTCAGGCTATTCTTTTGCATTGCAGTAAACGCCGTGTTCATCATCGTACATCTGCTGGCGGGGTGTGCTGGCCCGTCCTCGCACTCTGAGTCTGACGCAGCCTGCATTTTATCGAATCAATGGAATCAAACGGTTCATGAACCGCGGCCGTTAAATTCTTCTGCGAATGGCCCTCGCGGCACTCTTGCCACCAGCAGCGTCCCCGTTGATGCAGCTGCCTGCCGGGCCTGTCGAGACCCGGGGGCTCGAAACCGTTCCTAAGTCCTAAGTCCACCCAAGGCCCGGCGGCCGGGGCTGCGGCACCAATGCTCCCCACGCCGGACGCTGCTGGTGGCTTCGCAGAGGGCGCCCCGACGGCGGGAGACGACAGGGTCTACGAGTTTGGCTGGAATGAAGCCGAGGAGGAGCTGGCCATGTCCCTCGACGGGCGTGGAATGCGGCGGCTCAGCGCGCTTGGACAAAACACGACGACGAGGGCAGCGGACATGGATCATAGGGCGACGAGGGTGTTCAATGTAATTGAGTCGCGCACGAATGACTCCCCCACTGCGATCCTGCTCTCCGTCTTCTTATCGCAGTCCCTGTCGCTTGCTGTGGCACGGTTGCGCGGGGCCCTGTCGCGGCCGGCGACATCCAGGGTCGATGCCGCGCAAGGAAATACAGAGGCAGACGGGACCGGGCGTGACTGCCCTCCAGACAAGGAGTGCGTGGACGTGTGGGCGTCGCCAGCACTGGGCCCGTCAATACACGGCGACGCTCAGGCTCATGCCGCTTCGCCGGCGTCACGGTGCGACGGCCTCTCGTTCTGATCAGCCATGCGCAGAGCGCTCCGCCCCCCCCTTGTCCGCGATGTTCGTGTGATAAACACCAATCGTTTATTGGTACTTGTTCACTGCACTCGCAAGCGCACACCCCTGACCCTCTTGTGGTGCTCGCATGCTGCAGACCAGGCCAGACGCTTGCATCACGCGCGCGGGAGCAGCGAAGGAGCACGTGGAAACAGATGCAGAGGGATGACTCGCTCGCCATCTGGGCTCGACACGTGAGAAGCAGCGACAAGCCAACCGACTTCAGAGACGCAGCATCGTCTGGCCGTGGCGGCGCAAGAGAGGAGACACTTGTCATCCAGGACCTTGCTGAGCCCGACAATGTAGTGCAGATCCAGCCTGTGACACAGCCTCCGCCCTCACCTCCCTTGGCTGCTA
>Ga0115006_10002124_pt1 | contig 12855 bp, 23 predicted proteins | sample ArcOceMetagenome_3_FD_88943 | JGI IMG/M metagenome (GOLD analysis project Ga0115006, IMG submission 88943) | Marine eukaryotic phytoplankton communities from Arctic Ocean - Arctic Ocean- Svalbard ARC20M Metagenome | ecosystem: Environmental > Aquatic > Marine > Oceanic | place: Arctic Ocean...
AATATTTTAAGTTCAGGACGCCATTGAGGGTGGTGGTTTGGACATAAAAGTCCAAACCATTTTCTCTACAGAGAAGCGGGTCTTTTCCCAGCTTCACTCAAATTAAATTTGTTGATATAGATCTTTCTGCTTCTAAAAGCTTATACTGTAAGTTTGTATTGTCTATATCTTCCATAGATGATAAAAATGATAACGATTAGTTGAAAAATGAGAAAAGTCAGACCACCACCCTCGCTGGCACTTATCAGAAACCCATCTGTTGAACCTCACACTAACACTTTACGCTAATATTATCCCAACACAGGCAATAACACGTCCTAATAATACCCTTGTATCCTAATATCGATATTCCAAAACCTCTTAAAGCTTCCAAACCCATACAAGCGCAAGCCCCTCCCACGCCCCACCTTTACTTTCAATCCCCAAAATAGTTCAGGACGATGGCACCCGCTTCGACGCTTACATTTTTGTTCGCGCTTTGGTTGACTGTTACGCCTACGTCTGATGCGCTCGGTTGGGGTAAGCGTGATTCTTCCAATGCCAATGGATCATGCCCCACAATGCCGCCATCTGCCCTCTTATCAAGTAAGTCACTTCGACTTAGTAGGATCGGGAGGAGGACTGAGCAGGACTTCGGGGCGGAGCTCGAGTGTGCGGCCAACAAGGACCTCAACTGCTGCGGGGAGTGCTCCCACTGTCTCAACTTTGCTGTCTCCAAGTGCAGAGGTGGTGTTGTGGTCCCAATAGGTGAGCGAAGGAAGGGAGGAACGAACGTAGCGAACTGCCTTATGCCGATAAAGCTAACCACCTCTACTCATCGCTTCGCTCCTCACCTCGCTCTTCGCAGCTTCCTTGGCAAATGGTGGAGATAGTGGGACTGGTACTGTGGCGGGGGCTGCGGTTTCTGAAATAGCCAGCAAGCTCCCTCTCAATGCGTGGAAGGCCATATTTCAGTTTATTTTGACGTCCATCAACATTGTCTGCTGGCTCGTCCCTCTAAGGGCCAAGAACTTTGCAGAGAACAAGGTGAGGCAGCGAGCGTAGCGAGCTACGTAGTACTGTTTGCGGTAACAGGTCCCCTTTGCTCGTCGCTTTGCCCTTCGCTCCTCGCCTAACCCTTTTTGCTCATCCCCATCGCAGCTCCTCCTCTCCCTAGCCAACGCCTTTTCTGGTGGCGTCTTCCTCTCTCTAGCGTTCTCCCATCTCATCCCGGAGTGCATCCACGGCTTTGGTGAGGTAAGAATTGACAAGGAGCGAAGGACGAAAGGCTGGAGCGAAGCGACAGCAAAAGAAACACACCGCATATCCACGCATCCACATAACTAATCCCCCCTCCTCGTCGCTTCGCTCCTCGCCCCGCTCATCGCAGCTCGAGTCCACCCACAATGAAACCCTCCCCTACATGGCTGTCCTCTTCGGCTACCTTTTGATCTTCTTCGTCGAGAAGGTTGCCTTTGATGCCCACGGCCTCATGGCTGGAGTTGAGGAGGAGATGAAGGAGGGGGAACAGGCCATGACACAATCCGTCGACGCTGACATAAGAGAAGGCAACAACTCTCCCGAACGCTCTCCCTCTCCCGAGAACTCGACCCCGCCCCCTCCTGTGGTCAGGGCAGTCGCGCACTCGCACGGATCCGCTTCCCACAGATCTGGGAGCGCTGTCATCCTCCTCGGGGCCCTCGCCGTCCACTCTATCCTCGAGATGGCGGCCCTCGGCCTCGCCGCCAACTTCAACGATTCCGCCCTCCTCTCCCTTTCCATCGCCCTCCACCAACCCGCCGAATCCATCGCCCTCCTCGTCGCCTTCCTCAAATCCGGAATGCCCAAAAAGCAGATTGGCGTCTTCCTCTCCATATTCAGCATGATGGGCCCCATTGGTGTCGTCATGGGAATGTTAGTCAAAGAAGTTGCCCCTCCGATAGTCGACGCCCTCATGCTTGCGACTGTAGCCGGAACCTTCATCTACGTCGGAGCGACCGAGGTCATCCCCGAGGAGTGGGAAGAGCAGGAGAACAAGTGGAAGAAGTTTGGCTCCCTTATGGTCGGAATCGTCTCCATCTTCATCATCACCCAGTACACCGCAGGACTCGAGGGACACGTGCACACGTGAGATGGTAAGGGGAAGAGTCGAGTAGTAAGATCGCCCATTCACAACACAACTAGTAACACAAACAAAACAAAAACGCATACAACAAAAAACTTAGCCATAAAATTCAAAAAATTTATGACATTTTTTCTCCCCCTAACAATAATACATAAAGATGAGGTTTCGCGTCAACAACGCGTTAGCTTTCACACCTGATTCTCCCCTAATCCCAATTCCCTAATAGTCTTCTTCTTCCTAATAGTCTTCCTCTCAATTCCAAATCCACAAACAGCCTTTCTTACACGGACACCACCATGTCGTCTACCATCCTTCCGTACACAGCGTACTTCTTGCCATAGATACCACCCCAATCCTCCACGTGCCCATTTTCCCTCTTCTTCAAACCCCACCACTGCTCACAATTCCACTCCTTCACCAGACCCCTCCTAACTGCATTTACATCAACTATTACGATATGGAAGAGTTTGATGAACCTCCACCAACAGAAGAGATGAATGACATAAAATTAAGCAAAAAGTTCCTTAATGACATTGGACTAGGCAGGTTTATAATTAGGAAGCCCAAAAAGAAACGACGCAAACGTAGAAGTTGCAAGAATAAAATATTTTGCCATGTATGGACGGAAACCAAGTAGGCAACAGAACCTTAAATGGACTACAAGACCAAGTTGATATATCCAACATTGTTATAGAAGGTGACGACTTCGTAGCCAATGCTTTTTTTAAGACAAACGCTGAAAAGAAACTAGAAACGCAAAGTAAAATATTGAACACAGACGTTGACAACAACACATTCAGTATTAGCAAGGTGGCAAATTTGCAATCTAGTCTAGATACAGAGGCATCAACAAGAATTATTAATGACACTACTTTGCAAAATAATATTAACGCTGAAGCAACGGCTAGAGGTGACGCTGACACAACCTTGCAAAATAATATTAACGCCGAAGCATCAACTAGAAGCAATGTTGATAGTACCTTGCAAACAAACATTGATAATGAAGTAACAGCAAGAAGCAATGCTGATACTACTTTGCAAACTAACATAGATAATGAAGCCACGGCTAGAAGCAATGCAGACACTACATTACAAACAAACATTAATAACGAAGCCACCACTAGAAATAATGCTGATGCTACTTTGCAAACAAACATTAATAACGAAGCCACCGCTAGAAGTAATGCTGATACTACTTTGCAAACTAGTATAAATACTATAAATACTACTTTAAACAATGTAGTGACAACAAACACAACACAGACTATAACAGGACAAAAAAATCAGTGATAGATTAGATTTAAGAGCGGACACAAATGGAGATTATTTAAGATTCAATGGACAACGAAGTTGGTTATGGTTCTCTGCTTATTCAGGAGCATCTACAAATTTAAACTTGAAAGACGAAGGTAATGGAAAAGACTGGAATTTAATGACTCAAAATGATACGGTTTGGGCAAGATTTAACTTTAACAACGTGTTAGCCAATTGTAGGTTTAATGTCATTCACGGGCGAGTTGGCATCGGAACTAATACCCCCGGTCAAGCATTAGATGTAAATGGAACTATAAAGACTAATCATGCCTTAGACATTCTTTCATCAACTGCGGGTAACACTCATATTGGTGGTGCATACGGCAGTAATTTTCTAAGTAGTCAAGATGGAACAATAATACGAACTTATGATGGTACACGTTACACAACTATAGCAGATTTTGAATCTAGTGGTAATATAGGTTTTGGTACTACGAGTCCTAATCAAAAATTACATACTTATAAAACTGGTGGAGCAAACTATTTAAAAATTGCGGGGGACACTGGTCAACAACAAGCGGTACAATTTAATGATGATGATGGAAGTGCGTAGATTATGTACAAAAGACAAACTACAAGAGATTTAAATTTTTATGACTCAGCCAATAGACTTACGATTAAAACAGGAACGGGAAATGTTGGAATTGGTGACGATAGTCCTAGTGAAAAGGTAGAAGTCAATGGTAATATAAAAGCAAGTGGCAGATTTTTTGGTGCTAGTGGTAGTGTAGTAAGAATATCACCAATAACCTTTAATAGCGGAACAGCACCATCAGGTAAAAGTTTTACATAGTCCGTGAATATAATTTACCTTAACATACAACAAGGAACAAATTTAATCGTTCAGGCTTTTTTTGACTATGAAATTAGCGGATTCGGTGGAGATGCTCATGAAGCAAGATTGAAAGTTAGAAATCAGTTGAATCAAAATGAACAAACTGGACACACAAGAATGACGCAAGTATTTCGTAACGAAAACGGGGGGGGAACACGTTCTGGAACGCTAAATGGAAATAAGATTACAACAAATTCGAACTACATCAATGAGACATCGGTACGAATTATCTTAGATATACGAAAGCAAACTAGCGGGTCTGACTCTATGGTTATAAGAGAAGGGTATTTTTTAGTTTATGAAATTACTAATTAGAGTGGTAACCCGCCTACGGCACAATTGGTACAATAGTGGATTAGTAATAAAAGTATCATTTTATCAGGTGTAAAGTTTAGTCATACTTAGCCATTTCTTCTTGTTCTTGTCTTTCTTGGTCAATGTTAATATTGTTTGTGTCAACGTAACTCTCTTGAAGGTCCTCAAACAATGTTCTTCTGTAATGTAATAACCTATTAACACCGCTTTTTTTAATTGTAGACTATTGTCATAACTTCTTAATTTGCATTGCAAATCAGAAGCCTTTATTTTTTGACCAGAGTTTGGGTTGTAGTAGAGATTGTAAGTCATTACAAGTTCAGAAAGGGTTATAGAATCTTTACTAAGTACGCTTAAATCTTTGACTATCCATGCTCCAAACAAATCAAATTTTCATAAGGCTCTTTACTAGGTATGACTTAGGTTCGTTGTGCCGCAAAGTTGGACTACGATTGTTTCTTATATACGCCTGTTGTAAATACTTACGGCTTACACCGCCTGTACACGGCTTATTCTTTGACAACTTTGTTGCCAATACTTCTACGCCATTTTTCTCAACTACACTAGATATATCAGGGTTCATAAGAAAGGGAAGAACATACTTGAGTTCTACCATGTACGGCATCTTCATCTTAATTAACATAATAAACAAAAGAAAAAATTACTAGAATAAGACCCTTGCTAATCCGCCTTCAATCTCCAACATTATATCGTGGTGTACAAAGAATGTGACTAACATTTGTCCTAGGGTAGAAGTGTAAGTCCCGTTGAAAAATATTTGGTTCGATACCGTGGAAATACCACTGTTAAGAACTTCTGTTTTTCCACTGAATGACTCCAAGTCTTGAGATACCAAAAATGCTCCGCCAGTAGCGTTCGCAGCGTTCTTAACGAAGTCCGCTTTAGTGTAAGAGATACCCACATGTCTTGCACCAAAGTGATGTAGTGATTTTTGAATTTCACTAAATACTTTAGCACTAGCAACAGCATCTGTCTTAATTTCAGATTGTGGAACTTTGATAGAACCAATTTGGAAATGATAAGAATCGAGATTACCTTAAGTCCTATTTGTTATGCTACCCTTATCGACTCCAGTAACATTGGCGGTATAACGATGAACGACATGCAAAGTTTTTAGACTAGGACATTTTATAGGTACATTGATACTAGATTGTGTGGAACTTTGTGCCAATGTGTGATTGTAACTACGGTAAGTCTCTCCATGTATTCTGTAAACTCCGCCAGTACTTCGTCTCACCATTGCTTCGACATCTGTATCTAACTTAATCATTTGTGCTTCATAAGACACACTTGACACTTCAAATGCACCAGAGTGAGAGTCCGCTCCAGTCACTACACCTATTCCAGCATTTTGAATGTAAAGACTTAATCCAATACCTGAATCAGCGGACATTGCACCAATGGGTATATATTTAGAAGCCATCAATCCTAAAATGAAAGATGGTAAGGGAAATGTGCAAGTAACTGACGCTCCATTCGCAACTGTTGCCCCCGCCCTATTTTCACTACCACTAGTACCTTGGGTAATTGACATCGCAGTTTTTAAAGTACCAAAATCAATTTGATTGTCTTGCATCAAACTGTGTAGTACTCCCATGTCAGAAACATCTTCTAAAGAATAAGATGCAAATTCCACGGTAAATCGTGAAAGGATTGCTTGAATATAACCATCTAAAGTGAATGATTGTCCACTAGTGTTTTTTAGTGTTAACTTGATGAAAGAGTTTTTGGCATCGAGATAAGAGGCAAATTCAGATGTAGGTATATCTAGTTTACAGATGCCCCCATTTGAAAAGGTTGTTCCATTGATTGTATTACACGAATGTGTGTAGGCTCTTGCACTTCCTGCGGAAGGCTTTGGAATGTATGCTAATGCTTCTGGTACGCTTGACATGAATAATACTAGGGTTAAGAAAAAAATTAATCTATTGGAATAAAAGTAAATTTTAAAACATTGTCTTCTGGTTGTTGCGTAGCGTTATTAGTATCTGTTGCTACTAATGGATTACCAGAAGAATCTAATAGTTGCACTCTAATGTTTTGAAAGTTGACATTGGAAACAATATGTTCAGGAAACGAATTTTCCTTTACCATTGCACTACGTGTATTATTCGATTCTGTGTTGTTTAAGAATCCGTACGATTGTAACCCCCTAGCGGTGTCTAAACTATTAGACCTTGCTCCAAAATCAACTCTCACTTCTGCCCCTCCTGTTTCATAAATGTGAGCATTTGAACCAGTTATTGCTTTCGGTGTTGGAATATGGGCAGTAACTAGTTGTATTGAACATTAGTAAACGTTGCAATGTTCGAGCTTAAATTATTAGCAAGTTGCAATGCATTGTAATTACCAACAGGTATTGTGTAAGTTTGGTTCGTGTTAAACACTAGGGTATTGTTCGTATTGTTTATTACATAAAATGACATAGGTATAGATGCGTTGACGACACTAACTTCCATGTCACAGGTAAGTGGGGGTGCTAATATATCTTTAAAGTGAAAGAATACTTTACTAGTACTATTTGAGTCAATCAAAATACCATCTTTAGAGTTTAAGTATATTTGCCTACTAGATAGCGGGGGGCGTTCCATATACTACTAGACATTTTTTGTTTTCTTGCCCTTCTTTTTCATTTGCTTCTTTTCCTGTTTCTTAAGCAGGTTCTTACATTGTTTGGGGGTCATGCCTTTGGCATGTAAACTCATTATAGTATAATACTCACTAGGGAAGTCTGGGTACTCTTGCTCAAAATATTGCTCACTTTTGTAGTAATCATTGCTATAATCAAATTTACTAGGGTCATCAATGCTAACAGTTTTGTAGTTCCTTTTTTCCTCTTCTATACCTTTTTGTGTAGGCTTCTGTTCGTCTTCCATATACAAAGATAGAAGAAAATAAAAATCTTATTTAGACTATTATGTCTGACGATGAAGTCTATTCCCCCGCTTTAGTTCCAAGTGAACAAATTGAGGCTATGCCTTATGAAGATTCTGAGCCACTAGAAAAACCTAAAAAGAGTAGGAGAGAGAGAACTGAAAAACAGAAAGTTGCGTTTGAAAAAGTCCGTCTTAAAAGGCTATCGAATTTAAGGAAGAAGAAAGAGTACGCAGAATCTGAAAAGGTAGCAAAAGCCAATAAACGAAGTACAAGTAAAAAGGTCAAGAAAGAGATTATCTTTGTCTCTGAAGATGAAAGCAGTGTAAGCGAGGACGAAAGTCCAAGGATAGTGTACAAAAAGAAACCAAAGACCGTCAAAACATCTACACGCAAAAAGAAGAAACCGATTATTTATGAGAGTGATAGTACCGAGAGTGAAACACAAAGTAGTTCCGATGATGAATTCATTAGACAACAACCGAAGAGGACTAGGAAAAGGCGACCAACGTTTTACGATGAATCTGATTTTGGCATAAAGTTTGTTTCACATGAAGATTAATAATATTTTTTTTTTCACACTCTGTCAATCATTTGTAGTTCATCTTTGTCTTTGTCACTAGGTTTTTCTAGAGGCATGTTTTTGACATTACGTTCACAAGTTACGCAACAAGATTGTATCCTTGTACAGCGTGAACGCTGGACAATGTGAAACGTACCACCAATTGCTCCCAGTAACATTACTAGGAAGTAGCCAAGTTCTTGTAGAGTAAACTCTTCCATAGGTAAAAGTGAGAAAATTATTTATGAAAAGCATTAACTTTCTTAATTGTCCCCCTTCACAGCATCCATCACATAGTCAGGTATCATCGCTTTGAATGTGTCGTCAAACCAGTCAGGAGGGTCTTCGCACCAATCATTCCAGTGTTCCTTGTAAAAGGCAAGGACTTTGTCTTTGGGGACATAATGTTGAGAACACCAGCATGGAATGTACGCACGAATGTATTCTTGGTCTATTGTGATTCTCTGGTGATGGTCAGTATTGTAAACACAGTCGTTCCACATATAGTTTAACATGTGGTCTTTGAAAGTCAACGCCTTGTAGAAAGTTCCCTTGTGAGATTCAGGCACATAGTGATAAGCAATTCGTCCACTGATTACGCAAATGATTGTCAACGAAGTCAAGCCTAAAATTGCTTGATTTTCTGTTGGAAATTCCGTTCCGTCAAAACTTCTGTAGGAAAGGAAGACCATACCGAAGTTTATTGTAAGCATGTAAATCAAACTTCCGGCGTAGATTCTTGGAGTCATAATGTTTGGAATTCTAACGATAGGAAAAGGGGCAGACAGAATGCAAATGTACCAGCCAAAGTGAGCAAACAGACTGAAGCCGACTCCGTCTAGTCCATGTAAATACCATCTCCAGTTCTCGTAAGACTTCCTCAAAGCAAGGATTCCCAACCACTCCAAGATTAACAAGATGATTGCATACCTGAATGAAGAAGAGGCAATTAAAATTGCTAAGGAAAATATCTTGGCCATCTTGTAATGTGTGAAGAAGGAGATTGAAGCATAGAGTTGCTTACGGTATTTTGACTTCGTATGGGACACGTAACCGAAGAGCAAAGGTTCTTTCTTTCTCCTGTCCTTGCTTTTGTCGAACGCTCTGTCCGCAGAAGCAACCACAAAGCCAGTAGTCACAAAGGAGGCTACCAACGATATGAACTGAAGTGATGTTCTTTGGTCTTTGTAGACAATCAATGCAAGGGTCTGAACAAGGGACTGAGGAATTGATTCGAAGGAAACTTCAACCATTCTTGACAACATGAGCATAAATTCGTTGTTTCCCCTCTGCTTAGGAAATGGCTTCGCACGTGTGGCGTCCCTCCAAGATTCAATCGCAGGTTTCATTCCCACAAGTCCAGACAAAACTACCCACAAGGGCTGTCCCATGGCTAGACTAAGAATCGACTGAATCAAGAACGATACCCCTAAGGAAATTCCCTGAATAAGAGCCATGCGTGTGTTCCCCTTGGCAATCAAATCCAGCAAAACCAAAACATCAGTGATAATGTCAAAGTAGGACAGCAAAGCCTTTCCGAAAGTTTTCATCACCTTAAAGTGGTCAACCTCTTTGATGTCGACAGCCATGGCGTTCATGATGTCGTACTTAAGATTCTCAGCTTCGTCGTAACTAAGTCCTTTTAAGATTTGAGAATCTACGAAATCCTTGACTTTGTCAACAATGGACTCAGCCTCAACATCTTCCACGAAAGGCTCAAGAACATCTCTCCTGAACTTCTGCAAGGCTTTCTCAATTCTCTCCTCGGAAGTCTTTAGACTTGTGTAATTATCGTGAAACGAACTACCACTGCGTCCCACAGGAGGTGGACTAGCAGGTGCTGTCAACATATCAAAGATAGATTGGCGTCTTCTCTTCACAACCACATTGTTGTGGGGAAAGACAGCAGGTAGAGATGCCCTCCGATGCATGACGAATCTATGCGAAGGCGATAGCATAATATACGAACATCAGGTTAGCAACAATAAACAGTCCTAAAGAAAATTTGCCCGGGTGTTTATGTGAAATATTAGTGAGGAACATTTTACGGCGGGGGGCAAGGGCGTAGTGAGTGCCGTAGGCACGAGCGGAGCGTATGTGCATTATTCGAACTTACATTTGTAACGAAATGGATTGAATTGCTTCAGGGCAAATTTGCTGTCGGGTAAAGCAAATATCAGGTAAAAGCAGATGTTGGAAATGGTGGCAATGGTGGGTGTTTTACAAGACTAGAAATAAATTTAGTATGAGTTAGTATTTTTTCAAAGTTTACTAAAAATGCCACCATTGCCACCACTGGACACTGTCTAGCAAAAATACTCACACAGAATCAAAAAATTAGTACAGTTCAAATCGGGGCGGAAATAAATCATGAAAGTGTGTAGGAAAATGTATCAATTTTTATGCCCCAATTACTGAACGTTGTACAGAACGCCCAATAACTTAACACAAGTCTACACTAGATTATGCCCCAATAATAGAGGATTATTTACTATGCTGGGATTAGTGAGAAACATTTATACCCCAATTACTTAGCACTGTAATATACCACCTCTGTATCACTAAAGTAAGTTTAGTGATACAGAGGTGGTATATTACAACCTTATCTCCACTGTCAAGCTCAAACCCAACAGAAGCTGCAAGTACCTTGAAGGACAAGCACCATACCAACGCTCCCGGCTTTACGAATACATCAGGGCTGAAGGCCACGTGGCGAAGGTTGAAAGTCCCCCCAAAAGCTCTATCTCCGACCTCTTCAACAAAGGGGGCCGTGACCTTGACTAAATTGCTGTACCTCCAAACGCGTACCCCTCAATCTCCCTAACCGATCGATCGCTCACCACAAAATATACCCTAGCCGTCTCCCTCCGCTTATCCTCGTCCATCCTGTGGGTCCCATCAACCTCCTCCCTCACCCAATCCCAATCCCTCCCATAATCTCCCTCAAAATTCGTCACCTCGACAACCACCTCCGACAGTTGCGGGACGCCTTGCACAGCAGATCCTCCTTCGACGCTCATAGCAGCCACCGAGCTAGTCGATCCGCTCATTGTATCCACTCCCACAACAGACTGGAAGCTCACGCTGTTAACTGATTACCTAAAGTCAATACGCCCCAATAAAGTACTAGAAACAATATAATCCGAGTCTATGATAGCGAGAGAAAGGAGAAGAATAACGTTAGATACGATTTGAGCGAGAGACAGTAGGTCGATTTTGAAGAATTTTTTTGAAATCAACCTATTCCCATATTACAAACTACTATTTATATCTTTATTTGACTATATGTATCAAACATAAAAAATTAAAAATACTCAAAAGTATCTTCATAAATATTATGAAAAATCATCAAATTTGTCCCATCAATAATAAATACAAATGACAGTATAATAATATATTACAATATATTAATCATAAATGTATTTCAATAGAATAACATAGTACACAATAATAAATTATCATAAATTTTCAATACTCAAAAAATAATAAAGACAATACAGAAAATAAAGAATTTTCCATTTAAGACATAATAATATATAAATAGAATATAAATTATATCCAATAAAACACAAATATGCTCGAAATAGGCACTTTTAAAATCGCTTTTTTGTACATTTTTGCCCCTGCAGCTCTTATTGACCCAGAACTTTTTGTCATACGTAATTTACGCATCTATATTAGTGTAACCACGTATACATAGCATCTAATCATCACCCAATCATGTCTTCCTTCGTATCGACCTCCCTCAAGGACATTGATGCCTCGAGGAAGACGATGGAGGCGGAGGCATTGGCCATAACATCAGAGCTCAACTCCGGAGACAACCCTCCGGGTGTTAGCTCTTCGCTTGTTGATGCTGAGGGCTTCCCGCGCGGTGATATTGATATTTATCATGTAAGATCCCTTCGAAATCGCCTTGCGATCCTTCAGACTGATCACAGGTCTGTGATGAGGCAGGTAAGGCGGGCGGTGCGGGGCGGGGTGGAGCATAATACGAGCCAAATCGCCGACACGATTCGCATCCCTCCCCTCTCCCTCCACATCTCCGCAGATTGAGGCTTCTCTGTTGTCCTGTTCTTCAGGCCCTGGAGACGAGCAGGATTCCGAAATTCGCAAGCGCCTTGCGACGAAGCCCAAGCCCAAGTACGACAATGTGACTGGGAAGTGGGTGGTTCGTAACTGGGACGGATCAGTCTCTGGCATTGAGGGAGGTGACAACTTACGTTTCGATGATATTGGCAATGAACAGGTATGTCGTTTCGCTCCCCACATACACAACGCTTCGCCCCTCACCCTACTCTCAACTCGCAGGTGGATCGGCTTAGGATGGGTTCCCTTGCGGTCTCCACCCCCACCCCCACTTCCACATCAACCTCCACCTCCACATCTATCCCTCCTCCTTCCTCCTCTTTATCTTCTGTCATTGTCGTGGAACCTTTCGCCCTCATCGACATGGTTTCCCCCGACAGTCCCGCCTCCTCTTGCGGCCTCCTCGAGGGCGACGTTATCCTGAAGTTCGGTTCCGTCCACTTTCAGAATCATATGCAGCTCCGTGCAATTGCGTCTGAGGTCAAAGTGAGGATAGGAGTAGCGAAGCGACGACCTTGTACTGCATAGCGCAATTACTGGGAGGAACGCAGCGACGACAACGTGCCGCCTATCTCTTTTCAAAAATAAACTATAGCTCGTCACTTCGCTCCTCCCTTGTACTACATAGCGCAAAAACTAATAATATTTTGCTCGTCGCTTCGCTCCGCTCATCGCAGAATGCTGCCGACGGGGGATCTACCATAATCGTTGACGTCCTCCGTAACGGTTCTCAGTCTCGCG
>Ga0115006_10002129_pt1 | contig 12845 bp, 8 predicted proteins | sample ArcOceMetagenome_3_FD_88943 | JGI IMG/M metagenome (GOLD analysis project Ga0115006, IMG submission 88943) | Marine eukaryotic phytoplankton communities from Arctic Ocean - Arctic Ocean- Svalbard ARC20M Metagenome | ecosystem: Environmental > Aquatic > Marine > Oceanic | place: Arctic Ocean...
CCCGTGACGCACCTCGACCTGCGACCGACCCTCCTCGCTCTCGCCACCGGCGCCGAGGGCGCGCCCGCCGTCACCGCCGGCGCCACCTCCGCCACCTCCGCCGCCTCCGCCGCCTCCACGCCCGCCTCCGCCTCCGCCTCCGCCTCCGCCTCCGCCTCCGCCTCCGCCTCCGCCTCCGCCTCCGCCTCCGCCTCCGCCTCCGCCTCCGCCTCCGCCTCCGCCTCGAGGTCAGCGGCCGTCACGGGCGAGCTGTCGCGCAGTCTCCACCCGCTGCTGCAGGTCGAATACAAGCCGTCGGCACCCGTCGCGACGGCGCTCGAGGCGGCGCTCGCGCGGCGGCCGATCTACGTCGAGATTGGCTACTCGCGCGCGCTCCTCTCCGGCCGGTTCAAGCTGATCGTCACGCCGCCGCCGCCGCCCCTCGCCGACGGCAGCCGCGCGCCGTGCACCAACAGCCACGGCGACTCCCTCGAGGCGTACCTGCGCGAGCTGGTGCGCGTCGGCGCCGCCGCCGCCGCCGTCGGCGCGAGCGCGCAGCCGTGGAAGGCGCTCGCGGCCGTCGCGACAGCGCGCAAGGGGATGGACCGCTCGTCGCAGGAGGTGCGGCTGCTCTACTCGGCCTTCCTGCGCCACCCGCGCTCGTACTGCGACCCGGTGCAGCTCTTCGACGCCGACGCCGACCCCGCCGAGCAGCGCAACCTCGCCACCGACAAGGGGAGCGACGCCGCCGGCCGCGCGTCCGTCCACGCGACGCTGCGCGAGCTCGCGGCGACGCTGCTAGGCCACGCGCGGCTGCTCGAGCCCGTCAACAACCTGACGATGCCCGCCGAGCGCGAGTGGCGCGGCAACGCGCCCGAGGCGCTGACGAGCACTGCGCCGTGGAAGCGTAGGTAGAGCAGCGGCGTTTACGGTCGTCGAGTGTACTTGTATTATAGCCAGAGCGGAGAGTGCAAGTGGTGTTGCTCCTCTAGATGGGACCAGCAGAGCACACACCCAGCCCCTCTCATCAAGTTCGCATGCATGCGCGTGCAGTCCTGCCATCAGAAATGTCCGAACCATCAGTCCCAGGGCGAGAAGCCGTACTGCGCGACAAACATAGCCTCGTCCTGTGCCCACTCCTCGACGCTGCCAGCGTTGTGACCCGCAAAGCTGTACCAGTTCCACAGCTCGTCGCCAGCTCGCACCTCGAGCCCGCTCGGCGCTCGCACCAGCACGGCTTGCCGTGCGCGGTCGACGACGCAGCCAACGACGGCGCGAGAGTGGACGTGTGGCGTCGACGCGAATCGCGCGCCCGCTGGCCCCGACGCCCGGAGTGCCGTTGCCGAGGGATGATTGGTGCAGTCGAGCCATGGCACGAGTACGCACGAGTCGCCGCCCCGCGCCGAGAGGTCGAAGCATCGAGACTCGACGAGCCATAGCGCCGCCCAGCACGCCTCGAGAGGCAGCCGCCCGCCGAGGCACTGCTGCACGCTTTCCGCAGCAAATCGCGCTTGGATCGTGTGCATGCGCCTCCATCTCGACACGCTTTCGCTGAGGTCCTCTCCACGCGGCGGCACAGAGAGCGTGCCATGCGACTTCATCAGCTGCACGTCGGCGCGCCGAGCCTCGGCGTCGCGGACAAATGACTCTGCACGCTCGAATGCGACGTCCTCAGCCGTGGCCCATGGCAGAGAGTCGACGTACCCGCCCCACCGCACGCGAGCAGGGCTGTCCTCTGGTCCCCATTTTGTGTAGGCGAGGAGAGCTGCGACAAGCAGCGACTCGCGACCTGGGCCGTCCTCGGATACCTCGGCGAGCCTGGAGCCAAGAGAGCTACCTAGCACCGCGTCCGTGTACTCTGCAGCGTCGTTGACGGAGAGACACGCCGCGAGAGGGATGCTGCACAGCTCCTCTCCAGGCATCAGTGCCTCGGTTGCGAAGACGCCAAGTCCACCTCCCGTGGCCACACTTGCTTCGACGCGAGCTTTGCTCGGCCTGCAGCCGAGACCCGCGAGCCACGGCTCTGGCGTGCGTCCGGTGTTGGCGAGCACAAGAGAGACGACGATGGCTGACATATGTAATGGTGTGTTGTGGCGCAGCGAGTGATCTGGCGCTGCGATGATGACAAGCTGCCAAACTCGGTAATTAGAGGCGCAACACCACCAGAACGAGCGGAGGTGGGCGTCTGCATCACATCACGCGCTCGCCGCCGCCGCAGACATGGGCACCCCCGTGATCGTGTGCGGGCTCGACTCGTCTCGATCTCCTCGCTGGGGGTGGGCGCGACAGGCTCCAACAGTGAACAGTGAACAGGCTAGACCGCCTAGCAACCACACGGAGACAGAAGACATAGGCCTGAGGCCATACGCCTCCTCATAAAGTGCGTGGGCTATAAGACTAGATCAGGAGTGGGCTCGAGCCCACCCCATCACCCGTGTGTGACAGGCTCCAAAGGTGAGGGTGAAAAGCGACGTTCTTTAGGAACCCTAGTTCCTGGAGAAAAAACTATACGCATGCGGCGCCAAAACGTTCTAAGACTGGCGAGGAGGAGGTTGTGAGGTAAGCAAGGGAACATCAAGCAGGACTGGGAGCAGCTCGCCCTTCGCCGAGTAGCGCGAGGCGATCAGGCCCTGGCAGTGAGGCTGGGCCACGCGCAAGTTACGATGGTTGGCTTCGTGACAGGCATTATCGAAGTGGCCGACAAGCCACCCGCTGTGGTGCCCGTTGTGGTGGTGCCGCTGGAGGAAGAACCCCCTTGCGGCATTGTGGAAACCCCTTCCAGGCACGATGCCTGCACTCTCAATGCCTGAGAAGACGGTGATGGCGAGGTACTCATCTATAGTCATCGGGCTTGACATCTGCGAGTAGCTGATGTACGCGTCCCCGCCCGTGGCAGGATGAAAGATCTGCGAAAAGGTGTGAGTCACGTCGATTTCCCACCCAAGGAGCAGCCACACCTCTTGCAGGAGTCGCCCGTCTTCACTTGCTGCGAGGAGGCGGAGGCGGAACTGCGTGCTCTGGAGGCTGCTCGCTAGCCCAGGCAGGTTTATCGATATCCGCTCACTGCTGGCCGCATCTCGACTGAGGTGCCCTTGCGCCAGCACATCGACCTGAGCGTGCGCTGCCGTGTGCGTGCGGCGGAGCCGAGTCAGGCTGCGCGCGTCGCAAAAGCTCCACGCGTGCTGCACGAGCTCGCTAGGCAGCGACGACAAATCTGTCGAGGCGTCAGCGTGGCCTCCTCGCGCGTTGCCGCCGTCGACGCCGCGCCACAGCATCTTGTGCATCGTTTGATTGTACCTACTTGAAAATCACAAACAACTTTCCTAAAGCTCGTGCCCGCGTGCGCCTGCATATGTGGCGCTGCTGGCGGCTCCTAACGTGCCAATGCGCCGTCGACGACCAGTGGGAAGCCGTCAGCATGGGCGAGACGCGTCTGCCTGCGTCGGCGCGTCGTACCAACATGCGGATGACGCTGGTGGCGCCACGAGGCCCGAGCAGCAGGGCCAGAGATTATCGCTACGGACGACGCGGCAGGCCCGAGGCGCGGGAGCAGGAGGAGCAGGCGCTGCGCGGCTGCGACGCCGAGAGCAGCGTCGCCGGCACCGAGCTGTCGGCGTGCGGAGCGGGTGGCGCGCGGGCGGTGCGCGAGGCGGCGGAGGACCAGGTCGCAGCCGCAAGGATCGCGTGCAAGATCAACGCGATACTGAGCGAGGCGCCCGCGGCGCGGCGCAAGGAGTGGGCCGGCATGGTCCGCGCCGAGCTGCTCAGGGGCGACGACCCGCAGGCCGTGCTGGGGCGGCTCGAGAAGCAAAAGCAGCGAGCAGCGGTGGAGCTGGGTGGAGGCGAGGGCAGCAGCAGCCCTGCGCCTCACCCTGCGCTGGTTGCGGCCAAGCCGCCAGCGCCGAGCCGCGAGAGGAGTCGCGAGAGAAAGGCGCTGACGCAAAAGAAGGAGCTGGCGGCACCAGTGCTACCACCAGCGCCCATCGCGCCGATCGCGCCCGTGCCTGCACCAGCGCCAACGCCTGCTCTCGTTCCTGCGCCCGCGCCCGCGCCTGCGCCCGCACCTGCGCCTGCGTGCCAGCCGTCGCCGCCGATGGTCGCAGCGCGCAGCCTCTCGGCCTCCAACCTACAGCTGCTCGAGAAGGCCGCGGCCGAGACCGCACCGGCGCGGCCCGTCGCCGTCGCTTGCCGCGTGGCCGACGCGCTCGCGTCTCCTCCACCACCTCCGCCATCAGAGCGGCCCTCCGCGTCGGCGGCGAAGCTCGCAGACGAGGCGATGGCGGCGTTTGGGCTCCCCAGCGTGCCGAGGATGCTTGACGACGAGGAGGAGGCGGCGGTGCTGGGCGTGGCGGCGGAGGAGATCGAGGAGATCGAGGAGCTCATCGACGACATCCACCCGGATGACTCGATCTCGAATGTCATGGTGCCGCAACACCCGCCATCTCAGCCACTGCGCCAGCCACACCCGCAGCCGCAGCCGCAGCCACACCCGCAGCCGCAGCCGCAGCCGCAGCCGCAGCCGCAGCCGCAGCCACAGCCGCAGCCGCAGCCGCAGCCGCAGCCACAGCAGCCACCGTCGCAGCCACCCGCCCGGTCGCGGCCTCCGAAGATCGCACGGCCACCGGCGGCTGGACGACGTGGCAGTGCCCCGCTTAGTGCCCCGCCGGGCCGAGGCCGCGGCCGAGGGCGCGTCTCCAAGGGGCTTGGGCGGCAGCGCCAACACCTCGTGCAGCATGTCATCCTCGAGGACGAAGAGATGGAGGGCAGCGACGATGACGATGACAGGGTCGACGACGAGGACGGGCCAGTAGCGGCCCACGGTGACATGCCCTTGATGATGGGCGCCAGCAGCTCAAACCGAGGAGACATGGGCGGTGGTGCTCGTGGCCGTGGCCCTCTCGAGGGCGCCGGAGCGGCGGCGGCGGACGAGGACATGGACGAGGACGAGGACGCCGAGGACGCCGATGCCGAGGGCACCAGCGCTGTGGAGGACGACACTCTCGCGCCGTGGGACAGCATCAGCAACATTATGCCGCAACCAACGATCGTCGACTTCCGTCCGTCCGTCTCGGATGGTGGCCTGAGCGCGGCGGCGCTGCAGGAGCGCCAGCGCGCGGCGGAGGCGCGCTACGAGCGCCGAGAGCGGAGGGAGGCCGAGAGGGCCGCGCATGCCCAGCAGCAGCAGCAGCAGCAGCAGCAGCAGCAGCAGCAGCAGCAGCAGCAGCAGCCGCCGCAGCAGCAGCAGCAGCAGCAGCAGCAGCAGGTGGCGAGCAGGCAAGGCCCAGCGCCGCCGCACCCACAGACAAGGCGCAAGGGCGGGCAAGGCCGAAGGGCGGGCGCTGCGGCTCCGGCTGAAGCGGCGGCGGTCGCGGCCGCCGCTGCGGCCACGTCGGCCGCCATCGCAGCTCGTTGCGGCGAGCCATCGGATGCGGTGCTCGCACTCAAGATGGCGGCGAGCGGCGTGAGCGTCCGTCGTCCCGTGGCGATGGATGACGACGGCCACGGCGGCGAAGAAGACGCCGATGGCTGGGACGACGTCGATGGCAATGGTGGCGACGACGACGATGAGGAGGAGGAGGACCTGGATGATCTCGTGCAGCCTTGGGACAGCATATCCAACGTGCTTCCCCAGCCGCACGCTCGTGGTCGAATCTAATACGTTATCTCGCGCGAACACACCGAAACACACGTTCAAAAACCGGGCGGCGCTGCCGTAGCCTCGTTTGTCACCGGCTACCCAAACATCTTGGCCGCCATCGCCTTGTCCTTAGCCTTGGCGGCGCTCTCGGCCTCCTTGGCCTTTGCGAACTCGTCGCGCACCTCCTTGTTCTTGGGGTCGAGCTTGCTCGCGGCGACCAGGTCCGTCTTGGCCGCCGCGAACTCGCCGCTCCTCGAGTACGAGAGGCCGCGGCGGAAGAGCGCCTTGACGTTGTCGGCGTCGCGCCCCAGCACGCGCGTGCAGACGGCGACCGCGCTGCTCCACTCCTGCTGCTTGATGCACATCTGCGACTCGTTGAGCCAGCAGCTGAGGAGCAGCGCCTTCGCCTCCTCCACGCGCTCCGGCGTCGTCTCCTTGAAGCCTCCTTCGGCCTCGACGCCGACGTCGTCGATGAGCCCGGCCGCGTCGTGGTACAACTCCAGCGCGTCGGCGATGCGACCCGCCTTGAACTCCTCCGTGCCCTTGGCCTTCAGCTTGGCCGCCTCGTCTATCCGCTCGTCGTCCGACATCGACCACTTCTCCTTGCGCGCCTCCTTCCAGCCGAACAGCTCGACCTCGAACTTGAGCGTCGCGCCGCCGGGGATCTTCGGAGGGCTGCCACGCTCGCCGTAGGCGTACTCGCTGCTGCACACGAGCGTCGCCACCTCGCCGATGTGCATGGTCGCCACGCCCTGGTCCCAGCCCTTGATGACCTGGCCCTGGCCGATGGTGAACTCGAAATGTCCTGGACGGTCGCGCGAGGAGTCGAACTTCGACCCATCCATCAGCGTGCCCACGTAGTGCACCTTGACCTTGGAGCCGGAGGGCGGCGTGCCGCGAGCGGCGTCGCCGGCCTTCTCGATCGTCTTGAGCACGCCACCGTCGCCGCAGATGTCGTCGCCCGTGGGAGTCTCGTCGGTCATTGGTTATCCTGGAGAGGAGCGCGGGTTAGCCTCGGCTGCGTATGGTCGGCCGTGGTCGAGGAAATCGAGAGCGACACGTGTGCATGCCGCTTCGTCCGCTGCATACTTTCCCTAAACCGTGTTACGCTTCAGCTTACGACTGGCGACGAGAGAGTAGGGAGTCCCCAGCCAGCTGGTCCCGCATCCCCGCAGCGCCTCGTTCTTAGCTTTTGGGTGCTTGTGCCCCCGGCGCGCGCGTCGAAGTAAGGGCGGTAGAGGGCGAAGACGCGCACTCGATCATCTGCGTCGCCGCCTCGAGCCTCGAGCCACCTCGCGTCACCCCGAGGACCGAGGACCAGACATGAAGATCGACGACGCAGACGCGCTGAAAGCATGGCTGATCGACGTGCTCACTCCACTGTGCGCAGCCAGCCTCGACCCCTCACCGATGCCCGCGTGCACACGCTCACACCCGCCCTCGCCGCACGTGCCCGTGCAGCTCGGACGCCGATCCGTCGACGCTGGCCGAGTACGTGATCGTGCTGCTGGAGAAGGACATGCCTGTGGACGAGCTGCGGCGTGAGTGCCGGGATAGCCTGTCCGACTTGCTCGGGGACGAGGCGGAGGGCTTCCTCGAGAGGCTGTTTGACGCGCTGGAGAGCAAGAGCTACAGCGAGAGCGCCGGCAGCGGCGAGCCTGTCGAGGACGACGAGGTGCCCAGTGAGAGCATCGGCATGAGCGAGGGCACATCCGGCCGCCGGGGCGCCGACGACGATGACGACGACGACGACGAAGAGTCTGACGACGAGCGCGACCACAAGCGGCGACGAAAAAAGGAGGCGTCGCCCGATCGCGAGGAGTCGGCGCAGGGCTCGGCCCAGGGCGGTAACGACGGCAAGGGCAACCAGGCCAAGCGGCAGCGGCACGCCAACGCCGGCGGCCCTTCGGACAACCGCGGCAACGGCAAGGGCGCGGAGACGGCGCGCATGCGAGGCGTCGTGCACCGCGGCGGCGTGGATTGGCGCAACCAGACGCCGCAGACGCCGCAGCAGGCGGCGCTCCGTGGCATGATGATGCAGCAGCAGGCGGGGATGATGATGCCGCCGGGGATGATGCCGCGGCCCGGCATGGGCGGGCCGATGGGTGGGCCGATGGGCGGGCCGATGGGCGGCGGTGGGCCGCTGCCCGGCATGATGGGCGGACCGAGCGGCATGCGGCCGCCGCACCCGATGCGGATGCCGCCGCACACGCACATGGCGCCCGGCGGGCCAAACGGCATTCATATGCCGCCGATGGGCCCCAACAGCGGCATGATGGGGATGCGGCCGGGCATGCCGCCGATGCCGGGCGGCATGCCGATGCGGCCGCCGGGTCCAGGCCACCCTATGATGGTGGGAGGACCGCAGGGTGTGCCGATGCTGCCGCCTGGGATGGCCTGGCCGGGAGGCCCGTGCTGCGGCCCCGGCCCGTGCTGCCCCGGCCGCCCCCCGTTTCCCGGCGGTGGCATGCCGCCCGGCTGCGGGGGCGGGTTTCCGGGCGCGCAGCCAGGCATGCGGCCCGGCATGCCGCCGCAGATGGGAGGAGGAGGAGGAGGGGGAGGAGGAGGAGGGGGAGCGAACCAGCAGCACCTCTCGCGCGCGCTGCGGAAGACGCCCGAGGAGAGCGCCGAGGCCAAGGCGCAGAGAAAGGAGATGAACGACGCCATCCAGGCGCTGCAGGCCAACGTCGACGCCGAGGACGAGGCGCGCTCCGGCGGCGACGTCGGACGAGCGGCGGCCTATGGGAGCGCGCCGGCGGCGGGCGGCGCCGACGGTTCGGCCGCGGCGCCGGCTTCAGCAGCGGCGGCGGGCGGCGGCAAGCCCGCGAGCTCGAGCGGCGGTGGCGGTGGCGGCGGGGTGGGCATGGAGGGGAGCACGGTGTACGTGACGAAAGTGCCGCCCAACCTGTGCACGATGGCGTCGCTCAACGAGCACTTCGCGCGCTTCGGCGCCGTCGTCAATATGAAGCTGCAGCCGGAGAAGCGCTCCGCCTTTGTGCAGTTCGCGGCGCGCGGCGAGGCGGTCGCCGCCCTCGACTGGCCCGACGCCGTCCTCGACAACCCCAAGATATCGGTCCAGTGGGCCAAGTACGACCTGCACAAGAGCCAGCGCGGCGTTGGCAAGGGCGGCGGCGGCGGCGGCGAGCGGGGCGGCAAGGGCGAGCGGGGCGGCGGCGGCGGCGGGCGGGGCCACGGCCAGGGCGGCGACGCCGACGACGCCGACGACGGAGCAGCGGCGCCAAAGCCAAAGCCGGTGTCCTCCAGAGGAGGGCAGAACAAGTACGTCGCGCCCGGCCTCGAGAAGAAGGCCGACGCCGACGGCGAAGGCGCCGAGAAGCCGCCGCCGAAGCCGCCCGTGTCGCCGGCGGCCGCGGCGAGCAAGACGGCGGCCGACCGGACGGCGGCGCTGCAGCAGCAGCTGCGCGCAAAGGAGCAGCAGCAGCAGATCCAGACGCAGCTCGCCGAGCAGAAGGCGATCATCGCCAAGCTCTCGGCGATCAAGGGCGCCGGCGCGACCAAGGAGGAGGCGGCCGAGAAGGCCGAGCTCAAGAGGAAGCTCACCAAGCTCTCCGAGGCGGTCAAGGCGTCGCTCGCCAAGACCAAGGGCGAGGCGAGCCAGGCGAGCGCCAAGCTGGCGAGCAAGGTCACGCCGCCCTCCGCCGCGATGGCGATCGCGAGGCGAGAGGCCAAGGCCAAGGCCGCGCCCGCAGATGCCGATGCTGCTGCCGCTGCGGAGCCAGGCGAAGCAGCGGCGGCTGCCCCAGCACCGGCCAGCGAGGAGCGGACGGACGGGTACACCGACGCGGAGCTGGTCGATTTTGCGGAGTAGTCAGTAGGTCTTCACTTAACCACTGAGCACTGAGACTGACTGACTGATTGGGTCTTCTTCTCATCATGACGCTCGCGTTGGGTGGTGGTTCTCCGGGCCCTTTAGATTACTTTAGATTACTTTAGATCTTAGCTTTTCCTAAGCGGCCGGTCAGGAGGGCCCCAGGAGGGATACACTGATCCCGAGCCAGCCGGACTCTGTCTCCGTCGGGTTGCTAGGCGGTCTAACCTGTTCACTGTTCGCGGGTTACCCCGCGCCGGCAGGTCGAAGATCAGCTCGGTGTCGCTGCCCTGCCGCGTTGCGACGTGGCCCGTTCTGATCTAAGACCAGGACAGTAACCACGTCGCGCCAGGCCGCTCTTGCCCCGCCGCCCTCGCCTTCGCCTCATTCTGTCGCTGCTCTGTTCGACGGCCTTTGGGTGGTGTACCTCCTCGGCTTATCCTCATCGAAGCCTCGCGCACCGCACCCCGTCGGCTGCCACGAGCACCCTCATGATGTACAACGACGTTGATGCGGAGGACGAGGACGACGACAGCAGCGAGGCGTCGGAGGATCCGGAGGAGGAGCTGCTCATCGCCAACTCGCAGGCGTACCAGGCGCAGCGGCCCTGGGGCTGGCGAGACACGCTGACGGCCGGCGCGTGCATCCTCGGCTGGTACGCCGTGGGCATCTCGGCAATCATCACCAACAAGCTGCTGCTGCGAATGCGCCGCTTCCAGTATCCCTTCACCCTGTGCCTGGTCTACATGTTTGTCAAGTGGCCGCTCGCTCGGCTGGTGCTCTTTGCGATGCGGCGGCCGCCGCTCGTCTTCCGCAGCTGGGTGCCATATCTGACCGGCGTCGCGCTGACCGGCGTGCTCACGGCGGTCGACGTCGGCCTGGGCCTCTGCTCGTACATGTACGTGAGCGTCATCTTCATCGTGATCGTGCGCGCGAGCTCGCCGTGCTGGCTGCTGCTGTTTGGGACGATGCTCGGGCTCGAGACGCCGACGGTCGAGCTGCTGCTCGTGGTGCTGCTCGTGAGCGGCGGCGTCGCGCTCGCCGCGGTGGGCGAGTTCGAGTTCCACCACCTCGGCTTCGCCCTCGTCCTCTCGAGCGCGGCGCTCGCCGGGCTGCGGAGCTGCATGCTGCAGAAGCTGCTGCACGGCCGCAACACGGGCGAGCTGCTGGCGTGGCGGCAGAGCGTGCACCCGGTGCAGCTCATCTACGCGCTCGCGCCGTGGACGACGTTCACGGCGCTCGTGATGGCGCTCTTCATGGAGGGCGAGGAGCTGAGCGAAGGGCTGCTGCAGCACTCGCCACACATCAAGTCGCTGATGCTGCGGCTGCTCGGCATGTCGGTCCTCATCTTCTGCATGGTGATCATGGAGATGTACGTCGTCGCCAAGACGTCGGCGCTCACGCTGAGCGTCGCGAGCACGCTCAAGGAGGTGCTCACGATCGCGTGCGCCGAGGAGGTCTTCCACGACCACCTCTCGTACGTCAACATCTTCGGGCTGCTGCTCTGCCTGCTCGGCGCCAACCTCTACGCCTTCGTCAAGCTGCGCAAGGCGAGCGCCGCGCCGATCTGCGTCATGTGCACGACGCGGCCCGCCGCGTCGCGCGAGGGGCACGCCCCCCGTCACGGCGAGACGGAGCACCTCAAGGAGCGGAGGTGGAGCAGGGGCTCAAACGGCAAGGCGGCCACCGCGCTATGACCGACCCCTCGCCATTGACATTTCTCAAACGGCACTTTCCTTTAGTTATCGGCGGAGCGTGTTTGTGCTTCCTTCAAAATCAAGACGCGTTGAATAGTTGTGACGGTCAGAACTGCACACGGTCACACCGTGTCGTGGAGATATAGTGGAGATAGAGTGCGGTGCGGTGCGCGGGCACATGTGCCGGCGTCAGCCTACTTTAGGGTCAGCCCGTCTTGGGCTTGGCCTGCACCTGCCCCGGCGGGCCGCGCGGCGGGCGGAAGCGCATGATTGCGCACGAGGCCAGGAGGACGACGGGCGGCCCCCACGGCCGCGCCGGCCGCACGTACTCGGTGATGAGGCCGCCGATCAGAAAGCCGAAGCAGAGCGCGGCGACGAGCGCCGTCGCGACCTTGAAGGAGTGCGGCGACTGCCAGCTCAGAAACGAGTAGATGAGGGTGCGCGTGTACCGGAAGCGGACGAACTGGTGCCAGACGAGGTACGAGCAGCCGAAGAGCACGACGAAGGCGACGTCGCGCATGTCGATCGACAGCGCGCCGAGCAGCACTTCGAGCGTCATCAGCCCGACGTTGGCGTTGTGCCTGGGTGGGTGGTCAAACGCAGCGGAGAGGTCAGCTGGGCGGCCTCTGGCTCAAAGGGCACGCCTCTCTGTGGGATCAGAGGTGCTGGCCCCCTCCTCAAAAGCGGCTGCCGGAGTGCGGAGAGGGCAGCCTCGAGCCTTCGGATGTAGTCTCACGAGCCTCTGGTGGCCAGCTGTGGCCCCACCAAGACGCCACATTGACCATGCGGTTGTGCATGATGAGGTCGTTGAGGCCAAAGTAGCCGGCGACGCTGTGCCCCTGGCTGTGCTCGAGGGGCACGAGCACAAAGGTGACGACCATCGTGATCAGCAGCGAGAAGCCGAAGCCGACGCCGAGGAGCGAGTTCAGCCCGCACGCGAGCGACGACGGGAGCCTGTGCGCCGCGTCCCCCGGGCTCGCCCACACGGCGAACGTGACGTAGCTCGAGACCGCGAGGTAGAGGCCGATCAGCACCCACCCCGTCTGCGTGAGGCCGCCCAGCTGCCACGCGCCGCCGATGCGGAGGAAGAGCTCGCGCCCGTCGAGCGTCGTTTCCGACTGGCACTTGGCCGGGCCGAGCGTGAGGCTGAGCACCACCGCCAGCACGAGCAGCGCTCCCGCGGCGCGAAAGGCTCCGAGCCACTCGGCCGGGAGCACGCTGGAGTAGGCGACGTCGGCCGCCGTCGTCGTCCAGACGGGCGGGAAGAATGTCAGCAAGGCGGCAGCGAGCAGGGCGTAGCCGGCCATGATGCACGCGAAGCGGCCCTGCCCAACGAAGCGGGTCGCCGACGCGTCCCGCTCGGTCGGGTCCGGGTCGTCCAGCCACCACGGCTGCCCAATTTTGTGCGCGAGCTCCGGCGTTCGGCCCGGCTGCGGCATGCTGCCCGCACGCTTCGGCTTCTTGACAGCGGGCCTGCGCACGCGTCGTGGATGTCAGCTAAGCACTAGGTTCTAGCTGGACGGCGGCTGGCTAATGCGAGTGCGGACGGCTAACTGGGCGAGTGCCGATGACTCAACGGTAGCATGGGAGCATGCGCACCCGTCGGATGACGCGGTGGGCCGCACACGCGGCGGAGAGGAGCGCTTTCGGGGCGGGCTGTTCGTCATGGAGGCGCCAGCAGCAGGATTTACTGACTATACAA
>Ga0115006_10002130_pt1 | contig 12845 bp, 6 predicted proteins | sample ArcOceMetagenome_3_FD_88943 | JGI IMG/M metagenome (GOLD analysis project Ga0115006, IMG submission 88943) | Marine eukaryotic phytoplankton communities from Arctic Ocean - Arctic Ocean- Svalbard ARC20M Metagenome | ecosystem: Environmental > Aquatic > Marine > Oceanic | place: Arctic Ocean...
AGAAGCGGCCAACATTGTAGCCGTCATCGTGGTCTTCATGTCGTCCTACTAACCTACTGACGGTCGGTGGGGGGTGGTTATGTTATGCACGCACACGGGTAGCGGGTACGAGTACACTACACAGCCATTGATCTGTCATGTCGGTCCGTCGTCCGTACATCGGCCTGAGCGCGCGGTTGCGGCGGTTGGCGGTTGCGGTTTAGTTTGCGCCTTTGCGCCACACTTCCTTGCATGCATGCAAGCATGCAAGCAAGCGATGACGAAGGAAATCGAAGCCCTGCTCGGGCCAACCGTCCTCACGAAGGCCGGAGCTCCTACGGTACCGATCGCTTCTGCTATTGGATCAGCTGACATCGTCCTGCTGTATTTCTCGGCCTCGTGGTGCCCCCCCTGTCGCTCCTTTACGCCCCTTCTGAAGGCGTTTGTTGAGGAGAATGGCAAGAAGAGCGGCATCCAGGTGGTGTTCGTGTCCTCGGACAGCGATTTGCGATCCTTTGAGGAGTACTTCAAGAAGATGCCGTGGTTGAGTCTGCCTGCGGGCGCGGAGACTACCAAAATCAAGCAGAAGCTGGAGCAGATGTTTCAGATTCGGGGCATCCCGGCATTGATTGCCATCGATGCCAAAAATGGCAAGTACATTACGGATGATGCGAGATCGGATGTGGTGGGTGCTGGTGGTGACGATGCCAAGCAGAAGGAGATCATTCAGAAGTGGAAAAGCATCGAGGCCGTGCCGATCGAGGAAGCAACTTTCAGCAGTGCCGCTGGACCCACAGGAATTGGTGCTGTCGTTGTATTTCTTCTCCGCAATCCCATCTTCATATTTGGCATTCTCTACTTTGCACGACGAGCTCTGGCCTACTTGCAAGAAATGGGGAAAGACGGTGAGAACCAGGGTGGTGCTGCTGAGCTTTAAAAATAGATGTCTCTAGTAGAGGAATAATAGAAAATAGTAACGGTACCGGTAACATTTATTCTGCAATGTGCATGCATGTAGATCTAGATTCAGCCCTTGTGTAGATTGCAAGATCTCGCGCCGTTCGCATTCGGACGGTTACGGTTTTGCGTTGCGAGTCTGGCCGTCGCTCCGTCGATCGTCGTCGAACATGGTCGCATTTATTTTATTCTGATTTTATTTATCGCGGCGGTATCATACCGTTTTCTCCCGTGCCACGTTGACCTTGCTCTTTGGTTGAACGTCTGAGTTGTACTACGTAGTACTCGCATTTTGCGGCGCCTGTCCTTGTCTTGTCACACATAGGTTTTTCCTACGAGTATATTTCGTCGTATCTCGTAAAACCCAACACAAACGCCATCGCCAACCCAACATGTCCGACCCAGCCCCTCGGTACCCCCCGGGCCACGACCCCCGGACCGTCGAATCGTCCGCCGACATCAAGTTCAACCTCGGCGACATCGATGGAGCAAAGATGGTTTACCAGCAGGCCCTTTTGGACTGGGTGGACGAAGCGCGCGAGTCGGCTTCCGCCGACACCGAGGGTATGAAGAGAGCGGTCGCCGACCTGTGGATCGGTTTCGCGTCTCTCAGCCGCAAGGCCAACCGGTTAAAGGGGGCCACCGAGGCCTTCGAGGGGGCGGTCTCGTGCGAAATCGCCGGAAGAGATGGGAAGGTATGGCTGGAGTATGCCAAGTATCAGGAGGAGCGGAACCGCCACAAGACGGCGCAGAAGATTTATCTCCGTGCTCTGGTCGGGGATGACAAGAACGGCGGCGGAGGGCCGGGCGCCGAGGAGGCGTCCCATCCCATGCTGTGGGAGGAATTCCTTCGAATGGTGAGAGACCTGAACAAGACGCCGAATCTGACGTTGCAAGAGTTGCGCTCCGCTGTGGAGACGGAACATGTGTCGCAGATGAAGAAGGATGACGGTGCCGAAGGTGATGATGGTGATGGGCCGCCCCTCAAGCGGGCCAAGATGGAAGATGACATCGGCGGGGCTTCTGTCATGGCTGTGGCCATGATAATGCCGGTACCAGGCCAAGGACAGCAAGCCATGGCGCTTGATGCCTCCGTAATGAGTGCGGAGAGCATTGAGAAAGAGACGGCGGAGGCAGTCGACCGGATGAAGGAGCTTTCACCGGATATTTCGGCGGCATGGTTTGCCCGTGATGGCGATTCGCCACCATCCCGACCGGAGCCTCCACTCTTCACTCCCTCGCCGCCCAAGTTTTCGGATGCGACCGGGAGGGAAGTTCTAGGTGATGAGCTGGCGCTCAAGTTGATCCAAATGCTCCTCAAGAAGGATGAGTCCGACCAGTCTGGAACTATTCTGTTGGATGTGAGCCGCGCTTGCTGGACGATGACGGCTCTGAAGGAGAAGGAGGCGGCCAAGGCCATCGAGACCTTGGATAACAAAATGAGTCGGGACCTGGAGGCCCTCGAGGCGACCTTAGAATCTCGGGCGTCTGTTGCCGGAGAGGCGGCTCTTGCCGCAGTGCAAATGATCAATGAGGCCGAGAAGAACAACTTCCTCGCCGGTTGCAATCAGATTCGGCAGCAGCTCATCGATGGTCATGCGTGGCAATTCCGCGAGCTCTTGGCCGTGCAGCAGCAGATCCTGACCAAGGCTGGCGTCCCTTATTTCGACGGTCCAACGGTGGATGCGTCTATGATTCACATTGAGGCCAATATATGTGCCTTTATGCATTCGGCTTTCTTCCTCCGTGCACGAATTGGGGAGAAGCAGCATTTGGCCATGTTGGCGACGCAGGAAAAGCGGCTGGCCGAGGCTGTCAAGTCGGCACCGCCGTCGTTTCCGCCGGGTGGTGGCTATGGCGTTGGTATGGCGGGGCAGTATGGCGGATATCAGCAAATGCAACCGCCACAACAGAATCAACAACAAATGTACCAAATGGCCCCACCACAAGGAATGCTCATGCCTCCTCCTGGACCGAATCCCTATGCTTAAAGTGAGAGCACTATCGCTGTCAAAATAAGCTACCGTATTACAATAAACAAGGTTAGTGCGTTGAATTCAAATCACTTTATCTTCTTCTTGCCCTTGCCACCTTTTGTCTTTTTGCCCTTGGCGGACGACGCAGAGCATCGATTGAGGGCGTTGTAGGTTGTTTCATCTAACACACTCTTTGGGTCGATTGTGATTGTATGAACTCTCTTGTTATCTTGAAGACTTGGGAGGAGGACACGTCCACCTTCGTCGCCGATATAGTTATGGAGTAGATCGATCGTTGTCAGGGTGGGATGAGTCGATACCGCTTCGCCAAAGATTTTCAAGGCCGACACATCTTCCACACTTGATCTGATTCCATTGTCGGCCAAAAGCAGCTCCACCAGAGACGAATTTGGGGGTAAACCTTGACTGGAAAGCGTCGCTAGACCATGCCCGCCGAGGTGATTTCCCGATAAGTTCAGAGATGTTATGGCAGATCTCGTGAATGACAGCATCTCCACGATGAAAAAGGCACCCTCTGAATCAATATTGCAATACTGGGCCGAGAGATTCTTCAGCGTGGAGTTGGTGCAAAGGCCCTGACATAAGGCGGCAAGGCCTTCCGACTTGAGATTGATGTTGTGGTCGAGTCTCAATGAGGTTAGAGTGGTGTTGGCGGCACAACATAATGACCGGCCCAACGCAAAAGCTCCCCTGGATTCAATTCTGCAGTCCATGAGTTCTAGAAAGTTCAGCTCTGTGGCTGCCAGTCGGAGCATATCGGCCACCGCTACAGTACCATCGTCCCCGATTCTCGAGCGACATATCCTGAGGTCGGTTGCAAGCGTAAAAGCGATGGGCTCGCCGGACTCTGTGAGAGGTAATCCATGCCCTCTGCCCGATATTGCCAAGGCAAGTGCCCGACAACGACCGGGGCCAAGAAGAGCATCTTCTGCCTGACCTTCTCTTGCAGAAATGACAATCTGTTTTCCGTGCTTGTCGGTCTCGCCTGCCCCATCTCCTTTCAATGCCAAAATGACAGGATCATTTGTTGACAAAGGCAGGCCAATTGTGACGCATATTTTCTTGTACGATGTCAGCAATGCTGCCGGATCTTTTCCGGGGCTATCATCGTCTTTGCTAGTGGTGGTGCCTTTCTTGGAGGAGTCGCTCTTTTTCTTTGGCGGCATTTGCTACTACGTAGTAGCTAGTATATGAGAGGAGTCGTCAAGAATTGATTCGGTTCTGTGAGTGAGAGTTGCGACCGTAGTTTCCCCTGTCGCAGACGTCATTGTTGATGTCAACGGTGTCTCGTTTTTCATGTTTAATTTCTTGTCCGTCCAACAAGACCAACACCTGACCAAGCATACGGTCGCTTCATAGCAGCAATGGAATCAGTGGCTTCGACCCTGAACTTTATCCGCAATCAGTCTGCTGCGAGAAGATGCGATTACATAGAGCGGTGGAGGCCAGATGGAGATGATGCTGATGCAAATGCTACAAGTGGTGGTGACGGTATCATTGGTGATGACCGTCCTAAATTTTTGACATCATCATTCCGCGGCGATCACAAGTACGAGTATGCAGCCTCACCAACTGCTGCAGCCACTGTCGGTGCTACCAGTAGTGCTGGTAGACCTTCGCAACAACACTGTATCGTCGAGTGCTCTAGTAGTTTCATTGGCGGCGATCGGAGTGTCTCGTCGTATGTTCGTGCAACGGCAACCGATGCGTCCGTCTACTCGCGGGCAAGCTACAGTGAATACTCTCTGCCGTCGTCTGCACCTACCACTCGATCGACTATGGAGCGGCTACATCGCGCGGGAACTCTGTTACAAGGATTGTCGTATGCCCAGCTGGATCTACCCATTAATGCTGATGCCGTTGATCGTCTTCGGGCAAAGCTTGATAGATTGTCAAAGGATCGTGAAAGTGTCGACGAAAGTGGTGGTATGAAGAAGAGGTTGGTGCCGAGAAGCGCGGCGATGAACAACAATATTCGCCCTGTACCAACCATTGTTGATTGTGTTGCTAGCGGTGCGACAAGTTTTGTCGATACCAATTCAGTGGCTTCTGTTGATACCCGCAGGCCGCCTGGCACTTCTCGACCTTCCAGCGCCATTAGCGCCATATCCTCGGCCAGCCGATTCAGTACTGCTAGTAGCAAGAAGCGACGTCATCCTACGACCTCCTGCGTCTTTGACCCTACCATGTTGCAAGGATCTCGGAGGACCGCCCTAAAAGCAGCGAAGCGGGCCAAGGATGAGGCAGCCGCCAAGTCAGAAGAACGGCGCAAGAGGCTATTCAAGGCGAGACCACTTCCGTGTGGAGGGACCGTCACAAGCAATCTCTTTGCCCCGACAAAGGCCAGTGTCAGTGCCAGGGCCTGTGCAATGGCCAACACCAACGATAGTATTGTATCAGCGTCGCCAGCAACGTTATCTTCTCCTGCCTGTCGTAGCCGTCCAGGTACCAGTCATTCCAGAGCCTCCCGAGCCAGCTTTTCGTCGCTACCGGTATCCTTTTCGCAACGTTCCACCTCAAAGTCACTGTCGCCCATTCGATCGCCATCAGCAAGAAAACCGCGACGAAATACTGCAAAGAGGAGAAGACTCTTGGCAGAAATCGATGCCAAGATACGAACTGAGATGGACGTGGCTATCATCCCGTACGACCAAGACTTTGCCGATGACAATGACGACGTGTCGGTTGCAAGTGAGGGTAACGACATGTCCACGTTGCAGCATCAGGTTGCCATACTGGAAGCACAATTGAGGCAGACGCGTTCCTACAACGAAAGAATCATGGATGAAATTGAAGAGCTCGATAATTTGGAGTGCATTGATGACGTGACCATCGCATTTGACGAAGATAACGACGATGGTAGCAAATGTAGATGGCAAAATTGCGCTTACGACGAGACTCCACGTGACAATTCTCATCATCCTTTCCTTGCGAAAAGATCTACTCCTTTGAGCCCATCATCATCTGCAGTCAATAATGGTACCAGTTACGATTCGATCTATCGCCGGCAAGAGCAGTGGGCATCAACTGTCGAAACGAAGCGCGACGATGCTCGGTTGAAGAAGGCCGATCGCATAATGAGTGGTTTTACTGGCAAGCCTGGGATCATCAACACAGAAGGTTCCTGGCAACGAGCCAAGGAAGCGCATGATGCCGCCGTTCGGAAGGCCACAGAGGAACAGGAGCGTAAGAATAAGTCCCGAGACGGGCAACCAGAGACATTGAATGATACAAAGCCATCTTCCATTGACGAAAAGAAGGAAGAGGCGGCCAAACCTCCGTCAAAACAAACCATAGTAGTCGATCGGAAGAGGCAAGCCGACTATTCTGAACGACTAGCGCGGCCTCGATCAATCACTGTACCTCCTGGATCTGGCTCGAAACCAACAAAAGGAGACAATGACAATGCCGATGTCAAGGACAAAGGGATGGTTCAAAGGTCCCCCTTTCTCCCTGTTAATGTTGATGCTAATAAGAAGGCCGCCGCCACAACTTCCCGGCGGACACCGACCGTCGACGCTCTGCTCGCCGCCGATGTACATTCTACCATTCCCACGTCGAACGTTCCGAATGGCATCGCCTTGGCCAATGAGAAGTCGTTTGCGGATATGAATGATAGGGAGTTTTCCAATGTTATGAGAAGGCTCGGCATCAAAAGTGTACCTAAGGCTGATGGGAAGAAAAGAAAGAAGAAACCAAGCGCAGTGACTTTATCATTGGCTACCCTTGATAGCGAAACTGCCAGCAAACTGCCCATCGAAACCTACTTGGGAACATCATCTCCCACATCCAATGGAAATCGCCCTCCCGCCAAAGTGCCGCCGGTAGGAGGAGGTCGCTTTGTCAGTTCCGAGGCGCAAGCAAACTTATTCAAGAAGATAACAGATCAAAAGGCGGCACTCGTCGCAAACAAAATGGAAGGGCCTTTCAGGTCTACAAGTACTGATATCTCAAACAAAGTCACTGTCACGAGCTTTGCACCGATCCCCGTCGCCGATCATCAACAATCCCATACTAGAAGTAGTGAAAAGGAATCGGCACTGTCGTTCAAGGAGCCCTATCAGCGATACGAGGCAGGCCAGGCGCCTTTCTTCGATAAAAGTTCCAGCGATGAACGTGGCCGTTTCCGTGTTCTGGACGCATCGTCGTTCGATCCTAATAGTATGAGGAGAATCGTTGGGCCCGATAGTGACGCCGATGATGGCGTGATGCTTCTTGTTGGGAGGAAATTGGACGGAAACGGCAGCCAGAGGAAGGAATACGCTATTACCATCCTATTCGATCGGAGAAAATTTAACGAGGAGGATGCCGAAAACTGGTGGAGAATCCAACGCCATCGATTCGTTTGATGGGAGGACTTATATATATATATATATATATTATAGATCTATTACTACATGTAGCACTGTTGTACATGTAGTACCGGTACCTTATTTAACACTCAGTATAAATATTATAAATAGGAATTCCTAGGTTTTGGCGGCCAGCATGGCCATAAATGTTGGGTGTAATCAAATATTTTTGCTCTTAATTACCAATGTACTCTACGTGTACGTGCAACTGTAATTAGACTACATGTAGAGGGCCTACTAGATCTACATGTACCGGTACCTAGCTAGCTAGGTACATGTACATGTACATGTACATGTACCTAGGTAGATCTAGATCTAGATCTACATGTCTGTACTACTACGTACAATGTACTGGCTGAAGAAGCCGGGCGGAGGAGCGGGCGGACACCCGGAGAACGCCAAGACGATGACGCATCGACACGATGGCCGCCACTTATTACTACGTAGTACTGCCCCACCGCTCCTCGCCTCCATCCACACATACCACCACAGTCTGCAAATAGCTACTAGTACATGTATTTCTGCTCGCAGATACAAAGTATCTCGGCGCCCCCATTTGTACTGTAGCTTCAGTGGCCAGCAGAAATGAGCACGCTCAACACATCCAATTCTTTCGGCCTCCTCTGCGTCACCGCCGTCCTCCTCCTCAGCTTCAACTTAGACCATGCCGAGGCCTTTGCCATACCAGCCAGACATGGTGGTGCTGCCGCTGGCGGAGTTGGACTTTCCTCATCAAGTTGCAGAATAAAAGGCGAAAGTTGGGCGATATTATTACAAATGTCTTCGTCCTCAGATGACGAATCGTCGTCTTCATCCTCGTCGACCGCCACCAAGTCAGAAGGCAGCAAGAAGAAGCAAACGATCTCCTCGACAGTCCCCACCATCGACCGCGACCCCGACGATGAGATCGCGTCCGAGAAGGTGTTCGGCGCGGAATTCTTCGGCGGTAGCAAGGTCAAGGAGGAATTGTTCGATCCGGTCGCTGAGGACCGAGCCGCCGAGCTGGCCCGACAGGAGCGCGATGCTCTCCAGCTCGACGGGGGGCGGACGGTGTACCGCCGCTTCGAGGATACCACGTGCTTCGTCGATGGGGAGGTTGCCGACGTGGCGAGCAGGCTGCAGGCGGCGATCAATGGGGCGCTGTATGACGAAGACGAGGCTGTGCCCATGTACGCGGCCAATGTCGATTGGACGACGCCCTTCCCCCGTGCCAAGGGATCGCAAACACCTTTGGACGAGTTGACGAATGCTCTGTCGTTCTACAAGAGGTTGGATTTGGCCATCGTTGGTGGTAGATCGTTGCCCGGCAGCAATGGCAACAGTGCACGAAACGAGATGGAGTTCCGTTGGGAGGCATCGGTGGAGTGGCCCAACTCTTGGGAATCGCGCGTTCTGCTCACCGGTACGTCGCGGATTGTGCTCGATGCCTCTTCCGCTAAGATTGTTTCGCAGACCGACAAGCTGGACGGCGGGGACAACGTCGTTGCTGCCATCGGATCGCAGCTCAACCCTCGCTTTTGGGATCTGTACCACATCGGCATGACCCCGTCGGCTGAACTGACACCGCGGCTGCAACCTCGGGGAGATGTCAAGAAGGGCTTGTTCTCTGGTTCGTACGAGCTGTGCGAGGTCCCACCCCGTCTCGTCGTTCAGCCGACCTTGCTGGATTTTGGCGGAAGAGACGAACGGATTGCTCAGGTCGTTCCCAACCACGCCTTTTCCACCATCATCAAAACGACCGGTCCGAATAAGCAGCGATATGTCCCCGTATCGCCTATTGAGGTGGCAATTTCGAGAGATGCGGAGGCTGGGGCCAACCGAGTTACGTGGTCGATCCCCATCGCTCCTGAATTCCTCGCCGCAGCTGGATCTGACGGTGAGCTTCCACGACCTGCTTCGGATCAGGATATGTCTGACGATATGCAGGCGACGTCGGGATACAAGTTGCAGCCCCGTCGACTCGTGGCTACCGTGCCCTACGGCGGCAACCCGCAGGATGAGGACGTGTCCAACGTAAGGAAGGAGCTGTACGATGCCATCATCAGCGATGGGTTGAACCCCAAGCTCGACGAGAGCGGTCGGCCGATGTTCTTTTTCTGGCAAAACGATGCCAAGGCATGCTATGTTTCTGACGGGGGCCTTGGAATGAGCGTCTATGAATGGAGGCCAAAGTTTGCCAATAGCAATGCTGTGGGCATCGAATTGGAACGAGGCTCGAACCTGGAGAGAAGATGAGAAGGAACTTATAAAGAACGCACATTGTCTTGTGTAAATTTACTTTCTTACGATATGATCTACCAATGCCCACCTTATGATTGCTGGCACTCAGGCTTCCCCTCAATCTCCTCGGTACCGGGCTGTGTGGCATCGATCAATGACCGTGGCTTCTTCTTCTCATGTCGAACATCAGGGCTGGACTTCCCTCTTTGGTTCGGGACATTTTCCTTCGCCACCTCCACCTCATCAGATTTATTACCATCTTCTGTCCTCCCTCCTCCGACACCAATATCTTTCGTATCTGGAGATCTTGCCGTGTGGTAACTCTGGATGCTATGAACGCTCGTATTGGTGGGGTCTATGCTCATGCTCAAATTGGAAGAATTAGGACCGAGACACTGAGTCCTCTCCATCCGCTGAAGCGCCAGATTCGTGGTTGTTAACGCCTGCTTCACCTTATTCATCTCTTCTTCCAGTTCCCAAGAGCGTTGGTCCGATTTCTGCACATCGGAGAGGTACGAAGAATTCTTCATCACCAGTTCACGCTTTTCATCCTGCAGCGTTTGAATGGTATCCTCATACTCAGCTCGAAGAGCAGAGATTGTCGAAGTGTCCTTGGTACCACCGTACTGTCTCGTTGAGGACGCCGCGTCGGACGAATGGGAAAAGTTTACACCAAGATCGAAGGGAGCCGCACCACCCTCGGCAAGTTTCTTCTTGAGACCCTTGTTTTCTTCAAGGACATCATTGAATTCCTGCTGCAGCGTCTCAAATTGCATCTGAGTACCACTGTCCGATCCATACCGCGATCCAAGCATTCGGCGGTAGCGGTCGTTGTCACCCGTCAACGTCATCTTCTCCCGCTCAAGTTTCTTGAGGCGATCTTGGAGCTCCTCGGCTTCCTGCATCAGCTCTGCTTGGCGTCCATTGGCTACCTGGAGCTTCTGCTTGTACTGAGTAATCTTGGCCCGAGCCTTCTCCTCGTACTCCTTCTGCTCTTCCGTAAACTGAGCACACATTTGTCGTATCTCGTCCTTCTCCGCAGTGTGAGCCTCTTCCTTCGCCGCCATCTCTTCGGCAGCCTTGGCCTTGACATCCCGGATCATATGTTTGCCCTTGGCAACCAACTTCTCCTGCTCCTCCTGGGCCTGGGCGGCTGCTTCCTCCAGAGCTGATGCATGTTGCATCTCTAGGTTGCCGATGCGCTGCTCCGCTTCATCTTGCGCAGCCTTGAGGGCAGCCGCGGACGACTCCTCCAGTTCTTCCAGAGCATTTGACGACTGCTCTTCAATTGATCTCTTCTCATCCTCGGCCTTCTCAATAGCCTCCTTGCACCGAATTTGCTCGTCTTCCAGCAGGGAGTTCATCTTGGTCTCAATATTGTTTATGTCTTCCCTAGCCTTTTCGATCAGGCCCTGCTTAGTCTCCTGAAGGGTTCGTTCAGCATCAATCAAAGCCTTTTGATGAGCGACCTTCTCATCCTTGAGCTCGTTCTGCAAGTTGGAAATGTCGTTGTTGAGAGTAGTAATTTCGAGCTTGAGCTGCTCCTCTCTGAGCATGCTATCTCTCAGCGCCTGCTGGGCCTCCGACAACTCATTCTTTGTGGCCAAGAACTGCTCCTTGTATCGCTGAGCAAGACGCTGGTTATCATCCAGCGATTCCTCGAGCTTCTGGACAGAATCATCCTCTCGTTGCGCAGCAAATGCCTTGAGACGAGCGTTCTCGTTCCTCAAACTCTTCACCTCAGCCATGAGCGCAGGGTTCAATTCACTGTAAGGCAAGAGAGAAACGCGGTAAATAGAAATTAGCCTCGTGTCGAGTAACAAACGTGGCGAAGTGAATATAGAAGCAATAGTAACGACGATACTCACCTCAATCCCTCTCCAACAGCAGGGCCCTTGGCACCACCGGAGGAATCGGCATCCTCCATCAGCCTCTTCCTCAGACCCTCGGTCTCCGACTGGTGGATCATAACACCCTGTTTGAGTTCCTTGTTCATGCCAGTCAGCTCTGAGCTGAGCCTTTGCAGATTCTGCAGCTCCTCCTGACTTTCGGCCAGCTTCACCTCGGCATCCACGGCCCGAGTTTTGTAGTCCTCCAACTGCCGCCGAAGGGGCTGGAGCACCTTGAGCTCGTTCTCCAGTTCCAACCCCCGGGCGACGGCCGCGCCGTGTGCCTCCTCCGCCCGGGTCAGCGCCTCCTTGGCGTCGCCCACCTGTTCCAGCTTCTCCCGGCACTTGCGGAACTGCTCCTCGGTCGAAGCCATCCGCTCCTTGGTGTGGTGCAGCACGTCCACCTCGTCTCGGAGGGCGTCGAGCTCCTCCCGCGCGTCGGCGGCATCCTTCCGGCAATGGCGGAGCTCCTCCACCTCCCTCCGGAGCGCGATCAGCTCCTCGGAGTACTTGTCGCCGACGTCCTTCTCGCGGGCGATGGAATCGGCCTCGATCTTCATCTTCTCGGACCGGTGCCTCGATTCGATGTCCTCCAGCTGCGATCCCAGATCGGACTCCCTCTGCCGGGCCACCTCCAACTCCTTCCCGACGAACTCCAGCTTGGCCCTCAGGTCTTGGATCTCCTCCTTGGCGGCCGATGTTGTCGTGGTGGAATGCTCGTAGCTCGTGCGGCTGTTCTTCGAGGTACTATTGCTGTTGCTGTTGGCTGCCGAAACATCATCCTCGTCCTCGTCCTCATTTGTCTCGGCAGTCGCAGTGGCAGCCGGCGAAAAGACACTCCCCACCGGACTGAAGATCTCGTCGTTGGCACCCCGATGCAGCTTGACGGCCGAAAGGGGACACTGTCCCACCATCTTCTTCGTGGAGGTAACCGGCGTGGTATTGCTTTGGTTGGTATCATTCTCCTCGCCCTTGCTCCTCTTCTTAGCAGGCGTGTACCCGCTCCTGAGCGGCGACATCATCCTGCCGCCGTGCCGGCCCGAGAGGATGGATTCCATCACGCTGGCCACGCTGGCGATGCTGGCCGCGCCGACCGAGGCATCGTCATCGCCGTCCTCGTCGTCGGTATTGTTCGACGCAGCAGCAGTATTGGCATTGTTGACGTCGCTGATGATCTTCATGAGCGACATCTGCTCGGCGCTCTCCATCTCCATGATGCGGCCGATGTACGTCTTCTGGAGGGGACATTCGGCCGACACGGCCCGGCAGAGGAGGGCAGTGAGGAAGGATTCGATGGCGATGGCGCCGGCAGCAGTGTCGTCGTTGCTCTGCCGGATGGCCGCAACGTCGTCGTCGTCGTCAATGGCACCGGTGATTGTCGCGATTTGGTCCCACATGGAATCCACGTCGGCGTCGGAGTCGCTTTCATCTTCGCTGTCGCCGTATAGCTC
>Ga0115006_10002131_pt1 | contig 12844 bp, 3 predicted proteins | sample ArcOceMetagenome_3_FD_88943 | JGI IMG/M metagenome (GOLD analysis project Ga0115006, IMG submission 88943) | Marine eukaryotic phytoplankton communities from Arctic Ocean - Arctic Ocean- Svalbard ARC20M Metagenome | ecosystem: Environmental > Aquatic > Marine > Oceanic | place: Arctic Ocean...
GAGCGGAATCGGCGCTGCGTTGCGATAACCTGCTGCGTGAGATCGCCCTTCAGCGCCAAGATCACGCTGCTGCGACTGCCGCCTTGGACCAGGTCTCCTACACACACAAACACACACACACACACACACACACGCACACACACACACACACACACACACATACATATACATATGTACGTGTAGCGCGAAGATCACGCTGCTGCGACTGCGGCCTTAGACCAGGTCTCCTACTCCACGTGTATACATATACCCATGTACCCATATAAGTAAAAACATATACATATGTATGCACATGTTTACATACATATACACATGTACGGGTATATGCATATGCATATGTCATGGCAAGTTGTACATACATTCGCATATGCATATGCACATGTACAAGTACATGTGACAACAAGCACACGACACGTCACTCTTGGCGAGTGACGTGCGCGCTGTTGCGACAGGTGAAAGCACGGATGCAAGCGACGCACGAGCAAGAGCAAGCATCCTTGCGCGACGCCCTTCGCCGCAGTGATCGCATGCGTGACGATGACGTGGCTGCCTGGTCTCGAGAGGTGCATGCGCTCAAAACTCAACTCAGCGAGGACAAGGCCGCGTGGGACAGCGAACGCGCGTCCATGCAGCGCGACCTCGATGAGTATGCGGACGCCTTGCGGCGCATGCAAGAGGCGGAGTTGCAAGCTGCTGTCAACCTCGACTACATGTGCGGCTGGGCCACCTCTCCCAACGCAAGCCCGCAGTCTGGCTGGAGCAGAGACAACGTCGTCAGCTCCACCCGGACCTCGCCGCACTCTCGCAGGTTCTGCTGCATCGCTGCTCCATTGTGGGGGCCCGCATGTCGTTGCGAATGTATACATATCTCCTGATGTTTGTGCAAAGACCCTCGGGCCCGGAAGGGAGGATATAGATATTGTAGGTATCGTTAGGATTGGCGCAGTAGCGCCAGTAAGCCTTTTGTTTCCACCACTGGGAGCAAAGGAGCATGGCGGTCCTTGACCCCGTGTGCGTCTTGCACACTGGCCATACTCCAGGAGCGTTTCGCCTCAGAGGGACCACAAGGCTGGCCGTGATTTTGGCGGAGCAGTCGTCGGTGCGAGTGATACTGGAGCGGTGTCCGCCAGCGCAGGATATGGCATCAGTGCCTACTCTGGGGCCCCTGGTGCTCACACTGCAACTTTGCCCAGGGTGATTCGGCAACTGGACGTGGATTCGTACCGTGACAGCAACCTGATCCACGCATCCACTGGCATACCGCCCGACGGCCGGTCCGACGAACGCGCTTCTTACAATACGGAGACGCTTACTGCACAAATGTGATAGGAGTTGGGTTTCGCGCGCCTGCTGTCTGCGTTAAGGAAAAACGTGCTAAGTGCATGTTGCCATTCTATGCTCTGGCAAAATCTATCATGCACGTGGACTTGGCTGCTGAATGTGAAGGGACACAGTTTCAATCTCTTTATTTCTTTGCTTTTATTACAATTTATAATGTCCCCAAACTGTGCGAAGGTGTGCGCGCTTTTGTGTTTGTCAATGTGTTTGTCAATGTCCATGTTCGTGAAGCTTGCACCTCACGAAACAGGCCTCAGGCACTAGCCAGGACGTGCACAGTTCCCATGCCTGAAAAGGGTTCAAGCCCTTGGAGCTGCTGCCCGCAGTATCGAGCCGCATAGAGTGCAGCACCGTCTTCCGCCCTTGACCCCTCCTTATAGATTCTGCTGAAGGAACCCCCAATATACAGACAAGAGTTCGAAAACAGAAGGGCATGAACAGCACCGTTCAAACCGCCCCCAACCGAATGCCATCGGCCAGAGCGAAAGACTGCCAAGTTTGCAGTAGAAACGAGGCCAACCCTACTGAAATCGCCACCTACGTACAGGGATTCCGAATACACCTCCAGGGCATTGACGCGCCCCTGGATTACTCCAAGAGAGTACCATCCAGGGCTCCCGCCGTCCCAGCGAACGATCTGGCTTGTTTCCTCGTCAACGTCACCCGAAGATCGGAAGATCCCTGCTACGTACAACAGCGAGGATGCAGCGATGAGGGCACTCACGTCTCCGGACAATCCCGCGTGTTCCAGTGCGCTCCACATCTCTCCGTCCCACATGGCAATGCCATGTGTAGTGAGGCTTCCAACGTTCTCGAATCGCCCGCCGATGTAGAGCACGGTACCGTTGGTCGCCAGAGTTGTGACTACTCCATTGATGATAGCGCCATGCGGGTTTTCAGCCCACTGCTGGCCATCCCAAATAGCAAGCCCGCCGGTACGGACAGATCCCCATTGCTTGAACACATGGGTAAAGGCCCCAGCGACAACAAGCTGATTCTTGAACGACAGCAGACCCAGGACGGCACCGTCCACGCCATTGTCCAGCTTCGTGGCGCTAGCTCCGTCCCAGGCAAATATGAACCTCGCATCTGCACCATTCAAGCCCATGAAATCACCGCCAACATACAAGAGACCCTGGAAGACGTTGAGCGCTCGAACGGTTTTGGCTGCAACAATGTTGGCTGCCCCCAGGGAGGGCACGTTGTTGCCATTAACACCAGACGACGTAAAGAGAGGACTGTGCGCGACGAATCCAGCAGACCTAGGCTGCGTCCAGGACCCCCCGGCATAGAAAAAGTTGTGTGCATATCCACTCTCCAGAACGCCACTCCGAGTCACTGCGCCGTCGCTAATATTTACCGAGACTGAGCCCTGACCGACGCCAGGCGGTGCGACACACATGACCGCTTGATCTGAGACAAATGTTGTTTCAAGGCATCTCTCCCCCCCAACAAAAACACTGATATCACCATAGGTTGACGCGACATATCCACGGCTGTACTCTGACCCGAAGTGCGCCCCACGCACAGTGATCGTATTGCCACCCGTTGTTTTTCCGAACCTGGGAACTACCGAGGAAATATGCGGTTTGGGGAAAACCTTGAGTACAAGAGTGACAGACGTAGACGCATTGGCTTCCATCGTGAGCCCTCCATCATCCATAGCCGTCACATTTAAAACAGCCGTACCGTGTTTCCCTGGTAGGACCTCAAACCTCAAATCTCCTGACGGACTGATATCTGGAACGATTGAAAAGAATTCACCGCTACTTACAGATACTGTGACATCGAAACGAACTTTCTGATCTGCTTCACGAAATGGTCCAGCACTGACCTCGCTCGCAAATGCTCTTACGATTTGCTCGCCAGCATCTTCGACAGATCCCAGAAAGTCTGGCATGACGAATGATGGACTCCTGTTCCAAGTGAAGACTGAAACGGTGACTACATGAGGCACAGAAGCGATGCAGATGTCAGGCGTTGATCCATTTGCACAAGTCTGATCGCCGACGATCAAAATGACTGTCAAATTGGATTCTCCAAACTCATACGGCTTCAGCTCCACAGTCAGCGATCCAGAAGGGTCCGCTCGGGGGTCAACGACAAAAAGTGATGGATTTGAAACTTTTGTAACCACGAGAGATGTGGGTTGTTCAAAGCGCCTCAGGTTTGCAACCTGGAAGAAGGAGCCAAAAACCTGCTCGATCGCAAAATCAGCTTCAGGAATTGCCAAGATTCCGGGCGACGCGAGCGCTGGACGTAGATCGTCGCTAAACTGTAGACGGAGTACAAAGCTAGAGTACGAGGTATCAACACCCCCTCTTGCGGTGCCTGCATCATCCATTGACTTCAATGTCACTACGTATTCGCCAATAGTATTTGCCCTCTCTTGGAATATGAGCGTTCCATTGACGTCAAGCATGAAAGAATCGAAGAGCCCGTTTACAGGTCTGCCGTTCAAAGTCACTTTCTCCAGATAAAAACTGACATTTTGGTTCGTTTCGTAGAAAGAGCCGCTGGAAATGAGACGGGCAAAGGCAGGGATAACTTTGGTCTGATCACCGGCTGAAATGCGCAGTTCATCTAAGTGCTCGAACTGCGGAGGTCTATTGCGTTGCACAACATCAAGAACCATTGGTACCGTGTCAGACGTGTTCCGATCTCCATTCGATGACGAGATGCCATTATCAACCAAGGTCATATTGAAGCGACAAGCGCCTATCCTAAAGTCACGGACTGACACATCCATCTTTCCAACCATGTAGCCCTGATCATTTACCACGCTGAAGCTCGGTTCACGGGTAAACATGTCGGGACAATTGTATGAAAACACCCACTTCAAACTTTGCCCGATCTCGCGATCAGCTCCTGAGTCTACATTCACTGCGAAAATGAAGCTTGACTCCACGCCATCGCTAACACGTAAATTCTCTTGCACAATATGAAAGCGGGGCGGTTGATTCAAGGGAGTGACCTGAATCAAAAATTCTTGCCTAAGCGACACACTTATTCCAAGCGAATTTTTGCTGCTGTCCCGAGCTTGTATAGCCAATCGAGCACTCCCGGATTCGGCCGGATTCGCTTCGAATGTGAGCGTCCCATGGCGGTCTACGTTGGGTGAAACCAAGAATAACAGGTCGTTTGACGAAGCGATCATTTCAGTCTCGAACGCTACATCCTGGCATTCTGGCCCAAGCCCAAAGTCTCCCTCAACATTCGCGGGAATCGGCCCATTCGTGGAGCAACGTAGCTCATCCCGGAACAGACTACTGCCCACAACAAGTGCACCTCTAGGAAAACCTGGAACGATTGCAAACGTGACCGACACCGCACCGCTCAAGCCAGTAGTGCCTTTGAATCGATCAACCTCCTGTACTTCATTTTGACTTATTTTGTTCTCAGACCTCGTTTCTTCATACTTCAAGCAACCATCGTTGGGACACGAGTGGACTGTGCGATTGACGTCATCACGGAGAATACCTTTTGAAAAGGCCAAAATGGCATCGTCCGCGCGGGCTACAGCATAAACAACTTCATCCTTGAAATCTGACACTATTCCTACGATTCCGCCAAAGCCGACAGCCCTCTTGAAGTCCCAGTTATAGACCAAGACACCTCTGGTCAGGCTGATGCACATTAACAAATCACCTGTTGACCCAGGGACGACATCCCACCCTTGCGCCCGCCCTGCGCTCATCCGCATCGCAAAGCTATGAATTGTCAGATCATCGTCTTCGACCCGCTTACCGGATCGCAATTGCATATTGTCCTCGTCGGTCATGCTCAGAAGCTCTCCAAATTTCTTTTCAACTCGGTTCCACTGGAGAATGGCAGATTTAGGCTGCATTTGATGGCGCAAACAGTGTTCCCGTCCATCGCCAAGCAGCGTGTCACACACAGACTGGGCCACAGCAAGATATGTTTCGCCTCTAGAAGAGAATGCTTTAAAGCCGGTCACACCACGCAGCCTATCGATAATAGATCCGCCTGTTTCTGACACCGTACTGATGTTTGCCCCAAGTCGCTGGTAAATTGAGAATTGACGTTCTGAGGCATCCCACTTCCAAATAACACTGTCCTGGTCATAAATGGATGTTTCAGCTTCCCAAATGGGATCATCGCGATGCTTCTCGGCCGGAGGAAGAACAAAAGAGCCAGACTGGCGATGAGCTATCGCAAGGAACTCCCCTTCGCCTGAAATAGAAAACGGCTCGACATCAGCTGCACCCACAGACTCGAGACTTTGTATTTTTTCAAATCTATTGGACGTTGCATTCAATTCAAAAATACCGACGGACCCACCACCATTGCCAATGTCGGCAGTACTCTGGCTGTTAGCAACCACCAAGAGGCCTGACGTGTTTATGAAGCTGTAAAAATTAACATCAGAAGCAGCCATCGTGTCTACCAAATCCTGATGCCATTCAAATCCAGTGCCGACAAGGCGTTTGCCGTTCTCGAGCAAGCGGCTACCTTCCGGATTCCACCGGTATACCGATGAAGGAGTTCTCGTAGTAACTCCATCCCACAGGTGGGCCACTGCCAAATACGAGATCTCTTCCCCCCCAGAGACTATCGTAAAGCACTCCAATGCGCTTGCATAGAGTAACCTGTCACTTCCGCTGCTGTGACTGTGAGTCAGGCTGTGATGCTTCATGAAGCGGTAAGAATCTGCGTCCCACTGATATACGCTGATTGTTGCCTCGGGTTTTGTTGTCTTGAAGCCGTTTGCAACTACAATGAAGTGAGTTGTCTTGCCCTCAAATCCCACCATCCGTGAAAAATATGTCACTGCCGACGCACCTGTTTCATCATGCAGCTCTTGCAGGAGAGAGAACGATTCACGTTTCCAACGATAGATAGAAACCACGCCTTGTGAAAATGGGTCCACATCGCTTGAAGCCACAGCCACATGTAAATTGCCTTCGATGTCAAATGAGGCTAAATCTTGGGCTGTGAATGTCCAAGGCTTATCGACAGCATTCCCACCTAAACGATAAGGAGTCTTGCTCCACAACTTCTCGTACTCGGAGCTTGAAGCATAGCTAGAAGAAGGAAGTTCCCAAGGCTTGTCGTCGATATCACGTTGGAAAGAAGTCCAAAGTCTCTCGCCTTCTTTTATTCGATCTACGTATGCAAGAAGTCCATCGTCTTGACGCTTCAACAAGACGATGGCACGATCTTGCAGGCTACCAACATAAACACTTTCACCTGACACGCTCAACGACAAACTGTAGGCACCATCCAACCCGTCGACGAGCTCATTCTGCATATAATCAAGAGCATCACCCGGTGAGCCATGCCGCGGTTGCTTCATGCCATCTGAGATAATTTGTCGCAAATGCAAGCTCCCATTTTGCGCATTTCGTTCAAACGTCAACACAGCATTGTCCGAATTTGCGGTGGCATACACGTTGTAACCATCTAGGCTCATTGCAATTTGTTGTATCATGACAACAGAATTCCAAGGTCCAAAGGAGCTTGCCCCCGAACTATAAACAAGGCCCCCAGTGATGTTGTTTCTGTGGAATACAGCTATCGACCTTGAATGCAAGCAGGCAATGTATACAAAAAGGCCGTCCGGGCTTATCGCGATGGAGTTTGGACCATTCAGAATATGCGGTAAGACTTCCCGTCGTCCCCGCCATAGTAGCGATTTGCTTGTGGTGATTTCATCACCCGTTTTGATACTTGTCAACAAATATGTTGTCTGGCTGTCACGCGCAGTGAATGCAGTTGTGGCCCTGGCCACAATGTTGGGGAAACGCTGTCCACCAGCTGAATCTCTGGGCAGTGTCTTGTCGTTGACCTCTGCCAAAAACATTGTCTTGTTCCATCTGAACATGATCATGGTGTTCGCACTCTGTGTGACAACAAGATAGTGAGAATCAACAGTGAAATGCTCGATGGATGATGCGTTCCTCGTCGGCAAGGACTGCGCGAGCCTGAAGTCTGGTGCTTCAGATCCTGCTCCCCAAGGATATGGGTGATTAACATCTGGCCCCCACGCAAAAAGCATTGTGCCTTCATCTGCCGTGCTTGAGGCAATTGCAAGATAGTGCACACCATCGATCATCATGTACTTGACATCATTGGCACCGACCGTCGGCAATTGCTGGTGTTCTGAAACTGATAGTTGACAAGAGTTCGCGTGGGCTACTTGAACTTGGTATATATGACTGTCGACGACGTAAGATCCAGAGTCGAAAAACCGAGAAACGATCAAGTACACCGCGTTATCGACATAAAATAATTCCAACGCCGATGCACCAGCAGATCTGGGGAATGCCATCACGTTCATTTCATCCAGGGGAAGGCTTTTGCTAGAGTTCCAAGGATAGATCTTAAGACCTTCTACAAACGACGATAGAGCAACAAATTCACAGTCTCCCAGAGCCAAATACTGCCACTTGCGAGCACCATCAGTGGAGACAGACTGCACTGTTTGGACACTTGGAGGATTACCAATCAATTTGTAAATCGGTGAAGATGTTGCAGTCTGCGTCCCATCCCAGAAATTGGCAGCCATCAAAAAATTCTGTGATTGTGACTTGAAATGGGTAAAAGAACTTGCGCCTGACATTCTGGACGCATTCATAAAGTCGCTGCCATCGCCTGGCAGTGTTGTCGCTTCTGCAAAGGATGACATTGAATTCAAATCTTCGTACAATTGGTCAAATTCAAACAGATGCGATTCAAGTCGAAATCTATGGATCGCCTTGGTACCTTCCATGCCGGGATGGATCGAATTGTGGCTGCCATATGTCCACCAGCTTGCAGTCCGTACTTTTGAGGGTAGAAAGCCGCAAGATGCACTTAAACATACTCGTTGCCACATAGCTGTCCATTTTTCAACCGCCGGATCCCACCTCTGGACACCAAGAACAGCACCTCTGAAACCATACACCCAGAACGGAATTGTGCACCGGAGCTGGTCACAGGATGATCCAGTACAGACAAGCGTGCCATTCCCAGTGGACACGGCGAGCAGATTTCGATGTCGGAATGCACATCGATATTGAGTTGTGGTCTGAAAGGTTCCTCTCACAGCAAGTTGACCATTTGAGTCTGTCGCCAAGGAATGCGTGGTATCTGGTGAGAGCATCTTTGTTGTTGGTCCAGCGTGGCTCGTCTGTTTCACCCAGTACTCGTAAGCGGTGATTGGAGATGATTTCAGTTCGCTCGCATACGTCTCAAACAGAACCCCGATCTCAGTGTCTTCAAGATGGCGGTCGAAAATTCGTATATTCTTGATTGCTCCAAAAAACGGGTGTTCTTGTTCAGTCGTAACATCGAGATACGTCCCGATATTGAACTTTGTGGGTGTGGTACACTGTATGAGCTCCGTGGAAGTAGGATACAGTATGTAACCACACGGAGGGCTGCTGCAAGCCTGACTCGAAGCCATCAGATGAGTATCGATGAAAATGCTTGCCCTCTCCCCATCATATGTTGCCACAACGTGCACCCATGTTCCCAGGTCAAAGGATGTAACAGCGCGCACGATCACTAATTTCTCATCTAAATGAGCATTGTCTTCAAGTGCGATCGTCAGCTGGACAAAGAAACTGTTTCCTTTCACGTTTCCAACTCCAAGCCCCCATCCCCGACTGCAAGCTTCAGTTTCCTGCAGAAGCGAAACCAACCCTCCGAAAGGAATCTCACCACTCGAGACAGCAAACCAAACCTCAACAGACATGGCATTTCGAGGCAAATTCAGGGATAGTCGTCCGAGATTATCGGTGATCAGTAGTCCTCTGTTCAGAACTCCATCGAATTGCAGCGCTTCTACCAGCCCATTGTTCATGAGGAACGTGGAAATGGTTGGAGTCTCTTCTTCCGGTCTATCCCAGTCGGCGGCAGTATCGTTTTTGCACGCGGGTCCAGTAAGAACAGCTGCACCAAGTTTATTAGAGCCGTCTCTGATTGCGGCCATACGCACGACCATCGGGTACATCTCCTGACAACCACCATCTTGTCGACGAGGGCGTGAAAATGTGCACCAGTTCGCCGTGCAAGTGCATCTGTATCCTGCACTGAAATCATTCACAAACATGTTCCCGCTATTGCTGGATGATGAAAAGTCCCATGAACCGATTGCCGTGCCAATGATTTGCTTTGCAGTATTACAAGGAGCAAACGACTGGAGCACTGCTTCACAATCGTCAGCATCTACGAGGACATGCTCCTGTAGCTCTACACAGCCTGATGCCGAAGCTGCAAGTTGACGTCCGTCAATCTCGAACGATTTCCACTCACAAACCGATGACGCACTGACGACTTGTTTTGGCAAGCTGTTCAAGCTAGGATACGGCGTGAACCCAGCAAAACGTAGCCGATTCTCACCATCAACCCTGCGATCAATTAGGCGAGTATTATTGTTGCCGTCAACAGCGAACGCTGACACAGTGTCGGTCTCGAAGTCCACTGAATACACGTATCGCGACACGTCTGTGGGATCCCTTCCTGGGCTTGATGGAAATGTCACGGTCGCGACAGAGTACTCAAATTGAGCAGAGCTCGTGATTGGATCGGGGATGGGTCCGTCAAAGCGCATATGCGGTCTTTCGACGCAGTCAAGCCCGTAATCACTGTCTTCGCAATCGTTGATGTTCGGCAGCGGTTCAAAATACGACAAATATCCAGACCGGAATCCGAATGCTGGGCTCACGTCAGTAACAAAATTCTTAACCGCGACGGGACCAGACGCCTGAAGTACCGCTACACTCGACGTGTCATTTTTAGGTTTGCAAACATCATTGAAGTGACCCGGCAGGTCACACGCACACCGCTTGACTTTTTCAGGAGAGGTGCATGATATGTGCCAGGGTAACGTGAATGTCGGGGGATCATTGACTGGTACAATCACGAGCACAGTTTGCAACGTTTGTGATGTGTCTGTACCTTGGTACTCACAGCCAGCTGGTACAAACGATTGTCCGTCATCCATTGCGCGCACTGAAATCATCGTTGCCCCGCTAGCATGAGGTGCAGGGGAAAACGAGAGCGAACCCCCTGCCGAAAATACAGGCATCGACACAAAGAGACTGGGATTTGACAAATCTGTGACCGTAAAGGTCACTTGCTGCGATTGACAAAAGGGAGACACTTCCCGGCATCTTTCGTTTGGTGGACCAGGAACGATAGAACTTGCTGTTTGGTATGCTTGAAATCCGGAATTTTCAAGAGCATCAACGCGATCTTTAAGGGAAAAAGTCGGAGCATCGTTTACAGGACACACCACAACGTCAAGCTCGCGCAAATTTTGTTGATCTGGGCTCTTCCCAGCATCACCATCATCTGAAAGCGTTACTTGCAAGCGAGCATGCCCAAAAGCTTCCTCACTCAGCGTCAAGGATAGGCGGCCACTGGACGCGTTGATTGCCGGGTAGACTCCCGGAGCGAACAGGGAGCGCTCTTCGCTTGTCATCGCAATGTTGAACGTCAACTTGTTTCCATCGGTAAGTTCACCTGCTCCTGAGCTGACACTATTGACTATATCTCTCTCAATGACGCCAAAATCTTCATACAATATGATAGTTTGTACTATTTCAAATGCTGGAATGTCATTAACTTGGTGTACGGTTAAAAGGAACTCGTGCGTTGCTTCCAAACCGCCAGAATCCCTGAGGGATACATTGAACATCGTCGCTCCATGAGCATCCTGTTGTGTTTTAAACCTCAACGTGCCATCGAAACTGATGGTCGGCATACCTCCGCTGCCAAAGAGGTATGTTGCTGTCTGCACGTCCTGCGGTAAAACCGTGAAATGACCAGTCTGGCTTTCACATCCTGAAACGGCAGCAGGAAAACGTGGGCAACCTCCTGTCTCGGAAGTGTTGCATAAAATGGGATGACATTCGTCTTCGCTGTTCTCCCATGGGCCCAGCGAAATCGCTGTCACAAAATTCTCAATTGTATGGTCATAGGTTTCAACATTGAGACTGCAATTTTTGTTCGTCAAATCGCCAGTGAACCCGACCTCCAGTGCTACGTCTGTGAAACAGCTAGAATCTTCATTTACTTGCAGATTTCCTGCGGAGAGCCGAAATGATGGCGCATCGTTCACTGGAAGGACTTTGATATACACCTCTTGCTCGCTAAACGTTATACCACCAAATTCAGTCCCACCATTATCTATGATTGTAATCGTGTACCTTGCTTCTCCAAAACGGCTCTCTATGGTCTGAAAGTCAATGGTTGCATTTCCAGCACCGCACCCAAACTCCCCACCGATGCAGGATACGGTCAGTAAGCCAAGACCGACCGCGCCATACGTCTGTGTGACAGCGAAGCTGAGAACTTGATCACGCTCTTCTTTCCATCCGCCTTGCCAGACGCCTGTAATTGATTGCGCATGGTAGACGTAAGCATGCTCGGTTTCTAGGAACTCTAGAGGAAATGTTGGAACATGGAACAGTGGGCGAGAGTTGACTGGAATCACTTCAAGCTGAAACAGGACGGGGTCGGAACGATCCATTCCCGCATTTGTCGTGCCACCGTCATCGGCCAAGGTGATCGTGAAGTTGACCGTCCCGTGCCTAAATTTAGCCAGCAACAATGATAACGTTCCACCTACACTTACGTTGACAGAATATCCAGGTTCGAACAGCTGCCCATCCGCCTCATCGTCGTACAATTTGCTCAAGTCAGTGCTAGAATTGAAGCTCACCGTACCCTCGGTTGGAATCTGCGCAGTCAAAGGCACCACAGAGAACGTGAGAGTCTGTTCGGCTTCATTCGCTGGCCCACTAACCATGCTTCGGCTGAAGTTATGAACGTATCGGACGACCGGCTCGAGCTCAAACTCTTCTAGCAATTGAATGTGATGCGATTGGAGAACAAAAACAGGCTTGTCATTGACTGGCAAAATTTCAATAATGAATTGGCGTGTACTTGAACGCATAGAATCCGACGCGTCTGGGCAATATTGAGAACATAAACCGCTCGCTCCATCACGACCGTTGTCAACAAGCGATACATTGAAAGTTGTGTTTCCGTAGGCGTTCGACAAGGTCTGAAATCGGAGTGATCCTTCAGGCGAAATGAAAACAGATCGATTCACGAACACTTCGCTGTCAACTCCGCTTGGATCGACTTCAAATGAGAGCAGCTGGAGAAAATCTTCAAAGAAATTGCCTTTTGAAATGTTCACAGCAAAATTGCCAATAATGTTAACACCAGAGTCTTCTGCAACAATCACCCGCAGGCTGGAAAGGTGAAACAATGGTTGTTGATTCAAAGGACTGACTATTACCATCATGCTGTGCGTCTCCGAGGTGTCCACCCCTCCCCGCTCCGTCCCACCCGAGTCCTTCAGGGTGACATTCAGTGTCACATTGCCGTATCCCTCTGGTATCAGCTCGAACGTCAAAGTGCCGTTAGCGCTCAGCTCGGGGTCTACAGCAAAGATGCTCACTCCCACGTCCGGGGTATGGCTCACAACCACAACCTCAAATGTCCTAGTCTGCTCGCCATGTGCGTCTTCAAACCACGACCCCCTCGA
>Ga0115006_10002134_pt1 | contig 12831 bp, 7 predicted proteins | sample ArcOceMetagenome_3_FD_88943 | JGI IMG/M metagenome (GOLD analysis project Ga0115006, IMG submission 88943) | Marine eukaryotic phytoplankton communities from Arctic Ocean - Arctic Ocean- Svalbard ARC20M Metagenome | ecosystem: Environmental > Aquatic > Marine > Oceanic | place: Arctic Ocean...
GCAGACGAGGCGGCGAAGATGGAGGCGGATGAGGCGGCGGCATTGGCCACCGCCGAGGCGACGGCAGCGATATCGGCGGCAGAGGAAGCAGCGGCAGCGATCGCTGCGGCCGTCCGTGAGGGTGTGGCATCGGGCCGGCGCACTGAGCTTGTCGGTGAAAGCACGCGTTTAGCCCGGCAGCGCGGTGCGCGCGTGCTTAACAAGACGGCACACCAGGTGCGCCGCGCGCCGTCAGTGCTGCTGATCGGCAATGACGCAATGCGCGAGCACGGCCTCGATACGGGGAGGGCGGCGGCGTGGCGCCGCGTCTGGCACGATGTGGCGGCGGCTGTCGTGCTGTCGCCGGATGCTGTGCACGTGCTGCAGGGCTACACGCCGCACTTCGGTCAGTATTGGCAGTACGCCTCGTCCAACGGCTCCCCGGTGCGCTCGACGCAAATACCGATGGACTTCGAGGGGCTGCGCGCGCACCGGCCGCTGTGGCTCGCGCTCTCGTCGCTGTGCGATCGGCCGCGTGGCGGAGCTCTCTTGTGCTCGCGACGGACAGCGGCGGCCCGCCTCGCGCCTCTCCGCCAATCCCGAGCAGTTCACCTGTCTCGCGGCACGTTGGGGCTGCACATGTGGTGCTTTTGGCTGCTGTCGCTGACGATCGGCTGGCTGCGGCAGCTCGGTCGCAGCATGCCGGAGCTCGTCCTCGTTGGCATGCCAGCCGCATACATCGTTACGAACCTCCTTCGCCATGTCGATACGCCACACACACGGTACCGCACGATGGCAGTCATCTGTGCCTTCGCCGCGACGCCCATGCTGCTGCTCGACGAGGCGTGTGCGACGGCACTGGTGCTTTTGCAGGGTGGCGAGTACGCACAGCGTCCATCGTCACAGCCACCCGAGGATGCCGAGATGTGGTGGTGGGGGGGCGGCGCGAATCGTCCCGTGTGGGCAGACGCCGCTCTCGACGCGACAAGCCAGGCACTCGTGTGGACACAAACCTCGGGAAGGGCTCTGATTCTGCGCACGGCCATCTTTGTCGTGTGGTGCTGCGCCATCGTCTTCTCGCAGCGGGCGTCCGCGCGCAGGGCCCACCTTCAACGCGGACGAGCGACTGCTGCCGCTGCCACTGCAGCCGCTGCCGCCGCACCTGCCGCCGCGCCTGCCGCCGCGCCTGCCGCCGCGCCTGCCGCCGCGCCCGCCGCCGCGCCTGCCGCTGCCTCCGCCGCCGCATCTGCCGCCGCACCTGCCGCCGCACCTGCCGAAGATGACGTGATGAACGCCGCGGCTGACGACGAGCCGATCTGCCGCATCTGCTACGCTGGGCTGGAGGAGGGGCTGCAGCTGGGGTTAGGCCGGCTCGTATCGCCTTGCTTGTGCGTGGGCTCGATGCGCTTCGTGCACACAGTCTGCCTCGAACAGTGGCGAACCGCCTCGGCCAACCCGCGCTCTTTCTACCAATGTGACAACTGCCTCTACAGATATAGCTTCCGCCGGACACTCGCAGCGCAATTGATTCGATCGGTGCTGGTCCTCCACCTCATCACAACGATGCTGCTGATCGTGCTGCTGCTCCTTGGCGCTGGCTTGATTGCGCTCATCGACTCGACGTTCCTCGAGAACTCGATGGTTCAGATCCATTGGCTGCATGCCCTCGTCGAGAGCGCTAGCGCAGAGCGTGACGACGCCGCGGGGATGCTCGGCGGCGGACTGGGCGGGACGCTACTTGACAGCCTTCTCTCGTCCGGCTGGGGCGCCTATATCTTTTGGTCCTTTGTCTCTCTGGGTCTGCTCGGCTTTCTGACCCTCGGCATGATGGGGCCAGTCTTCTTCGGCGGTGGCCGACGCGGCCACGGGCATGAGGGCATGCTGCTGCTCTTCGTCGTGGTCGGCATCATCCGCACGTTTTCCCTGATTTACGATTTTGTCAAGGTTCGCTCGGGCCACCTGCTGCAGCACGCCGAGCGCCTGATCGTCGAGGTGGGCGCTGCGGCGCCCGAGCCCGCACCGCGTGTCTCGCGTGCCGCCAGTCATGCCGTTGCCAACACCGATGACGCCGCAGATTCCGCAACCGGGACCACGCCGCTTACCTCAGCAGCGAACGAAACTCCCTCCATCATCACTAGTGCCTCTTCTTCAGGTGCAACACTCGAAGCAGGAAAAGCGATCGTCACTGAGGTTCCCGCTGCCGAGGATGCAGCCAGCTTAGCTCGCCGCCAACCGCATTCGCTGGACGAGGCCGCAGAGTGAGCAGCACGGCACACGCGAGGGGTTCTTGTTTCACATGGGTTTAGAGGGTACTTTAGATGGACCGCTCCGCATATGCGCTTTATTTCTTGTCATACGCCTTTGAGCAAAGAAAATAGATTATCGCCGGGCCACCGCGACATGCCCCACCGCCGTCCGGGCGCACGGCGCTCGCCCTCGTGCACCTCGTCGCCGCTCGGGTGGCTGTCGCCGCTGCCGGCAGCTCGGCACCCCCCACTGGACTCGTCGACGCGCACAAGCTCGTGTTCGGAGCAGCGGCCGCGGCTCGGTGAGTGCTCTACTGTCGTCGTCATCATCAGACCCGCCTGCTCAGCGCGACGATCCTCTTGCCGCTCCTCACGCATCTTTGCGCGCTCCGCGTGGGTGCGCAGCCGCGACATCACTGCCGATGTCTCCTGCTCGCGGCGCTTCGCGTCGTCGTCCACCGCCGAACCTCGTGCCTCTCGCCGCAGCTGCGCAAAGACATGCATGCGGTGAAGGCCGGCGACCGCCCAGCACACACACACTGCGCTGAGCGTCACGGTGACTGCCGTGGCGAGGTACTTGGCGACGACGTGCAGCGACAACCACGCGGAGCGGGCCGTGACGGCGACCCACAGCGCGTCTTCCCACTCCATCCAGGACAACGGGCATATCCACTCCTGCTGCTTGGTGGCGGCGCTGCGATTGCCTCCACTTGCAGCATGCGTGAGCGTACCGGCCCAAACTGGATGGAGAGTGGCCGCGCCGGTCCAGCCCGTCACGCCGTGGACAGGATGCAGCCGGTGAGTGGCACATTTGGTGAGGTTGACCTGCCGACACTGTGCAAACCATGAGACGTGGTGGCTCCTATTTAGGTGCAGCGTGGCGTCGCTCTTGTTCATGTAGCTGGCAACGTTGGAGCTCTTGTTGAGATAGCAGCCGTAGCCCTCATCAGCGCAGCAACGGCTGGCCGTGCACTCGTTCCAAGCGCTGCCGCAGATCTCCCAGCCAGGGCACAGCCAGTCGTGCGCGCCGGCACTGGTGCGGTCGCCCCAGGGCATGCAGGCGGTCTGCTCGTTCCGGCACTGCGCTGCGTGGAAGTCGGCACGCCGGAGGCAGAGGAGGCTCGGGCTTACGCAGCATTTGCTTGACGTGCAGTCACCGAACTCGTAGGCGCACTCTGCTGTGGGCGTGCGATTATGATGGTTGTCGCGCCACACGGCACGCTGGCGAGCGGCTGCAAACGGCAGGCCGAGCCATAGGAACCTGTGCATCGTATTGCTATGCACGACGACGAAAACGAGGCAAACAATAATCGGTCATGGACCGGGCGCATCGAGTGTGTGTTCTCACGCAGGCGATAGCCGTGTGTTGTTTCGGTAATAAACAAGAATATCAAACTTGTTCTTAGGAAGAATAAAAGTATGCAGACCGAGGGGCAACACCACCCATAGCAATCAGTACGGGCCCGGCCGGTAGTGCGGATTCTGGCGCATGGCTCCGTAGCCGCCCGTGTTGTAGGTCATTTGGCCGTAGCCGGACCCGCAGCCGCCCGTGGAGCCTGTCGCACTGGGCCCCCATGATGGCTGGTGCCCAGCTCCGTAGCCTGGCACGCTGCCGCAGCCACCTGCATAGCAGCCCATCGCAGCGCCGCCGCCCATTGCCGCGCCGCCACCCATCGCGGGCCCGCCGTAGCAGCCCATGGCACCGCCACCGTAGCACCCCATTGCGCCGCCAGCGTAGGAGCCGTGGCCGTATGCGGCGCCCGCCATGCCCTGGCCCATTGCCATGGCGCCGCCCATGCCGTGGCCCACGCCCATGCCACCCATGCCGCCACCGCCGTAGACGGCACCGGTCAACGGCGGCCTCTGCGTCATGGCGGAGCCCAGCGGCGGGCGGCTGCTGGCAGCGGCAGAGGCGGCCCGAGGCTGTGCGGACTGTATGTTGATGCTCTTGCCCTCGATCTCGGTGGTGGCGCGCGTGACCATGCTGTTAGCCGCGGTGATGGTCGTGAATGTCACGAAGCCAAACCCGCGCCCCGACGGTGTATGCGCGCCGCTCATGATCTGCACATCGGTCACCTGCCCAAAGGCGCTGCACGCCGCCCGGACCGCCTCCTCGGACATGCTCGCATCGAGCCCACCCAGGAAGACCTTCTTCAGCTTGTTGTCCGCGGGAGCGGAGGCCGCCGCGCTCGAGTCGCCGGCCAACCTCTTGGGCAGCCCGTTGTTGTCGAGCGGGCCCGAGCCGCGCGGGCTCGCGCGGCGCACCGTGAGGTTGCGCCCGTCGATCTCGTGCACCGGCTCGCGCAGGATGAGTTCGACCGCCTCGTCCTCGGACAGAGTGACGAAGCCAAAGCCTGCCAAACAGGTCGGGGCAGTGCACAGTCGGGTGAGCCGGCTCGCGTCAGCAGAAGCCCGCGTCGGGGCACCCGCCGGTCCTCCGTCCAAGACAGCGAGGCATCTCCCGACTCGAGGCCCTCTCCCTCCCTCCCTCCCTCCCGCCGTCTTGGGGCCCGAGCGGCGGCCGGCTGGACCACGCATGGCACCCTTGGGTTGCGGGACGCGCACCACGGCTCTTCTCGGTCTCGCGGTCGCGCAGCACGAGACAGTCGGTGACAGTCCCCCACTTGCCAAAGTATGCGCGAAGCCCCTGCTCCTCGGTGTCGTAGTTGAGTCCGCCGAGGAAGAGCTTGGTGCCCGCCGAGTCCTGGAACGCGACCGCGTGGCTCGATGCGGGCGTTGAGCCGATGCTGTCCGCTGGAGGCGCACCGCATGCACTGGGGGGCGCGGCTGGGCCGAACATCTCTTCTGGCCTCGGCGCCGGGTCCGACGGTATAAGCGGGATGTTGATCACGCGCGGCTCGCTCGGGTGGCCGGGGTGGCCAGCGACCATTGGCGCCTGCGGCTCGACGGACGGCACATCATCGGCGCCATCGCCACGCGGCTCTGACATGACGAGACGCGTCACGCCGTGTCACGAGGAACCGAGAATTTAATCTGGGAACTTAGAGCCGTGCGCAGCATGCAGTCGGCGACGCCGGGCGCGTACTCGACGCCGGGCAGCTACTCGATGCCAGCGGACCACTCGGTGACGCACTGGGCGGTGAGCAACGTGACGGACTGCGACCCGCCGCAGGCGTACTACAACGACCGCGACGCTATCTGGCTGGTCGGCGACGCGCTTTCGATTGGAGCCACGCTGCTGGTTCTCGCCTCTTTTGCCGGCGAGGAGCTGCACACACTCAGCGCGCGCCGGTCGGTCATCGCGCTGTGCTATTGTGACCTCGCCTTCCACGGCTCCGACTTGGCGATCACACCTCTCCTCCTGGCCTCGTGGTCGAGTGGTGGCTGTGGCGCTGCGGTGAGCGTGATCCTGCAGATCCTGCAGCCGCTGTACGTTGTCAGCAACTGTCTCGCGCTGCTGTGGGCCGGTGCCATCGCCCTCACCGTGGCCCACGCGTTCTGGGCGCGCAGCGCTGATGCGCCGGCCAACGGGCCGCTGCGGTGGCTGCCGTGGCTCATCTGGCCGATCGGGCTGCTGCTGCTCGCCGCCTTCGGAGCGAGCTGCGCGCTCTCCGACTCGTGCGGCGGCTCGAACTGCGCGTGGCCCTACTACTCGCTGTCCAACAGCATCGCGCGCACCGCGCGACTGTACGCCGCCGTGTGCGCTGCGCTGTGCGTCGTCGCCGCGCTGCTCGCAGCTCTGCTACGGTTTTCGGCGCCACTCGTCGTGCGAGGGCGGCTGATTTGGCGCCTGAGCCGCTTCCTCGCCGTGTTCACGGCGCTCTGGGCCGTCGTGCTCGTGACCAACAATCTGCCATGCGGCGGTGGCTACCCTGGACCCGGATTCGTGTGGTTTTGGGCGGCAGCACTCGTCGGCTACCAGGGCCTAATCAACGCAACGCTGCTGTCGGCGCAGAGCGTCCGATCGGCGATGCGGCGTCTCGCGGCCGCGCGTTGGATGGTCGCGTCAGGCCCGTCGGTTTACGACAGCGTCTCGCGATACGTGGCATTCGACCAGTCCGGCAACGAGCGGCGAGGGCGGTACTCGCTGCCGCCACGGGTGCGCCGCCTCTCGTCTCCAACTGCCGACGTGGACGAAGAGGACCAGCCTGCGCAGTCGTCGGAGTCCAGACTCAGCATCAGCACCGAGTGAGTCTCACACTGGTGTTTGTACCTACCGCAGGCCGTCCAGTAGCTCGACACAGTTGAAGGACATTTGGATGGTCCCATTATCCCAGCGCACAGCACCGGCCGCGGGGAGAGCAGCGCGCTTGTGCGTTGTGCCGCCGTGCGCAGCCCGCAGTCTCAGAGCAGCAGGACCAGCCGGTTGGAGCGAAGCTTCGGCGAAGCTGTCATGACTGTCATATATCTAAAGTACGAATCGCCGACTAATTTGGGCCTTGTTCGGGAGGCAAAGCAGCCAACGAAGGGGCTCCCCACTTCCGCCAACGAGCACACCATAAGGAGCTAGGAGCATCCAGAAAATGATAACTACACGAAACAACCATTTTTGAGAAACCCCCATAAGGTCGTGCCGCAGAATCGGTCGCTACAGGGGCTTCGCTCCGCGGGCTTGGCCCCCCTCTGGTCTGCCTGAGCCCCCTATCTCTCTCTCTCAAACTCTCTGTCTCTGTATCCGTCGCTCCGGTGCTCCGGCCGGTTGGCACGCGGTTTCAGAGCTCCGCTCCCGCCGGTTGGCACTCGGTTTCAGAGCTCCGCCGAGAAGCCCTCTGAGAGCCGCTCGCACGAGGCGGAGGAACGCACGAAGGAGCCCAAGACTTCCAGCCACTTCTTCTGGTTGGCCATGTCGTGGGCGTCGAGCTCACGCACCATCGTGCGTGGTCCTGCCACGTGACAACCAAGGCGGCTTGAGGTGGCGCTGGCTGGTGCGTCGGCGTGACTCGTGGCATGGCACACCTATGAGCTGGAAGGCGGTGGGCGGGGCTTTGCCGAAGCTCATCCACGACGAGCTGCTGACGCCGAGCGGTTTCAACTCGCGCACGCTGTTGAGGTCGACCGACATGCCCTCAATCAACTTTTTGTCGCGGTCCCATTTGTAGCACTCCAGCATACCGCCTTTCAGGAGCCGGCAGTACCTGGGCTTCCAACCGCCCATGGCACCCTTCCTCTTGCTCAACCAACCTGACCAGAGTGTGCAGCACGTTGGCGACGGATGATGCTCGAGCGACTCGAGGGCAATGTGGCGTGCGGCGGGCCCTCCCTCCCAGCCCCACCCGGTTCAAGCGGTTCACCCGGCCACGAGGGCGCACCTGCATAGATTTGTGGGGCGGGCGGATTCGGCAGCGCAGCGATGGCGGCCGCCACGCTCGTGCCCGGCTGCGTTCCGTGGTCGATGAGCTTGGACTTCCACTCCTGCAGCCCCTCCAACTCGGCGGAAAGCTGCCAGACATCGGTGGAGGTGACCATGATGAGATGCGGCTCTGTCTGGGTCGTAGCATCGCCGAGGTAGAGGTGAGTGGCCACGAGTTCGTCGAGGTCGACCTGGATCGCTCCTGCGCACGGCCAGGTCCCGACAAGGTGTGAGCTATCGCTTGGGTTGCACGACCGCTGTTTGCGGAGGGCGTCCGTGCACCTGCGTGCTGACTCGCAGCCTTCTCATTCTTGTACATCTCAAGTGTTGTCCGCTTCACTTTGGATTCTGCTGAGAAGCGCGCACGCACCACGCAGAAGCGCCGTCGCGACATCGAACCCAGCCCTTCATCGGGCTGGCGCACACGAAGCCAGCCGAAATGCGTCGCCATCTCCATCCCTGGAGCCACGTCCTCGGCGGGAGCTGAGGTCGCTGCAGGCCACATGGGAAGACTCCGTCTGCCGCTCCCCGTGGTGCCCGATTGCTGTTCTGAAGCGGAGGGCGCAGGAGCGAGCCCGCTGCCTTGCTTGAGGCTAAGATTGATCAGGCGTTGCGCTTCAGCCTCACGGCGGCAAACCTCCAATCCAGAGGTCAGGTGGCGCTGCCAAAAATGCAGGTCCTTTGCGTAGAGGAACCAGCTCTCAGACAGAGTGCGCAATTCCAAGATCTTGGCGCTCTCGTCTTTGCCAAGCTTCTTGATGCTCACGGCCGAATGCAGATCGAGGCAACCGGTGCACAGCGGGCTGTACTCGGATCTGAAACACATCAGTTGGTGGTTTGATAGCAGCACGAGGAATGTCGGCTTCCACCCCACGGATGTGAGCGGGCCAATTGAGGCGCGAGACTCGCCAGCTCCTTCAACGCGGAGGTCCACCCAGGCGGCGTGCTCCTGGAAGATCGCATGGAGGCCACTGACTCTCTGAATGCTGTGCACCCACTGGCGCAGCGCGACATCACCCTGCGCCTGCACGTAAATCAGTTGCGACGGCATCTGCACACGAATGTACGGCCAGCCGGCGGACCCAAGCTTCAGAATCGACGTCGCCGTACGCAAGGGCAGCTGCAGCTGCACACCCCACGCGTGTGTGCTCGTGATGCGGAGGACCCCCATCGCATCCAATCGGGCGTTGCACGGCACCCAACGCTGCGCACCTGCGCGCTCCACGAAGACTTGCAGCGCGCCAACCATCAGCATGCTGTCCCCACCGTCCGCGCTGAATCTGTTCGTGACATCCCCGGAGCCGCCAACACCTTTGGTAGAGCCAGCCACGGACCGACGAAGACCTCCTGAGGACTCGCTGAGGTCGTCGCTGGCGCGCTTTTCCAGCCTTGGTGGGGCTGGGGATGGATCTGCGGGGTCACCCTCGTCGACGACGGCTTGCGCCGGCTTGAAGCTCGGCAGCAAGACTAGAAGGGAGCCCATCCAACTGAGCATGTCCTCGTCATCCGCGAAGTGAAGCACGTGCTTCCTTCCGCCATCGACTTCGAGCTCCAGATCAGAAAAGGGTGGCAGCGGCCTTGCGGACAGCAGAGACGTCAACGGCAGGCTGAGGTGAGTCTTGGCGCCCTCCTCCTCCTGATCCCGCACCTGCAACACCCCGTCCTGCATCAGCGCGCCGGTGCACATGGCCGCATGCTCTGGGCCGGCAGTGGCTCCCGATGAAATGCGCAACGGTCCACTTTTCCACGGCACTTTCTGGTCCATCCGCTTCTCCGCTTCGTGAAACCCTGTGTCTTCCATCCGCTGACTCAGCACCTCCTCCCACTGCGCAACGACGTCAGGGTCCGTCGAGCGCATGACAACTTGCTGTCCGAGCAGCCGTAGGAGAAGATGCTGACCGTCAGGCTCGGGCACGGAGCCAATGCCAGTGAGCATTCCGACACTGATGGAGGCAGAATACGGCGGGTGCGCCATGTGCATGAGCAGCATCTCCCCGTCGGCAAGGAGCATGCACGTGAACGGCGCCCACACCGCGCCACGCGGGCTCCACATACGCAGCTGAAGCATCGAGCTGAGCATCTGACGGCCGTCCACTTGAGCCGCCACCGCTGGCACCGTCCGCTGCCGTTGCAAAAGGCGCTTGGGGTGGAGCTCTTCAGTCGTGCTGGGCCCGGACTCTGATTGTGAGACGTGAGGTGAGGAGTCGGGCGACTCAAGCATCGTTTGATGGACCCGGCTCCTCTGCCTCGTCAAGGCCCTCTGCTCTGGCAGCATTTGGCGCGACTGTGGCAATGAGGGCTGGTGTTCTGCAGCAGATGGGGCCGCACCATCAGCAGCGGTCGTAGCTTCTGGCAGCCTGCAGCATGTGTCACTCAGTGACGCCGGCAGGGTTGGCGTGTTCGGCTGGGCGTCACGCCCACGAAGCTGTGCAGGCTCAGCCAGCTGGCCAAAAGCAAGCAGCCTGGCGTGCAACGCGGGCACGGCCTCTGCGTCGGAGAGCTCGTCGAGCCGCTCCAACAGCGGTGCGAGACCTGATGGGAAGAAGAGCTGATCGTCCACGAGGAAGCATCGCTCCTCCTTCAGGCCGCACGCCCTGGCCAGCGTGGCGCAGAAGACCTCGGGGGATGAAGACGAGAGGTCTCGCAATGCATCGGGCAGCTTCCCGTGCAGACACACAGCCTCCTGTAGGCGTGATGCTGTTTGACCACACCGAAGCGAACAGCCGCAGCTGTGGCAATGCTTCGCAATCGCCACCGCGCCCAGAAGCCGCAGCTGCTCCATGACGCATCGCTCCTCGAACCCTACCGCGCCAGGCGCACATGGCCGCACGCAGACGAGGAACGCACAATCGCTGCGCGATAGCGTCCCCATCAGCTCCGACATTTGCCGCATGATATTTTGGCACACCGAAGAGCGTTCGGGCCCTGCACCGGACTCGGGCGTGCCTTGCAGGAGCACGCAAGTGGAGCTCGAGAGGAGCTGCTTGAGGTCCCATGGCACCGCATCGTCGTTGCAGGCGCGGAAGCCCTGCGGATCGTACATGATCTCCGCGCCGTTGCCCGCCAGGTGGCGAACAAGGAAGCCGTCGCACTGCTCGCACCAGCGCGGGTTGCGCGCATGAGCGGCGGCCAGTTGGGCGCTCAGCCCGGAGTCCGTCGCCCCAGGCGCCTTGGCGTGCTGGTCGATGGCGCGCAGCAGCCCGAGCGGCACCTGCTCGAATAGGCCGAGGATGGTCTGGCTGTCCTGCTGCTCGGCCGTCAGAGACGCTTGGCGCGCTCCACCCCGCGCCCCGAGAACGGCCTGGAGCAGCAAATGGTGTTGCTTCTCCAGACAGTAGTTGGCGCATAGCTCCTCGAGCCCCACGTGTGAGCCACGCTCGAGCCCAGCCAGGTCCAGGAGGCTCGCGACCGCGGGCGGCGGGTTCGCGCCGGCCGGGCGAGTCGGATCCCGCAGCGAAGCGTCTGCTTGCTGGGCGATCCGGCTGAAGACCCGACTGAAGACTGCGCGTGCGAGCGCGTCGCGCGCGCCGACCGCCTCGTCCGGGTACAGGGGCGCCGCATACCGGCCGAAGTCGCAGTCGCCGTAGGCCCGCAGGGTCCGCTGCGTGAGCGCCTCTGCGAGGGCAGCCGGCTCCAGCTCGAGGAGCTGCGCGGCGAGCTGCGCACCCACAACGGCGGCAGGCCCACGTGAGCTCAGTCGGGCGGCAGGCGCTGCGGGCACGGGCGCGGGCACTCTACGGGCGGAGGTCCCGACCTGCAAGCTTGCATCGTCCTCGACCAAGTGCGCAAAAGAGTGGTCGGGCGACCGGCTGGGCTTGAGCTCGCCCACGTGCAGGATCCCCGCGAGCGCACGGAGGAGCTGCATTTGCTCCTGGTCCGCGATGCCGACGGCGGCAAGCGACTGCTGCCACGCCTCAAGCTCGGCCGTCTCGACACCGTCGCCGGGGTGCTGCACGTCTCGGTCCGCTGGAGCTGGCGCCTCGGCTTCCTTGGCGACGGCAGCCTCGCCGGTCGAGACCGACTGGGATCCCACCGCCGTGCCCAAGTAGTGGAAGCCGTGCCCATTGCCCAGGTGCAGCTGCCCGGCCAGACGAGGCGGCGCAGCAAGCAGCAGCGAGAAGACCCTGAAGGGCTGCCCGTCCGCCAACGGCACGCGGCACGTGTTGAGCCCGAAGCACCGTAGCCGCGCCTCTCTCAGTGCTCCGGTGGCGTCGTCGAAGTGCAACTGCACGAGGGTTGGGAGGGGTGTGTGAGTGCCAGGCGGGTGTCGTGATGGGCATGTGAGCGAGTGAGACGCGGGGCGTTTCCGACGAAGCAGCGCCGCTCTGCCACACACCTGCACGAGCCGGCTGAATTGCGAGGCGCACGAGTTGGCAGGTTGCGGCGCGCTTCCAACAGCTGCGAGCGCGTTGCAGCTCCCCAGCAGAGCAGCTTCCAGTGCCGCGGATCCCTTCGAGCCCCGACGGCACAGGTAGCGCACGATGTCGTCGAACTGGTGTGACTTGCCGGCGCCTCGCTCGCCGACCATCACCAGCGCCTGCGGCTTGGCCGATCGGCACAGGCGGCGATACACGGCCTCGGCCGCCGCAGAGGGGTGCGGTGGTCGGCATGTCGGGTCTGCGTCTGCCTGGGCGGCCAGCTGGGTTTCCGACAGCGGCGTCGTGCTCGACCGCACGCCCCCTGCCTGCTGTGGCTTCACAGCGAGAAGGACTCGAGGCCCAATCCATGTGTGAGCAGAGCCCTGCATGAAGCGCTGCTTGACCAGTGCCAGCAGCGTCGGCTCGCTCATGTGGTCCAGGCTGCCCGGGTCCTCGTGGTCGTTGCTTTCGTTTGCAGGCACCAGCTGCGTCGCAGCCAGCCTGAGCAGCTCGCCGCTGCCCTCGACCTGGTAGTAGTGGTGCCCTTCCGGCTGATCCGCCGGCCGATCGACGCTCAAGCACCGCGCAAAGGGAGAGTCGCGCTCCGCGCGGACCCAGACGCGAGTCGGGCCCAGTCCGGGCCCGTCCGTCGAGGTGCTGCCCGCCGCCATTTGGGACGTCGAGCCGTCGCCCTCTCGACGCCGCCCTCAGCCGGCTTCACCACCTCTGGTGTGAGCGTGAAGAACTTTCGGCAGAGGTGAAGCCTATGCAACGCCACTTCTGAAATAATTAAAAATGTAAAGTTTAAACTTTGTTTTTTGCGCTCTTTGCGAGGCGCACCGCGCGCCCACCAAAATCCAAAGAGGCACAAAGTTTAATTTTAGGTGCGGCCGTCCTTGGAGGGGAGTTTGAGTCGACAAGAGCGACTCGAGCGACA
>Ga0115006_10002135_pt1 | contig 12823 bp, 11 predicted proteins | sample ArcOceMetagenome_3_FD_88943 | JGI IMG/M metagenome (GOLD analysis project Ga0115006, IMG submission 88943) | Marine eukaryotic phytoplankton communities from Arctic Ocean - Arctic Ocean- Svalbard ARC20M Metagenome | ecosystem: Environmental > Aquatic > Marine > Oceanic | place: Arctic Ocean...
ACGTGAACGCCATCGTGGCCGAGGCCGCAAACGGCTACATGGGCATGGTCATGTCCTATGACCCAGAGGCCAAAGTCAGCATCGACTTTAACCATACCACCGAAAGCTGCATCTTCGCACCCGACCAAACCAAGGTAGTTGGCGGGCGCACTGTGCGCGTTCTGGCATGGTATGATAACGAATGGGGCTTCTCGGCGCGCATGGCTGACGTGGCTAGCACAATGGGTCGCTTACAATAATAACTTCATTTTGCGGGCTAAGGGCGTTTGCACCTTGGCACGACCTGCCCTAGCTTGCCGGAATGACCAACATCATCGCCATCTGGCTCGGCATCTTTATCATCGGCTTTTTCGTTTTGGATCACTTCGTGTTCCACCTCGACGCGATGACGTTCATCTTGCGTTTACTTATAGAGACGATCGCAAAAATTTCGTTCTGGCGGTAACCCATAACTTGGTTTTGCCCCCAATCACCTTGACCTTTGCGCATAAATCGCAATGTTAGCGCCAACAGTGGGATTTCCCCCACCTTTTCCTATCAGGAGGCCGCGACATGGCAGTCAAAGTAGCAATCAATGGTTTTGGACGTATCGGGCGCAACGTATTGCGAGCGATCATCGAATCTGGGCGCACAGACATCGAAGTCATCGCGATCAACGACCTTGGCCCTGTTGAAACCAACGCCCACCTTCTGCGTTTTGACAGCGTGCATGGCCGTTTTCCAGCAACCGTGACGACGACCGAAAACAGCATCGACGTTGGCCGCGGGCCAATCGCCGTCACAGCGATCCGCAACCCTGCCGACCTGCCATGGGCAAATGTTGATGTGGTTTTAGAATGCACCGGCATCTTCAACAGCAAAGACGCCTGCCAAGCACACCTCGACAATGGTGCCAGCCGTGTGTTGATCTCCGCCCCCGGTAAGGGCGCTGATAAAACTATCGTTTACGGCGTGAACCATGACCAGCTAACCGCTGATGACATCGTGGTGTCCAACGCATCATGCACCACCAATTGCCTTGCCCCCGTGGCCAAGGTGCTCAACGACAGTGTTGGCATTACCAAAGGCTTTATGACAACAATCCACAGCTATACTGGCGACCAACCAACTCTTGATACGATGCACAGCGATCTCTACCGCGCCCGCGCAGCAGCGTTGTCGATGATCCCAACATCCACTGGTGCAGCCAAAGCAGTGGGCCTTGTGTTGCCTGAACTTGACGGGAAACTCGACGGCGTCGCGATCCGCGTGCCAACACCAAACGTATCCTGTGTGGACCTGACGTTCGAATCCTCTCGTCCAACCACCATTGCAGAAGTAAACGCAGCTATTATCGCGGCAGCCGACGGCCCGCTGAAAGGCGTGTTGGCCTACACCGACCTGCCAATGGTTAGCACTGACTTCAACCACGATCCGGCCTCAGCCACATTCCACCTTGATCAAACTAAGGTTCTGGACGGCAACATGGTGCGCATCTTGGCGTGGTACGACAATGAATGGGGCTTCTCCAACCGGATGAGCGACACGGCTGTCGCAATGGCCAAATTTCTCTAAAATTGATAGCTGGCGTCTCTCACAAAGACGCCGGGTAAGCTATGCATTCAGCGCAACGCGGGTTGGATCAATGGGCAATTGTCGGACAGCGGATCTGGGCATACGCGCAAGGCAGATTACGCAAACTTAAAACCCGAAGGGGCCGCACCATGACACTGCTCAACAAAATCATCACAACAATGACCACACCTACACAAAAAACACAGATGACTGTAAAAGCTGCTGTCTCACGCGCAGACGTCGCGCGTATCACAAGCATCTGCGCATATAGCTAAGCGCGCAACTTTTCGTGCAATGCATTGACGACGGCGGCGGGGACAAATTTTGTCACGTCGCCATCAAGACGGGCGATTTCCTTGACCAGCTTTGACGCAATCGCTTGGTTCTTAGCATCAGCCATCAAGAACACGGTCTCGATGGAATTATCCATCGACCGGTTCATACCAACCATTTGAAATTCATACTCAAAGTCGGCTACAGCACGTAGGCCACGAATTATCACTGACGCGCCCACATCGCGGGCACAGCCGATCAGAAGATTCTCAAATGGGTGCACAACAACTTCGCAACCCACCTCCGCGCCAAGCGGGACACACTCGGCCTCAACCATCGCAACACGTTCTTCAAGGCTAAACAACGGGCCCTTATCGCGGTTAATGGCAACACCAATCACAAGCCGATCAACAAGCGTGCAACTGCGGCGAATAATGTCCAAATGCCCGTTCGTCACAGGATCAAAAGTGCCCGGATAGAGTCCAACGCGCATGGCATACCTCATGTTCAAATCACTATTGGCACGCAACATTATTGCGCCTAAGATTGCAAGGGTCAGTGACCCATGATCATGCCTTGCAACGCGTCTTTTTCCATCGACAGTTCTGACAGGCGTGCCTTAACCACATCGCCAATTGAAATCAGTCCGACCATGGCACCATCGTCCAGAACGGGCATGTGGCGAAACCGGCCTGCTGTCATCATCTCAAGTACGCTGTCCGCGGTGTCTGCTGGCGTGCAAGTGACTAATTTCGACGTCATAATCTTGGACACTGGCTCTGCCATTAACGCCACGCCGTTACGGCCCAGTTCGCGCACGATGTCACGCTCGGACAGAATGCCATCCAGCGATCCGGCGCTTTTGGACACAACTAAGGTGCCGATACGTTTTTCTGATAAGATAGCAACGGCTTCGGACACCGAAGACCCCGGTTTTACAGCAATCACACCAACATCGGCCTTGGCTTTTAAAATCTGGGAAACAATCATCAGCACGCTCCTTTGGCGATAGTCCGAGTGTTAAGTCTGTCAAATCACATGCGCGTCTGTCAAGGCAGCAGCGGCCTCTAAGGTTGCTACCTGCGTTTTAAGTCCAGCCATAAGGGCAGTCGCGAACCGAGACAGCCGCTCTGACTGCCGATCCGACGTATGACGCACAAGGTAGAATGATCGCAGCAAAGCGACATCATCGGTCAAGACACGGGTCAATTCAGGCACGCTTGGCAAGGCAAAGTCATGCACGATTCCGATGCCAGACCGCCGCAGCATTTGCATCTGCACAGCCACCGAATTTGACGCAAGCTGCACGCCCGCTTGTCCCATATCACCAAGATAGTCCAATTCCTTGTCAAAAATCATGTCCGGAATGTACCCAACCACTGCGCGCCCCTTAATGTCCGCCAATGATCGCACAGGCGATGCATCGCGCCGCGTCGCCAAATGCAGCTGGTAATCGGTCACCTTTTGAACTGTCAGCCGCCCCGCGGCAGGTGGGCTGACAGTGATCGCCATATCAGCCTCGCGGCGCGACAGGTTCACGACGCGCGGCAATGCCAATATCTGCACCTCCAAGTTTGGATTCACGCGCTGAATGTCGGCACAAACCTGCGGCAACAGAAAATTCGCAGCCCCATCCGGCGCGCCAATACGGATTTGGCCTGACAGTGTCGCCGCACCCTGCCCTGCATCGACGGCCAAGCTAAACGCAACTTCAGCCTCTGCCGCGCGGTCGCGCATTTGCACACCCAGATCAGTCAACGCGTATCCTTGCGGCGATTTCACGAACAACGCAGCGCCAATTGCCGTTTCCAAACGTGCCACACGGCGGCCCAACGTCGCGGGGTCCATCTTTAAAACAGGTGCCGCGGCAGTCAGACCTTCGGCCCGCGCAACAGCCAAGAATACCCGCATATCATCCCAGTTCATGTTTCGTCCTTACATTTTTGCAAAATGATTTTGGTATATTGGCGCTTTTACAGACAAAACCGCAAGGGTAAGGTGCTGTAAATCTCAGGAGGGACTCCCATGCAAGAACTGACCCATTACATCAACGGCGAACACGTCAAAGGCACATCTGGCCGTTTCGCAGACGTCTACAATCCAGCCACAGGCGAAGTGCAGGCCAAAGTGCCGCTCGCAAGCGCCGCTGAAATGGACATTGCTGTGCAAGCCGCAAGCGTAGCGCAACCTGCGTGGGCCGCAACCAATCCACAGCGCCGCGCCCGCGTCATGATGAAATTCGTGGCCCTTCTAAACGACAACATGGACCGTCTGGCAGAGGCCTTGTCACGTGAACACGGCAAAACCCTTCCCGATGCGGCAGGCGACGTGCAGCGCGGCCTTGAAGTCGTCGAATACTGCGTCGGCGCGCCTGAACTGCTCAAAGGTGATTTCACCGACAGCGCAGGCCCCGGCATCGACATGTATTCCATGCGCCAAGCGCTTGGCGTCTGTGCAGGCGTAACGCCGTTCAACTTTCCAGCGATGATCCCAATGTGGATGTTCGCGCCAGCCATTGCTTGCGGCAACGCATTTATCCTTAAACCATCCGAGCGTGATCCATCCGTTCCGCTGATGCTGGCCGAACTGATGGAACAAGCCGGCTTGCCTAAAGGCATCCTGCAAGTCGTCAACGGTGACAAAGAAGCCGTCGATGCGATAATCGCTCACGACGTTATCCAATCAATCGGCTTCGTTGGGTCCACACCAATCGCGGAATACATCTATGGGCGCGGCTGCGCCAACGGCAAGCGCGTGCAGTGCTTTGGCGGCGCGAAAAACCACATGATCATCATGCCTGACGCGGATCTCGACCAAGCCGCCGACGCATTGATCGGTGCAGGCTATGGTGCTGCTGGCGAACGCTGCATGGCGATTTCAGTTGCTGTGCCTGTTGGCAAAGATACCGCCGACAAGCTGATCGAAAAGCTGATCCCGCGCATCGAGAGCCTTAAGGTCGGCCCATACACAGCAGGTAGCGACGCGGACTATGGCCCTGTTGTAACAGCAGCAGCCAAGGCAAACATCCTTAGACTGGTTGAAACAGGCGTAGATCAAGGCGCTGAACTGGTCGTCGACGGTCGCGACTTTAACCTGCAGGGTTACGAAGATGGCTTCTTTGTTGGACCGCACCTGTTTGACCACGCGACCAAAGTCATGGACATTTACACCAAAGAAATCTTTGGACCTGTCTTGGTCTGCGTACGCGCTGAAACCTATGAAGAGGCGCTTGGCCTCGCAATGGATCACGAATACGGCAACGGCACCGCGATCTATACGCGCGATGGCGACACGGCGCGTGATTTCGCGAACCGGATCAACATCGGCATGGTCGGCATCAACGTGCCAATCCCTGTGCCATTGGCCTATCACACCTTTGGTGGTTGGAAAAAATCAGCCTTTGGCGATCTCAATCAGCATGGTCCGGACGCGTTTAAGTTCTACACACGGACCAAAACGATCACGTCGCGCTGGCCATCTGGTATTCGCCAAGGCGGCGAGTTCAACTTCAAAGCAATGGACTAAATTTGCAAATAATCGCTGGGCGGGTGAAACTAATTCATTCGCCCTGCGTGACTGTCAGTGAAGGCAGACCAGAACGGGCTGCAACAACTGTAACAGGATCAATCCATGACACATCCAACACGCCGTGACGCGCTTCTCCTTGGCGCCGCGTTTGTAGCACTGCCACTGACTGCCGCAATGGCCCGCGCTGACAGCCACACCACCACACATACAGTTGTGATCAAAAGCATGAAGTTCACGCCCGCCGATATTACGATCAAAGCTGGCGACAGTGTCACATGGGTAAACGAAGACCGCCCGCGGCACTCTGCAACCGATCTGGGTGGCGCTTTTGATACCGGGCTTTTGGCCACTGGTGACACTGCGACCTTAACTTTCGGTGACGCAGGCCAATTTGGCTACCGGTGCACACCACATCGCAACATGCGCGGCACGATCACGATTACCTAAGACAAAATGTCCATTCCACGTTTAAAAGGCCCACCAATTTGGTGGGCCTTTCGCGTTTTCGCGTGACGTGGGCCGATTGCAGGACTACTATTTGAACAAGCGTTCATTTCCGACAAAGGTGCCCCAATGGATTTTGCCCTCTCCGAAGAACAGACTGCCATATTTGACATGGCCCATGCATTTGGTGCCAAACATATCGCCCCATTTGCGCGACAGTGGGAAAAAGACGAGGTCATTCCCAAAACCCTTTGGCCGCAAATCGCTGAACTTGGCTTTGGCGGGCTATATGTATCCGAAGAAAACGGTGGGACGGGCTTAAGCCGCCTCGATGCGACATTGGTGTTCGAGGCATTATCGATGTCCTGCGCCTCAGTCGCGGCATTTCTGTCGATCCACAATATGTGCGCCAAAATGATCGACAGTTTCGGCACAGACGCCTTGCGTGATAGAATTCTACCCAAAGCCCTGACGATGGAAACCGTCCTGTCTTACTGCCTTACCGAGCCCGGATCAGGATCAGATGCAGCGGCCCTAAAAACCCGCGCGGACCGAACAAACGCGGGTTTCAGCCTGACTGGAACCAAAGCATTCATTTCAGGCGGCGGCTATTCGGACGCCTATATTGTCATGGCGCGCACTGGCGAAGTAGGCTCAAAAGGCATCAGCGCATTTCTCATCGACGACGGCACAGACGGCCTGTCTTTTGGCGGATTAGAAGACAAAATGGGATGGCGATCGCAACCAACACGCCAAGTACAGTTGGATAATTTGAACATTCCGGCCGAAAATTTACTTGGCGACGCCGGAAAAGGTTTCACTTATGCGATGATGGGGCTGGATGGAGGTCGCCTAAACATTTCCGCGTGTTCACTTGGTGCTGCGCAATCTGCACTCAACCAAACCATCACATACATGAGCGAACGCAAGGCATTTGGGAAATCAATCAACCAATTCCAAGGGTTACAATTCCGACTTGCTGACATGCAGATTGAAATGGAATCTGCGCGCACGTTCCTGCGGCAAGCGGCATGGAAATTAGACACTGGCGCACATGATGCATCCGCCTTTTGCGCCATGGCGAAAAAACTTTGCACCGAAGTCGGCAGCCGAACAGCCGACCAATGCCTGCAATTGCACGGCGGCTATGGCTATCTGGCTGATTACGGGATTGAAAAGATCGTGCGCGACCTGCGGGTCCATCAAATCCTTGAAGGCACCAACGAAATCATGCGCGTCATCACTGCACGGCACATGATGAAATGACCGATATCCTTATCCGAACTGACGGCCATGCTGGCCACATCACGCTTAACCGCCCTCAAGCGCTTAATGCGCTGACATGGGATATGTGCCTCGCGATTGAAAACGCAATCGACGGTTGGCGCCGCGACGATGCTGTCAAACTGATCATCATCGACGGCGCTGGCGAGCGCGCTTTTTGTTCCGGCGGCGATATCGCTGACATGTATGCCAGCGGGCAAAACGGCGATCTGGATTATGGACGCAAATTTTGGCGCGACGAATACCGGCTCAACAGCAAACTGGCCCATTATCCCAAGCCCATCGCAACCTTCCTGCATGGGTTCACTATGGGCGGAGGTGTGGGCGTTGGGTGCCACGCAAGTCACCGGGTTGTTTGCGAAAACTCGCAAGTTGCGATGCCGGAATGCACCATCGGCTTGGTCCCTGACGTCGGCGGAACCTACTTGCTTGCGCGCGCGCCCGGTTTTACCGGCACTTACCTTGGTTTAACCGGTGCACGTATGTCCGCTGGAGACGCCATTTTCGCAAGTTTCGCTGACCACTTCATCCCGCAACAATATTGGGATGACATAAAGTCTACGCTTGCACATACAGGCGACATTGCCGCCCTGCCCAAATACGCCTCACCACCTGCGCCGCTAGCAGACAAGCAAGCGGCTGTCGACGCGGCCTTTGCAGCCGATAACCTATCCGACATCCTGTTAGGTCCGTTGGACGCAGACATGCAAAAACCACTATACCGGAATTCCCCACTCGGGATGGCCTGCGGCGTAATCTTGATCAACCGCGCCCGTAAAGATGGCACGATCAATGGCGCCTTGGCCCAAGAATACCGCTTCACGCACCGCGCCGTCGAACATTCTGACTTCATCGAGGGCATCCGCGCAGCAATCATCGACAAAGATCGCAAACCACGCTGGCAGGCTTTGACAGACGCTGCCGTGACCAACATGATTGCCCCACTTGGGTCAGACGCATTTGAAGTGACAGGAGAAACGCCATGAGAATTGGATTTATCGGTTTAGGAAACATGGGCCTCCCCATGGCTGTCAACCTTCAGGCTGCGGGGTACGACGTCATTGGGTTTGACACCATCGCGCGCCCAGATGGGATCAACCTCGCTTCGGACGCAGCAAGCGCAGCAAAAGACGCCGATGTCGTCATTACGATGCTGCCTAATGGAAAAATATTGCAAGCCGTCGCAGCCCAAATCCACCCAGTCATGAAGCCCAATGCTGTCCATCTTGATTGCTCAACCGTTGATGTAGAAAGTGCGAAGATCGTCGCGCAAAACGCTGAAAATGCACACCTAATGCCCGTCGATGCCCCTGTATCAGGTGGGATCGGTGGGGCCACCAACGGAACACTAACTTTCATGGCCGGTGGCGATGCAAACGCGTTCGCCGCCGTCGAACAGCTTTTTGATATCATGGGACAAAAAGCCGTGCATTGTGGCCCAGCAGGCAACGGGCAAGCTGCAAAAATTTGCAACAACATGATCCTTGGCGTCACAATGATCGCGACCTGTGAGGCGTTCGTTCTGGCCGATAAACTCGGACTTGATCGTCGAGCAATGTTCGATGTTGTCAGCACATCGTCAGGATATAGCTGGACCATGAACGCATATTGCCCCGCACCCGGCATTGGGCCTCAGTCGCCAGCCGACAACGATTACGCACCTGGCTTTGCCGCAGAACTCATGCTCAAGGACCTCAACCTAAGCCAGCTCGCCGCCCAAGCCGCTGACGCAGATACCCCAATGGGGGCCGCTGCAACTGCTCTCTATACGCAATTTGTCGACAACGAAGATGGCATGGGGAAGGACTTTTCAGCCATGCTACCGCGCTTTGAAAAGCGAAACAGGGATAGCTAGATGGCACCGCATTTTGCTCAATTTGCTGTCGACGTAACACCACAAGATCTGCCGCGCGACGTGTTGACCGTCTTGCGGCGGTCGCTACTTGATACAATCGGTGTCGCGGCCATTGGGCGAACGACCAAAATGGCGGCGATAACGCGCAGCGTCGCCCCCATAATGGGTGGCGCCGGCGCTACATCCGCACGCATTTTGATGGACGGCACTCCGGTTAGTTCCACAGCCGCCGCAATGGCGGGCGCAATGACCGTCGATAGCGTCGATGCTCACGACGGCACGTCACCTTGCAAAGGGCATGCAGGCTCGGCTATTTTTCCCGCACTTTTTGCCTTTGCCGACAGACGCAACATCACAGGCGCGGAATTTGCGACTCTATTGGCCGTGGGTTACGAAGTCGCCTACCGGGCGGGTTTGGCGCAACACGCGACATGTGCGGACTACCATACATCCGGTGCATGGACCGCTATTGGCGTGGCCACTGCCTATGCCAAGGGGCTCGGCTGCGACATGTACACCATCCGGCAAGCCGCTGGAATCGCTGAATATCATGGCCCACGTAGTCAGATGATGCGCTGTATAGATCACCCTACAATGGTGCGTGACGGGGTTGGTTGGGGCGCGCCATCAGGGGTCACGGCGGCCTATTTGGCAAAGGCAGGTTTCACAGGTGCGCCTGCTTTGACGTGTGAACAAACACCCAAATTCTGGACTGATCTGGGCACCAACTGGCGGCTCGTCAGCGACACCCACTACAAGCCGTATCCGTGCTGCAGATGGGCGCATCCGTCAATTGATGGCGCGGCAGACCTAATGCGCAAGCACAAGCTGCACTATTCCGACGTCGCCTCAGTTGATATCCAAACCTTCCACAACGCGACCCGTCTTGCAGGACAAACCCCGCAAACGCCCGACGAATTTGCCTATGCGATCGCTTTTCCGGTGGCGACGATGATCGTGCGCGGACAAATCGGGGTGACTGAACTTGACGTGACAACGCTACAAGACCCCGAAATCTTGCGTATTTCGCGCAACACGCAGTTGATCGATGACCCGAATCTTACCAAAATCAGCGATGGAAAACGATGGGCCGCAGTCAGCATCAAAACCCGCGGTGGGCGGCAATTTGATGCCCCTGCCCGCACACCGCGCGGCGACGCCGATATGCCGCTGTCTGACGCCGAGATAGCGCAAAAATTCCACCTATTTGCCGACCCCGTTCTGGGTCAGTCGCGTGCAAACGAAATTGAAGCACTAGCAGGCGAATTTGACACGCTTGATACGGTAGATTTCAGCCGCCTCATCGACCTATGTCTTAGCCACCCTTAGGCTTCAACATCTCCGCCAGATAGCGACCTGTATGGCTTTCAGCGATTTTTGCGACCTGCTCAGGCGTGCCTGTGGCTACGATCTGACCGCCGCCATCTCCGCCTTCCGGTCCGATATCAATCACATAATCAGCAGTCTTTACGACATCCAAATTGTGTTCGATCACAACAACTGAATTGCCTTGATCGACCAATTCATGCAATACTTCCAACAGCTTGCGCACATCTTCGAAATGCAGCCCTGTTGTCGGCTCGTCCAAGATATACAATGTGCGACCAGTCGACTGACGGGCTAACTCCTTTGACAGCTTCACACGTTGTGCCTCACCGCCAGAGAGGGTCGTCGCCTGCTGACCAACCTTGATATAGTGTAGCCCCACACGGACCAGCGCATCCATTTTGGTGCGGATCGACGGCACAGCGGTAAAGAACCCCTGCGCTTCTTCAACCGTCATATCCAGCACGTCTGCAATTGACTTACCCTTGAACTTAATCTCAAGCGTTTCGCGATTATAACGCGCACCCTTACAGGTCTCACAGGTCACATACACATCAGGCAGAAAATGCATTTCGATCTTGATAACACCGTCTCCGTGACACGCCTCACAGCGGCCACCCTTAACGTTAAAGCTAAAGCGACCAGGCTTATACCCGCGCGCTTTGGACTCTGGCAGACCCGCAAACCACTCGCGCATCGGCGTAAACGCACCGGTATATGTGGCGGGGTTGGACCGCGGCGTGCGGCCAATCGCGCGCTGGTTAATATCAATGACCTTATCAAGATGCTCAAACCCTTTGATGGTCTCACACGGGCCGGGCGTCTGACGGGCACCGTTCAGCTTCATCGATGCGTTTTTAAAGAGCGTCTCAATCGTTAGCGTCGACTTACCGCCACCAGACACCCCAGTCACACAGACAAACTGCGCCAATGGAAAATCGACCGTGATATTCTGCAAATTGTTGCCCGTCGCCTTGACCACGGTCAGCTTTTTCTTGCTGCCCTTGCGGCGTTTGATCGGCACGGGGATCTCACGGCTACCCGTAAGGTATTGTCCCGTAATGGAATTTTCGTCGGCCATAATTTGGGCAGGGGTCCCCTCTGACACTACGCGGCCACCATGCACACCAGCCCCTGGACCAATATCAAACACATAATCGGCCTCGCGAATGGCCTCTTCATCGTGTTCAACGACGATTACGGTATTTCCTTGATCGCGAAGGTTTTTAAGGGTTGTCAACAAACGGTCGTTGTCACGCTGGTGCAGGCCAATTGATGGCTCATCAAGCACATAAAGCACACCTTGCAGGCCAGACCCGATTTGTGATGCCAACCTAATCCGTTGGCTTTCTCCACCAGACAGCGTGCCGGAATTCCGGCTCAGCGACAGGTAATCAAGGCCGACATTATTCAAAAACCCAAGTCGTTCGCGAATTTCTTTAAGGATAGCAACTGCAATCTCATTGTTTTGTTTGCTCAGGTCAGCGGGCACGGATTTACACCATTCATACGCCTCTTTGATCGAAAGCTGTACGACTTTACCAACATGAGAATCGCCAATGCGCACCGCCAACGCCTCTTCGCGCAGACGGTATCCACCACACGCCGCGCAATGACGGTTATTTTGAAAACCTTCAAATTCTTCGCGAATCCAGTTGCTGTCGGTCTCGCGGTACCGGCGTTCCATATTCGGGATAACGCCTTCAAACGGACGGCTGACCTGATAAACGCGGCCACCTTCGTCATAACGAAATTTTATCTCTTCCTTGCCAGACCCGCGCAGGAACACCTCTTGGATCTTCGGATCAAGCTCTTTCCAGCGCGCGTTTTTATTAAACCCGTAGTGTTTGGCAATCGATTCAATCGTCTGCAGAAAATACGGCGACTTTCCTTTGCGCCAAGGGGCCAAGGCACCGTCGGCAATTTTCAACGTAACATCGGGGACAACCAGCGCCTCGTCGAAAAACAGCTCGACCCCTAAACCATCACAGCTTGGGCAGGCCCCAAATGGCGCGTTAAACGAAAACAAACGCGGCTCGATCTCGGGAATCGTAAAGCCACTGACAGGACAAGCGAAATTCTCCGAAAATGTCAGGCGTTCTGGATCGCCTTCCGCCGGGGCAGTTTCCAAAATTGCAATGCCGTCGGCCAGATCAAGCGCTGTGCGCAAACTATCCGCAAGCCGCGTTTCTAACCCGTCGCGGACAACAATCCGGTCGACAACCACATCAATATCATGGCGAAATTTCTTATCAAGCGTCGGTGGTTCATCCAGTTCATAAAATTCGCCATCAACCTTCACTCGTTGAAAGCCAGCTTTACGTAACTCCAAGAATTCTTTGCGATATTCGCCCTTACGGTCACGCACAATTGGGGCCAGCAAATAGCCACGTGTCCCATCTTCAAGCTTGATAATCCGGTCAACCATATCTTGCACTTGTTGCGCTTCAATCGGCAAACCCGTTGTTGGGGAATACGGCGTGCCAACGCGGGCATAAAGCAAACGCAGATAATCGTAAATTTCAGTGATCGTACCGACGGTCGAACGCGGGTTCTTGG
>Ga0115006_10002136_pt1 | contig 12821 bp, 14 predicted proteins | sample ArcOceMetagenome_3_FD_88943 | JGI IMG/M metagenome (GOLD analysis project Ga0115006, IMG submission 88943) | Marine eukaryotic phytoplankton communities from Arctic Ocean - Arctic Ocean- Svalbard ARC20M Metagenome | ecosystem: Environmental > Aquatic > Marine > Oceanic | place: Arctic Ocean...
AGGAATTAAACCAAAAAAATACACTTGAAATTAAAAAATTTAATATACAATTATTATACATCCTATGTTTTACATTTTTTTACTTTTAACATTTTTTCATGTATTGCTTTAGACGAAGTATTGTATTTTTTTTAATAGTAGTGTTCCTTAAATCCAAATAAGATGTAGGACTGCTTTTCCACTCGACTAGATCACCTATATCTTTTATATAATCACCATAACCATGTTCTCCTTTGTTCCATATAAACCCGAATTTTTTTACTAATAATGGACCACTTAATTCGTTAGAATCTGATACTATTATCTTGATCCCAAGATCTAAAGATATTATAATGGGTATCATTATAGTAACAGTAGATAATCCTTTACGTCTGCTTATTGTGCGTGTACACGTCCATAAAATATCTATATAAAATATTGGTTTAACCAATATTTTAAATCCTATATAAGATAGTATATTATTATTTTTATCTTTTATTAGTATATACACAGTATCACAATCTTCTAATTTATAATCAGGACAATTTGATGTTTTAGTGACATTATATATTTCTTCTATTTTTTGTATATCATTACATCTATGACATTCTATTGTATAATCCTTTTTACAATCATATAACCATTTATTTATTTTTGATAACGTATTTAATAAATATTTTTTGTCACATGTATCAGAACTTTCCATTTTATTTATTGAATTTTAAATAAAATTTAAAATATATAATTATTTTCCTATCACTTGAAATTAAAAAATTTTATGGGGAATTCAAGATCCTTTGTACAATTCGCAATACACAATACCAGAGAATTTACATACTTCACATCTATATTCTTTTTCGCCGTAGAAAGTTCTACCAATTCCATTACAAGTTTTACATTTCCAAAAACATCGTTCTTTACAATATTGACATTTTTGGAAATTTTTTTTGATATTTGTATTAAATGAACGATTAAAAATGTGATGAGTATAATTAATATTTAGAATATTAATTTTTTTAGTTACGTTAAACATATTATAATTTATAAAAAATAATATTTCTATAAATTATAATATGTTTATAAAGAATTTATTTGATTTAAGATTAGAGATGTATGTTTTTTAAATGTCTCAAATCTGAACAGTCAACAATAATTTGTTTAACACTCACGTTTTCCAAGTTAATGTAAAAATACCTTTAAAAGAAACTTTTGAAAATCATATACCTGTTCATAATTGTTTTCTTACGAATAAAATTGAATTTGTAATTTATTATATAAAAATATAATAAATTATGCCTAAGAAAGCAAGAGCAAAAAAGAATAGTAAAAATGGTAGAAATGTATTGAGTGAAAAAAGAAAACTTTTAATGCCTGATAGCGATGGACAAACTTTAGGATTCATTGAAAAGGCTTTAGGTTGTAGATTTTATACTGTATCTTGTGTTGACGGTAAAAAACGTCGATGCAAAGCTAGATCTAAAAGATTAAGAATTAATATTGCTGATTTGGTTCTTGTTTCATTAAGAGATTTTGATGATAAAAATGCTGATATTATTCATAGGTATACAAAAGAAGAACCCAGACAATTTGTAAAATTGGGTTTATTACCATCTGATAGTTGTTTAGAAACAATGGAAGATGATGATATTGGAATAATTTTTGATGATGCTATAACAACAGAAGTACTTGAAAATATTTAAAATAGTTTAACAATAAATAATTTAAATAATTTTATAAAATTATTTAAATTATATTCTTAATTATATCTATACCACCACCAACACCACTTGCTGCAGCCGCAAATTTATATTTACGAGTCAAGTAAACACCTACCCAAGCAGAAATCACTGTAATGATGCCTATAATTATTAAAACGACTCCTAGAGTTTTACTTGGTATATCAATTTCTGGGTTGACACTTGGATGATTTGGATCGTACCATATTTTTATATTTTCACTCTTTTTATAACCATTTGAAGATGTAGAAGTTCCTTTATAATTTTTACCATTTATAGTATATGTATAGGTTGTTGAACATGATTTTGAATTTTTATCTAATTGATTACATATACTATCTGATATAACTGTTCCGTTAACTGATTTTAGATGAGATTTATGATAAATAATATATATTCCACCTATAATAAACATAATTGATATTAGTGTACCGAAAATAGCACCTATCATAGCATATACTCTACCAAAAGACGCTGCATCAGAATAAATTTCGCTTCCAAGAGACTGTTTTTTATCCATTTATTACAATAAATATTATAATATTTATTATAAAATATGTTCTCTAAAAGTTAAAGAATATCTTTCATTATCAGATTCATTTTTAAGTATAGAATGAACCCAATTCATTTGTGAATTTCCACCCATTATAAATAATGAATTATCTTCTAATACTAAATCGAAGTTTAAATATTTAGAATCTTTGTCTCTAGTCATTAAATGTGGAATAGTTCTTTCAAATCTAAGGGTTCTACTAGAACCAATAGATAGAATAATAATAGTTGGTTTATCACCAAATGATAGTTTGTTATCTTTATGAAATCCTATTCTATTATAACCTTTTTCATAGTAATTAATTAAAATGCTATTTAGACTAGGACTTTTGATATTTTTATCCTTTAGAAATATATTACAATGTTTTTGTATTATATCTTGTATGTTAATATAATCTTTATTATAATCGAAAGATCTCCATCTATCGTATTTATTTAACCATTTATCACAGAAATATTTATTGTTCATATGAAACCATTTTTGTTTTCTTTTAATTATATCACCATTATATGAGACACCGTCTTTCCAATTATTAGTATTTTTTAATATGTTTTTTATATTTTCATATTGTTTCTTGTCAAGAAAATTTTTTTTATAACTGAAAAAAGTAATTCCATTCTTATCCTGTATTTCATTAATTATCATTTTTAAATACTATATTATTATGTATTTACACCTTTAAACATTTAAAAAACATATATTTAAAGACTATAATTAAATTACTAATATGACTACATTAGTTAATAATTTGATTATGGAATTATGCCATGAGACTGATGATATAGATGAATGTGTTAATAAAAATGACTACGTAAAAGTTATAACGGATTTATCTAATTCTCTTAAAAATCGTGTTATAACATTAGAAAAATATTTTAAACAGTATGGAGAAGATGAGTGTAACGAGATAATAAATAAATTAAGTACGATGTATCAATTTTCAGGTACAAAAATACTACAAGAGTATTTATATGAAATATCAGTAAATTCAATATTACCCATTATGTTAAAACTTGTTTGTGTAAAAAGTTTATGTAGTTTCAATAATAAATGTGGATATACTGCATTAAACAGTGTATGTAAGTCTGAAAGTATGAAAGATTTACCTACACCGTGTAAAATTGATGCTATATGTTTATTAATGAAAAATAAAGAATATAAGAACGAATCATTATTGTATTTTATAAAAATAATAAATGATTGTTCTCTAGAATGTGATTTTAGATATAAAACTATATTATCTCTAGAAAATAAAGATATTAAAAACAAAAAAAATTATATTAGAGAATCGTGTATAGAATTTTTAAAGGAAGTAAAAAATATGACTTTATATAGAATATTAGCATGTCAAAACATTTTACAAAAATATAAAATTCTTAAAGAATTAAGGGTTGAAATAGAGGATATTATTATGACTTTTGCACAAGATTCAGAATTAGATTATAATTTACGAGCTGATGCAGCGGATGTAATATTGAATTTGGGTTGTGAAGATAATATTGAATTGGCCCGTAAAATAATAATTATGTTAGGTACAGAAAATACACATTCGAGAAGTATTTATGATAATAAACAAAATGTTCATATAGATGAAATAGAAGAGAGTGTGTTAATTGGTTTAGAATTTTTAGCAAGTTTGTGTGTCAAAAAATGTGATAATTTAATAATAGATTTTGATTATGTAAAAGGTAAAATACTAAAAATTATTGAAAGTGATAAACCTAAAAAAGATGTGGAAAAACATATAATAGAAAAACATAAAGAAAAGGTCGATAAAATAAAATTATCTCTTAATCGTATTAATATGGATAGAGTTTTGTATGGAACTTATAATCTATATTTAAAAAATGTAATAGTAAGAGTTTGGACTTACTTAAAATCTCATAAATCAGAGAATGATATGATTAAAAGACTTTTAGAAGAATTATACGATATGTCGGGGACCTGTTCATCCGGTTTTTTAAGTAGATTAATAAATGTTATTTCGGGTTTTGGGGATTTTAATATTAGAATTTCATGGAAAGATCAAATAATTTCTAATTTATCTGGTAGATTGAATTTTAGAGCTAAAAATATAACTAATCCAGATATTATAGATGAAAATATAAAGAAATACTTTATAGAAACTGACAATAACGATGATAATGATACAAAATTAGAAAAATTACAAGAATTTCAAGGACGAATATTTGAACAAATGTCAATACCAAACATAAAATACGCACTAAGAAAAGACTTTCTTACATTTTTTAGAGTTAATATGTTAAGTATAAGAGAAGAAATGTATGAGGAATTTAAAAACTATATTTCAGATACTGATTATGATTTGTACTTTAGAACTGCTATTTCTCATTACGAAAGTGGTGAATATGTATAAATTTATATTTTATTTTATATAATAAATGTCTTATATGTCAAATGAACAAAAAATTAAAAATAAAATTCTTTTAAAAAAAGGCAGTGAACCTTATTTTCCTAGTTATAATAATATCACAAAAATAGTAAATGATATAGATCATTTACCTTACACAAGATTTTACAGAGGTAGATACAAAAGTGATAAACCTATTGTATTTGAGAGGGAAGCGGGGTGGAGACCAATTAAAAATAGTTGTTATAATGTAAAGAATCCTAATACTGAATCTAGCTATCCTAATCATTGTTTCGAGACAGCTTGTTCAACTGTTTACCCTTGTTATCCCCAATATCTTGATAAATTTAGCGATAAAGAAGCATTAGATGTACAATTAAATAGATCTTGTATTGTACAATACAGATAATTATATTGATATTTTAAAGATGTAAATATCAATATAAATATTTTTTATTTTTTATTTTTTATATATTCTATTAATAAAAATGTCGTCATTATCTTTAGATGCATCACTTAGAACTTGTAAAGTCGATACCGGCGATGCAAATCGTATGGAATCCGATAGATTTCTTAACCCTCACAATATGGCATGTATACCATGGAATGGATATAATCTTAAAGGACAAGCTGTCTGTTCCGATTCTTTTTACACTAAACGTCCTGGATGTAATTCAGCTGTAGACCGCGTTGATGTTGAAAGCGAACTCAGACCCGATTATGCAGCTTATGTTAACCTTAATATGGGTGGTATTGAAGGTGCTATATATGGTAACTCCGATAACACAAACACGCGACAACGCGGTGGTCACTCAAATAAATATTTAGAATCAAGAAGAACAGTTGGTGGAGGTTTTAACAACGATTTTCAAGCAACAAACTATGATACCTGTAGAGGAAACGCGTATGAAGTTGCTATGGCTCAAGAACAAAATCGTAGAATGGCTCACTCTAATAACTCATACCACTCTTACAAAAAAATGCAAGCAGCTAACAACAATAGTTGCGGAAATTAAATAAAAATATTAGATCATTTCAATAATTAGTTATAATTATTGAAAATATATTTTCAATAATTATTCTTTTAAATATAAGTTAAACACTTATAAATTATAAATAAATGATTGAAAAAAGTTTAGATAATTCACTTACAAATATTAACGGATTTGATAAAATTTTAAAATATTATATTGATAATCGTGGTAATAAGTTAAATAATTGGTTAGAATTTGATCGTTTATTCGATAAACCAGGTAAACAAGGAATAGTCGGATTATTTAATATTAAAAAGAATAATACAGATGACACGGAATGCAATAAGAATACTAAAATTGTCTTTAAAATATCACAATATATAAATTATTTAGTTTATCACGAATATAGTGTTATGAAAGGATTAAACGAGTTATCACCATATTGTCCACATTTTTGTAAAACATTTGGTGTCATATCATCGGAAATAGATCCAAAAATCAGAGAAACTGATAACCCATTTAGAATAACTTCAAAATACCCAATAGAACAAGAAATATTACTTACAGAATATGTAGATAATTCTACAAAATTTTATAACTATATAAAAAGTTCGAAAATTAAAGACAATATAATATATTCAACTATTAAACAAGTTTTAATGGCTGTGTCTATTGCACAAAGGAAAAAACAATTTACACATTACGATTTACATTCTTGTAATATTATGATGAAAAAGTGTGATAAAGATCTTGTATTTTTATACGTATTAGATGAAGATAACCAATTTTGTGTTCCTACTAACGGACATTTTCCTATTATAATTGACTTTGGATTTTCATACATAAAAGATCTAAATAACGGTCCAGCATGGCCTAGTTTAGGACATACACATGTGGGGTTTATGAGTGATAGATTTGATAGTATGTCTGACCCTAAACTATTCTTGACAACAGTAGCGTATGAGTTAAAATTAAAAAGACGTAATAGAAATACTATCAAGTTTAATCGTATTGTTAAAAATATTTTTAATAATCTTAAAATAGATCGTAAATCTGGATGGGATGAACATACCGAAATAAGTTCATCTACTTACGTATTGAATATGTTAGAATTTTACAAAACGGATTCTAATATATTTAATAACTACGATCATTATTGTTTAGATATACTACAATCATTAATTATACTACCTCTACAAGAACAAAAATACGATAATATAGGTCAAAGTTATAAAGCATTCGTTAAAGAATTTGTCAAAATAGAAAATGAAATAGGAAACCCTTATTACAATCTATATATACTAAAAGGTATAATAGATATAGCAAGAGAAGTTAGACCAGATTACTTAAAATCTGGTAATACACGAAAAAATTCTGTTAATTATTTTAGAAAATGTGTCTACGAAAGAATAAATTTTGTTTCTAGTTTTTGTAGACCTAAAAAAATAAATTTCGATATAATGTTATGTTCATTATTTTGTTTATGTAAAAACATAGAAGGGATTTTATACGAGATAACTGAATCTCAAATGAATAAAAAATTAAAATTATACAATAAGATGCCTTTAAAAAATATAGAACAGATATTTGGTACTATAGATATAAATTTACCTGATAAATATGAATACAATGAAAATACAACTATATACGTTATGGATTGTATTAAAGAAACATGTGAAAGGTTTGAATTAAGTAATAATCAAATAAGTGAAATAAATAAAACTGGATCTTTAGTAAAAGGTTCATTTTTATACGAATTTTATAAAAATAATAAAGAATAAAATATTAAATAATATTATTATTTAATAAAAAAGAAAATCTCCTAAACGTAAATCACGTAGCAGAAGAGTTAAAAGAAAATCTCCTAAACGTAAATCACGTAACAGAAGAGTTAAATTAAACTTTTTTAGTAATAAAAAATATTATACTTGTGATAAGACCTGGATCACGTGGGGAATGTTTAGAATTTAATAAAAAGAGTGAATGTGAAAAACATAAGAAGGTAGGTAAAAATTGTAGTAGATATAGACATGTATGTGAAAATAGTTGTATAAGACATATTTTAAAAACCGATAGACGTAAAGTAGAAGAGATTAAAAGTCGGATTCGAACATTTGATAGGAAAAAAGAACTTAATGTACGTAAAGCTAATAGAGAAGAAGTTAATAAAGTAAGAAAAGATATTAGATTTCTTAGAAGTAAAGCTAATGAACAAAAGAAAATAGCGATTGAGTATAAGAAAATTAAGGATGAAAAAAATTTTATAAAACATGCTAGAATATATAAAAGAATCTTAGAAAAAATAGATAAGATGACAAAAATAACCTAAAGTGAGTGTTTTATTTTTTTATAAAAAAAATGTCACCCCATAGACGCATAAGACATAATTCTAGAAATAATGATAAAAAACTTTTAATTAACAACAAATGATTTTTTAATTATTCCATATATTAGAAACTGTTGATATATTAAACAAACGGTTTAAATTAAAGTTTAAATGTTTCTAAACTCGTTTTTCTTTTAACTTCAAATATACTAGTAGGTGGTGTTTTTGATAAAAAAGTTTTTAAGTATAAATTTGTAACAGGAGAAATTATAATTTTATTTATATTAGGAGTATTATCAGGAGTATTATTAGGGGTATTAGGAGTATTATAAATAATATTCATAGGAGGAGTTTTTCCAGTCCACATTTTTAATACATTTATTGTTTCAGGAGACATTTTAGTCATTTATTATTGTTAATTATTTTTTAATATGTATAATATTTATATTCTTTATCAGGAAACATTCGAAATGTTATAAATAACGATACATAACTTCTAATTATTAAATAATTCTAGATGTGGAGATGCAAAAAAAGAGTTGATTCATTAGTGTTCGTGATAAATATAATATAAAATATACTAATTTTATATTAAAATAACTAATCTAATTATCTTTTACAAGATTTTAACGATTTTTCGTAAATATTATATAACTTAACAAAGTTATCTTTTCCGTAATATTGTAATAATTTATTTTTGTTCTTTTCTAATGTATTATCATCATAATTAAATTTAAGTGAATTTCTATTTGTTTTTATATAAGCGAATACATTAAGAGTTGTTCCTATCAAAACAGAAGCACTTAGAATAAAGTTATAAATATTTCCACCAGGAATATATTTAATAGGTATAATATATAAACCGGATGAAGCACCAGCACACGCTAAAAATCTAAGACAAAATGCGACAACTTGATTTATTTTCCATGGTAATATACAAGCGGCTGCTACATATCCCGATACACCAAAAACTCCGGGGCTTTCTTTATATTGAATATAACTACTACTTTTTTTAACATTATTATTAGATGTACAATCATAAGTTTGTTTTCCGTAAATTCCTCCGGGACTTGCTAATAATTTCTTCCCAGTAAAAGTTTTAGAAAGTGTACTTGGGACACCTTTTGTGACACATACAATATCTGGAAATAATAATTTACTAAACGATGCGCAATTAATAGAAATTAATTTACGATTACGTTTCTTGCTTCTATATAATATATTTTCATTTTCATCTAGTATAGTTCCTCCTCCTAAAAAACATAAGTCTTGTGTTAAATTATAAACTAAATTTGAAGATTGTCTATAATAACTAAGTGAAGGAACATACATATATTGGGATTTAACAGATTTTTTTATTCTGAATATAGTGTCAACTGTATATTGTCGTAAAGGATAAGAATCTTTTATTAAAACTTTTTTAAGGTTTTCAATATGGTCTTTTGTCAAAAGTCCTACAGCTTTAAGCTCTATAAAGTTATTAACATCTATATTTTTATTACGAGCTCTAAAAATTTGGGAAGTAAAGTCGTTGTCTGGTGAGTTTATTACATGAGCTGTTCCAATTTCATCAGTATCTAAATTTATTTTTCTTTTATCTTTCTTTTTATAAAATTCAGTTGGAACAACAGGCAAATCTTCTGGATCTGTCCATGTTCCAAAAGATACGCGTCTATTATTTATAGGATTATCTATTGTAATCATTGTGTGACCATATTTCACTGCATTCTTAATGCCAATAGAGCTACGTTTTTTAGTGCTCCATATTCTTATAATAGAATTTTCTTGAATAACATCTGTATTTAAACCAGTTCCTCTAAAAATTGGTTCAAAAAAAGATATACTTTCTGTGTCTTTTTTTGTTCCGGTTATTAATCTTTTTCTTATAGTATTATATGAGTCTTTCCACTCAGAAAGTGTATATATTTTATTGGTTTCTTGATCAACTATCTCTATATTGATATCTGGATCGTCTCTAATATCTTCTAATTCATAAAATTGAATATTTTTAGTATCACCGGACCATTTATAATCATTTTTTTTCCATGTAGTCAGATTTTTGAATAGATTATCTACATACCATCTAGTACATACTTTATAGTCATTAGAAGAAGCCATATTATTCTTAACACGTCTTTCTTCCATAATAGGTCTATCCCTACCCATAGGAGATGGACGACGTGATTTACGGATACCCGATATATCTCTTGTTATCTTTTTCATTTATTATAAAAATGATTTTTTTTTTAAATTTTATAATTAATATTGATAATGAATAATTTTGTGTATTCTAAAGAATATAATATCAAATGTCTTGGTCTTGAAAAGATACATCCATTCGATACATGTAAGTTTGAGAAGATAGCAAAACATCTAGAGGAAAACTGCGGAATTGATTCATTTGTGTCTGTTAATGAAGTAAGCGATAATGAACTTCTTGAAATTCATACCCAAGATTACTTAGATAGACTTAATAACAGTTCAGAAGTTGCCGATCTGTGTGAATTATTCTTTATGAGATTTATGCCTATTTCAGTTATAAAAAGATATATGCTTAGCCCTATGAGACATCAAGTAAAAGGTACTATAAAAGCAGGAGAATTAGCTATTAGAAATGGGTGGTCTGTTAATATAGGTGGAGGAATGCATCATGCATCCTCTGATGATGCAGGTGGATGGTGTTTGTTTAGTGACATACCTTTATCAATAAAAAATCTTATGTCTAAAAAAATGATAAAGAAGGCGATGATAATTGATCTTGATGTACATCAAGGTAATGGAATTGAATCTGATATAAGTATGTTTAAAAATAATAGTATTTATATGATTGATTGTTATAATCATGATATTTATCCACAAGATGAAGAGGCAAAGGATAATATAGATATAGATATTAAGGTAACACCGTCTACGACTGATAAAACATACTTAAAGAGAGTTAAAAACTCTTTAACAAAAGGTTTAAAGAACTTTAAACCTGATATAGTATTCTATAATGCGGGTACTGATATTTTAGATGGAGATCCTTTAAATGGTGGTGTAAGTATAAGTCATAAGGGTGTTATAAAGAGAGATGAATTAGTTATGAAAACCTTTATAGATAAAAAAATTCCTATAGTTATGGTTTTATCAGGAGGGTATTCTTCAGAATCTGTAAGTGTAATTCAAAATAGTTTATCTAATCTATGTAAAAAACTTATGTAAAAAACTTAATAATATATTCATAATAAATTCAAATGTAAAATAAAAATATTTTACATTTATAAAAATATAAATATTTATATTTAACACGGTTTATTTCCATCCCACCCATCGTTCCCATAACCCACAATCACCTTTTTATCAGTATCTAAATGATAATACTCTACACGTCCTTCACTAAATACGTATACTGTATACGCCTTCCAAGGAGGTCCTTTTATTGTTCCAGGAACATTAAATTGTCTTTGTAATTTATATAAAATACTGTCTTGTTCAGGATTATTAATTCTTTTATTTGTACCATTAATTACTTGAGATGTATAACATAGTAATAGAGATCCACTTGAATTATCATTAGTATTTACGTATTTTCCTGTATGAGAATTTGTTGATTTTATATTACTAAAAGTTACATTTTTGATATTACAACTTTTAATAAAATTAAATATTGTTCTAAATGGGTTCGATGTTTCACCTGAAGGAGATGGATCTTGAACGCTTACTTGAGTTATTGGGGCGTAATTTTTGGCTTTTATAAATTTAGGTAATGCTACTGCTAAGGCGTGTGCCTGTTCACACCCAAAGGGTGATAATCCTTGAAGACCATAGGTTTTTTTTTCTCCAGATGGCAAATAACCAGTATATGTACCTGTAGACCAATTATCTAGATCACATCCATGTCTTATAACAATTACCTTTTTATCTTTACCTTTTCCCATATCACATTCAGTTAAAAAACTACATTTAGAAGTACATATGTTATTATTTAACGGGGTTCCATCACAACATTCTATACTATCTTGGGTGCTTTCATTGTAATTTATACATTGTTTATTACTCCCTCCGCCAGATGGAGGTGATAATGGACATCTTAGCGATCCTTTATTATCTACTATTGCAACCTCTCCATTACAACAAGGGGCTGGTGTTTTTTCGAAAATATTAGGAGTATAAATATCTTCTCCTGTATAAGCACATTTTCTATATTCTTTATCTGTTTCATAAAAATTTTCACCTGATTTTTTGGGTATAATCATTAATATTAACAGTATAGTTAACATAACAATAATAACAAGTATTAAAATACATATTAGTTTGTGTGATTTCATTTATATAATAAACTTATTATATTTTTTATGTAAAATAGTCATTGACTTAAAAATGAAAATTATTTACGTATTTTTTTATTTTATGACTACTTATGATTAATATAACCATAAAAAATGTGAATATGAAAAGTATGGACAATGATGTAAAATGGAAAGTTACTCAACTCCCATTTTTAAAGTCTTTAGGGAAAAAATATTTTAAAACTATTTTAAAATCTAAAAAAATAGAAATACATGAAAAAATTCACAATGAGTATTGCACATATAACAGATACGAAAAAAAGTTAAAAATTGATAATATTAAAGATTTGTCAATGTCAGTATTTAGATACTATTTATACAAAATAAACCCTGACACTAATTCCCCAGATCATATATTAAAGAGTGAAGCTTTTGAATTAGAAAAATTAATATCTGGAGAAGAAGAATCTAATAAAAGGTTATATACACTTATAACAGCATCTACACAATCAGGGAAAACATTTCTTATTATCGCATTATGTAATATTCTATTAACTATAGATTACACAACTTGTTTTATTGTTAAAAGTATCGCACAAAGACGACAGTTA
>Ga0115006_10002138_pt1 | contig 12815 bp, 13 predicted proteins | sample ArcOceMetagenome_3_FD_88943 | JGI IMG/M metagenome (GOLD analysis project Ga0115006, IMG submission 88943) | Marine eukaryotic phytoplankton communities from Arctic Ocean - Arctic Ocean- Svalbard ARC20M Metagenome | ecosystem: Environmental > Aquatic > Marine > Oceanic | place: Arctic Ocean...
CGTGCGAGGGCGACCTGTTGTGGCCCCAGCACGGCCAGCAGGGCTGCCGTCACCACAGCGCTCAGCGCTGCCGTGGCGACGACACCCTGCACCAGCCGCCTTCGCATGGTGCGAAAAGCCGCGACGCGGATGGCCGATGCTCTCCGAGTCACTGGCAGGCTGAGATTTCGTCGGCCACGAACTTTTTGACCTCAGTTCGCGGCAAAAATCGTTTGAAAGCCTCCCATGGCAGACAAAGGGGGACGGACGGCCAGTGCGTCCACCAGCATGTCCCCCGGGGGGGACGGACGGCCGTCGGGGGACATGCTGGTGGATGAGCTGCTGAAACTGTGCGCTGCTCGATGCGAGGCAGCGGGATTGCGCACCGCGGATGTGTTGAATGCGATGCTGCAGCGGCACGCCGAGGCAGATGCCGGCGCGGTGCAGGCACCCGCGCAGGGAGCGCAACAGCCGACGACGGGCGACCCCGTCCACACGGCGCAGACGGGCATCATCAAAGTGCCCAAGGAGATTGTGCCTGGAGACATGGTTTCCGTTGATATGCGGTATCACGGCTGTCTCATAGGGCTTGCCATCGGCGACGCCATCGGCATTGCCAATGGCCAGGACGGGGGCAGCGGGCGGGCTAGCAGTTTGCATCAGCTCAACACAATACTCGGTGGCAGCCACGACCCGCTACACGACCAGTTCAAGAAGGGAAAGCGCGTGCAGGTGGCCGGCAGCGCTGCGTGCGGCTTGTACGGCATCGCCGTCGGCGGCTGGTCTTACCTCACTGCCTCGTGTCTCGCCACCGTTGAGAGCGTGCTACACAAAAAGGGTCTGGATACGCGTGACATGATGATGCGCCTGTTGAGGCTTTACCGCACGGGACAAGGATCATGCGTTCCAGGGCACAGCGCCGGCATCGACACGGCGTCTGAGCTAGCCTTGGATATGTTTGAGCGTCAGTGCAAGCACTCGCCAGCTTTGCACGGCTGCTCCTCACCCGATGCGGCAAACAGTGCCGCCCTCGCCCGTGTGCCCCCCGTGGTGCTCTTGATGTGTCGCAGCAGCGCGATCGACGGCGTGGCTGCTGCCGCGGCCGACAACACCCGCGCCACAGTGAGGCCTGCCCCTTTGACAGCCCCCTGTCGCCTACAAGCCCCCCCCCTGCCCTCTCCAGTAACTCCCTGTAACTCAGCTGTCGCTGCTTGCTTCTGACTTGGTGTTGCTTGCTGCAGCATCAGCTTGTCTCCACTCGTGACGCCTCTCGGTATCAGCTGCTTGCATGCGTGCGCGTCCGGCAAGAGCCCGTGGGGTTGTTTCGCTCTGTTTGCTTGTTTGCTTCCGTTTTTACACGCGCTGCACGCTCCCGTAAGCGGTGTGGGGGTGCCACCGCGGAAGTGTGTTGCCAGCCAGCAACGGGGGCATCAGGTGGGAAGCGCGGCGTCAGAATCAACGAGCAGAGCTCGTTGAGGCCCCCTCAGCAGAGACGCGGCGCTCTGACGAGCACGGCGGAGGCAGGTACATGGCGGCCATATTGTACGGGATCATACGTGCGCCAGGGAACGTGGAGAGAAGCAAGGCTGAGGTGCTGAGGCGACGTGCCGACTCTGAAAGCTACTCGCTCCTCTCCATGTCGAGGCCTTTCGAGCAGCAGGTGCGCGAGCTCTCGGACGGCAGCTTTCAAGACAGCAAGTGCCCTGGTATTCCCCTCTTGCTCCCGAGCGCCGCCCGCCATGATCAGGGCGCTGTCTGTCATGGGCGCAGCACGCCCAAAAGTCTTCAACGGCCATGTCAGGCCCTCCGGGTGCAGGGCGCCCGCAGCAGGGCCCGTCGCTTATGCGCAGAGATGATGAAAATGCGCTCAGCCCTCCTGACGCCTTCTCGCTCCTCACGCAGAAAACTTGCACGGGGACGCAGTGTCCGAGCTGGCCCAGGCACTTTGGGCGCTTTTCCACGCAAGTGGCTTCAGCCACGGCCTCGACTGCCTGCTTGCGGTCAACGCGTCTCACAGCGTCCTAGCCACGTACGGCGCCCTTGCCGGCGCTCTGTTCGGCTACTCTGCCTTGCCCCCAGAGTGGTGCAACATGCTGCACCGAGCTGTTGACATGGAGACCATGGCTCGAGACTTGTGTCGCCTCAGTCAAGAAGCAGGGAGCTTCGCTACCTCTGTTGCCAACAAGGGTTCATCAGCAGCTGGTTGTCAACTCTTGCAGCAAGCAAGGCCCGGTTCCAGGGCTTAAATCCAACTATTTAATAGCGGCAGCCAATACACTGCTATTGCACTCTCTGGATCACCAGTCTAGCAGACAGCAACTCGATAAGCGAAGACCAGAAGAGATCACACACTTACTCGCTACCCGTGAAAGAATCGGTCGGTCGGCTTGCATTTCCCTCGCAGTCGCGATACCAGCTTGCGTGTCGGGGAATTTTCTAGCGAAAGAGAGAGTTGAGAAAGAGGAGAGGCTTCCGGCCCCTCCAAGCCTGACTGAGGGGAGGACACAAAGGCTGAAGAGCTTTCGCTGCAGTGTTGCTCACTTATCTCAAACTGCGTTGCCTCTGCTCCTCCATCAGGAGAACCGAAAGCTAGGGAGGAAGCCTGGTCAGAGTTCACTCGGAACTCTGATATCCAGCCCGACACCTTGCTCCGCAGCTCCTCTCGTGCCTCCAGACGCGCACGCTCGGACCTGTAGATGCACAAAGCATGTGAGCTCTCCATCTTGTTAAATCATTGAGGCATACCTCTGCTGAGAAAGCATTCAGCAACACTTCATTACATTGCGACTGCAGCTGCGCCAAAGTGCAATGGCAGCGTGGTCTTTTTCCCCCGGTCGGCGGGAATGCAGGACCTTGAGAGCGACGCCGCCTGTTCCCAGAGACGCACGAAGCTGCGCCGCGCCGACTGGGCGTACAAGGCGTCAGCTTGTGCGTGGAGGCGCATATCTGTGGCCCGGCGCGCGTCGACAGCTGCTTGCGCGTACGCTTGCCAGGTCTTAAGCGCCCTGCAGGCAGGAGCTGCGTGCTCAACACGTCAGTGTCTTTGTTTGTAAAGACGGGGTGTTTGCAGGAGGGCAGAAACATCAGGAACTGACCTAGTTTAGCCAATGTGGCCAGCTTTTGGCTAGCGCGCTGTGTACGTTCAAAGTGAAAGAGCCAAGAGCTGTTTTTTTGCGCAGCGCCAGCACTAAAGTGAGTGAGCTTTGTGTTTGACCAAGAAGAAGCAAGACTCTGTTTCGAGAAAATGCAGGGGTCGACTTGACAAGGAGAGTTGACCTCCAAGCGCGCAAAGCAAGATGAGACAGTGCCAGAATGCGAGCGCGGTGTAAACATACGCCCATATTCCCCGCTTGCAAAGCGCGAGTTGTTTGGGCGCATCGGCGCCAAGCGCGCATGGCGTGCCTCTGACACTCGCGCCCATTCCGTATCTCCTGTGAGTGAGACACGCATCATGTTAGCTCGACGGCCATAACAATCCGAAGCTGACATGATCTCGCCGCAGACACACGCGAAAATTGCGACAATTAAGCAGGAAACGCGCATTGAAACAGGGTGTCGAGCACCAGGTGGACCGTGAGCTCTTTGACAGCTGCTTTCCATGGAATAAGACCCCGCCAACGCTGCGTAATACAAAAAAGCATCAACAAGACATGGTCGCGCAACACTCGATGAGAGGTGCGGCAGAAGCGCATTGAAGCCGGCAAACTACGGCATCCTATCGTCCTAGCCAGCTCTCAGAGGGGAGTTGAGACTCTGACCAACAAAGCTTGAGCTCGATGGAGGCTGGCCAGTACCAGGCGCTGCCCCCCGCGCCCACCAGTGTCAGAGCCTTTTGTGGCCACGAGAGCAAAGCAAGCACAGACATGAAGCACACCAACACACACACACAAGATTAGAAGCGTGTCGACCACACGGCATTAAGAACAAGGGAGAGACAGTGAGGGAAAGGCAACCTGCTCCTGGAGCTGCCTGAGCTGCTCACGACGTTGCAGATCTTGCTCCACTTGCAGTGCCTCTTGTATGCGTTTTCTTCGTTGCTCGGCCTTTTCTGTGAGCTGTGCGCAAGAGGAGAAAGAAGGATCAGACCAAACGAATGCCTTGTTTGAATCCAAGTTATGAGGCTCAGGGGGGCACCTTTGCTGCTCTTTGCGCTTCCTCAAGTTTGCGCTGTTGAAGAGCTTTTGCCTCTTCCGCTACTTTGTATCGCTCTTCAAGAGCACGTCGCCGTTGCAACCGAGCAGCCTGCAGCAAGTCTTTGTCAAACAAAAGGCAACACAGCATCTCTCACAGACTACTAGTCCTTCAACAACACTTGAGTCACCTGCCGCTCGGCCATGGCATGACATGATTTGTGGAAAGCCACGTTCTGCTCACTGGTTCTCTTTCGCCCGCTGCCGCCACTGCCACTTGCTCTGCCGAAATTGCCTGCAGAGTGAGGATCCTCCTCGCTGAGCACGTCGATGGAATCACAACCGCTCTCAGGATGCACGCCTCTGTCAGTTCCGTGCTGTAAGTCGGCACCTTCTGGTGCAATGGAACAGAATTGAGCGGCGTGCCCTTGGGACTGTGGTGAGCGTTGACGAGAAGTGGTACCGGCACAGAGGGCATGTGCACCATGCTCTTGGCCATCCGGCGTGTCACACCAACTGTTTTCATCGCAGCCATTGTGCTCCAACGCGCGGCGAGAGGCAGCTTCAAGCACCACCTGCATTTGCTCGCGGCGCTTGCAGCGCTCGGCCTGGCTACGGCGCTCTTGCGCTAGCTCCTGCACCCGCGATCGCCACTCCCGAGTCATTTGAGCGCAGACGTTCCTGTTCTTACCCAGCAACTGCTCGGCCACACGCTGCTCCATCACATACTCCCTGCGTGTAGAGTGCTGCTCATAAGCATTCTGCACCAGCAGCCGCAGGATACGCCTGCACATGCCACGGCGCGCGGCAGCGTGCGCCTTGATGATCCTCCTCTTGTTGGCCCTGCGGTTCGCTGTTACTTCTGACCATTGCCACAGACACTGCCCCAAAAGCTTTCCACCTGCTCACACCGTGCACACGCCCACGAGGAGATGCATCAGACAAAGTCGACGGTGGACCCAGACAGACTAACTACACTGCGAGACGTACACTCATCGCCAGATTTCACACTTCTCGACGCATGAGGGACCGTACTAGCCGTTTTGATATTGGGAAAATCCCGAGAAGGTCCAACGCCTAACCCGTCCCCCGTGCAGTAATCTTCCTACAAAATCGACTCCGTTCTCAGAAAAGGTGTTCACACCACCCCTCCGCCACGCAGGGGTGGCCAGTCTGATTTTCCGGACAGTATGCGGCCAGTACGGGAGCTGTGGTAGCAAGAAGAGGAGCAACAGAGGCAGCAACACATTAGTGTCGCCGCTGTCGGCGACGGCAAGGGAAAGAAAGATGCGTAAAACAGCAGAGGGAACAAGCACAACACTGAAACTTACGAGCAGCGCGTTCTCTCTGAGCCAGCACTTTCTGCACAACATCACTCGCGGTTGCGAGGCAAGACGAGAGGTAGGGTGACGCAGCGTCTGCTGCCGAGTCTGCTTCACGCGGGGACCCGTGCTGTCTCCAAGTCTGATGATCTGAAGAAAAGACATCTTGCTCCATCTCTTGCCAGGCGAGCGCGGGCTGCAGTGCTGGATACCGCTCGCCGCATCGTGCATCTCGCCCCTTTGCCCCGGGCCCCTCCCCCACCTCCCCCCACCCCTCTGCTTGTATCCCTGCTGGCATGTGCGTCTGGTCCTGCGCCACCTGGGCATTGCAACGGGAGGCTTGAGCGCCGAGTCGAAAGGGATGCTGGTGCGGCGGGGCACAGACCACAAGCGACGGCACACCCTCTGAACAAGGTCCTGGCTTGTCCTCCTCAAGTGTGTCATGCGGTGCGTTTTGCAGAGCGTCTTGCTTTGCATTCCAGTCGGACAAGCGGCTGGTGAAAGAGGCAGAAAAGCCCTTGACATGGCCCTCCAGCATCTCCTTCCACTCCTGTCCCTCCACCAGAGGGCGGCCGCAAGCAACGGCGGCATCGCCTGATAGCGCGCGCCCCTCTTGGCAAACGCGGCAGTCGAGACACACGTCCTCAGCAATCGCGGCGTCTTCTGCAACAGCCAACCAAGGCTGGTCTGAAGCTGCGGCAGGCGACGCTGCCCCGTCAGAGCACGGCCCGGCCACCACGCGAGCCTGGCGGTGGGCAGGCACAAGGTCGGGGGCCTGCGGAGGTTTTGGAGCATGGCTGCCAGCACGCGCGGCGCGGCTGCTCCACTGTCGTGCGAGGCTGTCGGCCACCGTCTCTTGACGCTGTTGGCTTCCTAGCCGCCGCTGCCTCAGCTCCTGCAGCTCATCCCCGCCAAATGCCATTCCCACCTCACAGCCGCCGACTCGACGACCGGTGGCGGCTGCCGAGTGTAGCTCGCGTGGTGCGTCAGGAGGTGCTGCTCCACGACGTCGAGGTAGCGCGCGTGCCTGCTGAGCAACTTGAGCCCTCACTATCTCAATTTCGCGTCTCAAGGCCGCCTCCTCGTCAGAGCAGTCTTCCCTCGAGCAGTCCTCTCTCCTTTCTCCGGTCCGCTGTGTAGCACGCGAGGCACGCGGAGCCGCGGGCAGGCGCGCCACTGGGGCAGCATGCGGGCCAGGGTCGGCATGGCGAAGAGCGCGGCTTTGCTTGCGTTGCTCTGCACGCATCTCATGCCGCATTTGCAGCGTGGCCAGCACATGCCGTTCTTCGACGCCCTTGCCTGCCCCAGCACGTGCTCCAGGAGGCACGCCGGCCGACCGTCCAGTCCAAGCAAACACGTCAGCAGACGCCCGGTCGCCTGCTACTCCTTCGGCGCGCCGTCGCCATGCTTCGGTGGCACGTGCAACAGGCTCGGGGAGCAAGTGGTGGGCGGCGGCTCCTTGTGACACCGACTGGCGCACGGCATCCCTGGAATAGAGCGCCTGCCATCGCGACTCGGCCCCCACTTGCTCATCTTCCTCGCTCTCCCCCACCTTCTCATCTTCCTCGCTCTCTCCCGCCAGGCCGCCGTGCACACTGCACGCCGACGCTGGCATGAGGTGCTGGGGCAGAGCGTCACTGCTGTGGCCACTGCCCACGCTCTCCGGTGGGCACTGACGCGCTGGGGCGGCTGCTTGTGCAGCATTCTCCGGACCCTCGCCTACACTATCGCCTACTGACCCTGTGCCGCGCGGCCTACTGACCCTGCGCCGACGCGACCAAGGAACAGACGCGCACGTGCCGTGCGGCAAGGGAGGCAAAGCATCCTGCAGAGCCGCTGCCCCACCGTGGCCGCTTCCCGCATGCCTAGCATCCACGCCAGCAGCACCAGTGTCCTGGCCAGCGATCCACGAACGCAGGAGCGCGCGCGCGTCGTCGAGGCCTGGTGCAGTGAGCTGCAGGTCATGGGCAGTGAGCTGCAGGTCATGGGACATGGCAAGGCCTGTGCTTGAGCCGTGCGCCCATGCCTCCTTGGTGCCCTCTGCCGACGAGGACGAGAGCGACAAGGAGTCGCGTAGTGGGGCGGCGGCGCGCGGCGCGTGTCTGACGCTAGACTGAGCCTCGAGCCACTCGTCGCTGTCCTCCCCCAGCACGTCGGCGCCCTGCCGTCTCTGGTCAGCAGCACTTGCCAAACGCGCCACAAAGTCGCGCGCCACCTCCCGTGCCTCGGTCGCCACCTCGTCGACTACGCTGCCCGTGAGCTCTGATGCACGCAGCAGCTCTTGCTCCCCTCCCCATGGTTGCGTGACGAGCGCACCAGGGTGCCGGGGGCTCGACTCGCGGATAGCGTCTGCTCGTGTCAGCCTGCGCCACCTGCTCGGCTCCTCTGCAGAGTCTCGCCCGTCCGGGGAGCTTGCTCTTGCCTTCGCCCCGCCCCTGCCCTCTTGCGCGCCAGGGCCATTGCGCACGACGTGCGGGCTTTCCCTGCCCATTGCTGCCGCCGTGTGAACAACACGGTCTGGGGTGCTCGAGTCACCGAGGACACGGATGCTGCCCTCGCCGTTGCCCTCGCCCTGCGAGCGGGCAGCAGAATGTGCATCCGGTGCCCCCAGCACAGGCGCAGGATTCTGGCCGGTGGAGCTGTTGCTGACTCGCAGCGAGTGCCCTCGGAGCACCATGCTGGCGGCACCGTGGTCGCGTCCGCCTGTTGCCCCATACCGCGTTGCCTCTGCGCCCACGCGCCGCTTGGCAGACTGCGGCCGTGCGTGCATCGGGCGAGCCGCGCGCCAACGCGCGGGCGCAGCGCGCCTCACAGCATTGGACGCGCAGCCGCTTTTGCCGCTCTGCGCGCACACGCACACCGCACGGGCGCCGCGCGTCTGCGAACCCCCGCACGTACAGCGGCAAAAGCGGAGGAGAGGCAGGCGCAGCACGCTGTCACAGTCCCGCCCGCCCCACACGCGAGTCTCTCTGAGAGCGCGCTTGCGTGCCGCGCTGCGCCGCGTGCGCGTGCCGCGCAGGCCCGTCCGCCCTAGCCGCGCGAGTTGTTGAGCGCCTTGGTCATCTCGTAGAGCCCAAACACCGCCGCCAGCGAGAGCAGCACCGCAATGATCACCCACCGCGTGCGCGGCCAGTTCATCGAGATCTCCATGACCCCGGTCGCCCCCCTCGCCCGCCGTCCCGCGACGAGTTTGCTGCCTCGCAGCCCTCGCCCAACCCCGCCGTTCAAGCGGAGTGGTTCTGAGGTCCATGTCACTGAGGTGAAATATAAAGTCACGTCACAGTGACGTGACTTTATATTTCCCTCAGCACCCATGGTGCGGGCGGTGCTCCTGGGCGACCCCGAGGTGGGGAAGTCGTCCATAATCAAGTGCTACATCTCGAACAATTTTGACGACAACATTGCGGCGGTGATTCCCGTCGCCGTGCTCCCGCCCGAGGCCTCGCCCGAGGGCGTGCCGCTCACGCTGGTCGACACCTCGGCCAGGGACGTCGAGGTGCTCGAGGACGAGGTGGGCCGGGCCGATGTCGCTGTAGTCGTGTACGCCGCAGACCGGCCCGACACGCTGGCGCGCGTGGGCTCGTACTGGCTGCCGCGCCTGCGCGAGCTGCGGGGCGACATTCCGGTATCGTCGTCGGCAACAAGCTCGACCTGCGCTCCGGGGACGCGCAGGCGATTGAGAGCGAGCTCCGCAGCGCCGCGGCGCCCATCATGGAGATTTTCCGGCAGGTCGAGACGCTGATGGACTGCTCGGCCAAAAAGATGATCAACGTCTCGGAGCTGATGCTCTTTGCGACCAAGGCCGTCCTGCACCCCACCGCGCCGCTGTACGACACCGGCACCCACGAGCTGAAGCCCGCGTGCGTGCGTGCGCTCACGCGCATCTTTGCGCTCTGCGACGCCGACCGGGACGGCGTGCTCAGCGACGCAGAGCTCAACAAGTTCCAGCGCGAGGTCTTTGGGTCCCCCCTGGTTGGCGTGCAGATGACCGGCATCAAGAATCTCCTTCGCCGCAACGTGAGCGACGGCATCACCGACGCCGGGATCACGGTGTCGGGCTTCATCTACCTCCACAAGCTCTTTATCCAGCGAGGGCGCTCGGAAACCACGTGGGAGGTGCTGCGCGGCTTCTACTACGGGCCGAATCTTGGCATTCTGCGTGAGCGCCTGCCGTCGCTGTCCCACCTCGCGCCTGACCAAAGCTGCCAGCTCACGCCGGAAGCCATTTCCTTCCTCACCAGCCTGTTCTGGCAGCATGACAAGGAGGGCAACGGGAGCCTGTCTCCGGCGCAGCTCAAGGCCCTCTTCAGCGACAAGACCCCCGGCATCCTCTGGGAGGGCTCCGGTTGGCAGGCCCGTCAGGTCTGCCCCTCTTGCCTGCCCGCGTGTGCCTGCATTGCTGTGCGCGTGGTAGAAGGGAGGCAGGGTGCAAGAAGGCATGGGCGGTGACGGGAAGCAAGTGGGTGGGTGCAGGACGGCAGCGGGCACTTGGACTTGCGGGGCTTCCTCAGCCTGTGGACAGCCGCGTGCCACCTCCGCACGCTCCAGTGCATCGAGTATCTAGTGTATCTGGGGTATGCCGGCGGAAATCTGGCAGCAGCCGACTCGGCGATCAAGGTGTGCGCGTCACGGGCGACCGACTACAAACGGCGCGTCACCTCGCGCACCGTCTTCGAGGTGCTCCTCTGCTGCGCGCGCGGCGTCGACGCGGCCGAGGTGGCTCTGGGCATGCTCACACGGCAGCGCCCGGCCGCGCTGTCTGCTCCCTTGCCCAGCACCGCGTCGCCGAGCGACGAAGGTGGTGGCGCTGCGGGGAATCTGCTGGTTGATCTGCTGGTTGTGGACGCGGTGCACACGTCGCGTGCCGCCGCCGGGGGCGCCCCAGGCAAGGCTGGACGGTCCGAGCCAGGCCCCGATGCTGCCTCGCCTCTCTCGCCGCCGCCCCCTGTGCACCTGCTGGTGCGTCCTGTGTCGCTGGAGGAAGGGCAGCTGCTGTTGCAGGGGGAGCGCGACCTCGTCGACGAGGGCGGCAGCGCGCACGACGCTGGCGCACCCCGACACCGCGTTGCGCGAAAGGCGCGGCATTGCATTGATGCCGTCGTCCTCGCCTTTGACGCCGCTGATCCGGCTTCTGCGCGTGCCTGCGTGGGCGTGCGAGAGCAAATGGAGAAGGACGAGTTGCGCATGCCGTGCCTGATGGCGGGCGTGGCACACCTGCCGCCTTGGTCCCCGGACCTTTCCCGCCATGCCCAGCCCGCCCCAGCCACGCCCGCCCTGCCCGCCACACCCGCCACCCCTGCCCCCGTGGACGCCTCTCTCAATGCTTCTGTTGCCTCCCTTCCTGCAGCCGCTGCTGGCGGAGGAGGTGTGGCATCGGTGTCTCTGTTCTGTGCTGTTCTGTGTCCCTCTCTGTGTCTTCGCCTGTGTGTCCCTCTCTGTGTCCCTCTCTGTGTCTTTGCCTACATGTCGTCGAGTGTGGCGCTGCATCGGGGTGCAGCGAGATTCGGGTCACGGCATGCCGTGCAACATGTCGTGCACCATGACGCGCAACATGACCAACCAGCCACAGCAGGGCAGAAAGCAGGGGATCGGGGAGCAGAGGGCGCTGGTGCGCGTTTGGGGACGGGCGGAGTGGGCGCGATGCAGTGGCGTCATGCAGTGCCGTCATGTGTTCTTGAGCGAGACCTCGTGTCATGTGTTCTGGAGCGAGACGAGGGCGCGCGCGTCTCAAGGAGCGCTGGTGCTTGCCGTCTTATTGTGTGCGTGTGCTGGCTATCTGACTTCTCGTGTCCGCGCGGCTTGGCAGGATCGGGGGGCGGTGGTGAAGGGGGGCCCGGTTCTGGGCCTGATGATGCGCTTGCTTCCGTTGCTCTCTTTTGCTCCCAGGTCTGCTGTCTCCTTCTGCACGTGCACCGTCCCTTTCCCTCCTCCTCCTCGAGCCCCTTCCCCAACAGAGCCCCGGCCCCTGCCTCGGCCGGTCAGCCTCTGGCACTTTGAGGCGAGCAGGCGTGCGGCGCGAGCGTGACGAGGCCAGAGTTGAACGCGGCAGGCGGCGACGTGTGACGCGTGTGCTGTAACATGTGCTGTAACATGTGCTGTAACAGGCAGGACTCATGGCACCCATCGTGTGTGGCGGCAGCACCCCCGAGGGCTATGCTCGTCTCTATGCAACCGCGGCCGATGTGTGCCAGCGCCCGCGAGATTCCAGCCCCTTGCTCCTCAAGGAATCTGCCTCGGTGTGTAGTCCTGCCCTCTGTGTAGTCCTGCCCTCTCGTCTGCGTCCTTGCGCCTCCGTGCCCTCGTCTGCGTGGCACATGGGCACATGGGCGCATCGCATGGGCGCATGGGCGCACTGCGGCCGTCGCTGCACGCGCATCTCCTTGACGCCCAGTGTGCGCGTGCGCGTGCGCGCCCTGGCGAGCTGAATGCGCTATGTTGTGCAGGCTTTGCGAGAGGGCATCGTGTCGGGCGTGCTGGTGCTCTCGCTCCTGGCAGGCGCGGCGATGGTCTACCACCGTCGCTATAGCAGGTAGCACACGTCGCTATAGCAGGTAGCACACCCAGCGCCCCCACGCTTGGTGGTGCGCTGCGCCAGCGCCCGCGCCCATGTACTCTCGCCCCAACTTGCACCGCACGAGGCCGCTAAATCATGATTCAGCTAAATATATATACATTCTTGGATGCGCGATGGCAAGGGAGGAAGACCCTGATGGTCTGCAAGACCCTGATGGTCTGGACCCGCATGGTCCGAGCAAGACCCTTCTTGTCTGCACCCGCATCGTCTCGACGCTCACACCCCCCTACGAGAACTCCTGGGCGTAGTCTCTCAGAAACTGCACCAGGCGCGTGGGCGATCCTCCCGCCACCTGCTCGACGCTCTCTGTCACGACCACGTCGCACTGTTCCCCGATGCGACGCAGGAAATGACCGAGGCTCTGAGAGGCGGGGCTGGACATGACTCCGGCGGCCACCAGTCGCTCGAGCGCCCCGTGCAGATCCGTCTCTTCGCAGCGCACCTCCGTGCCCCAGGCAGCACACATTTGTGCAGCGACGTCGCTCATCGTGAGCGCCTCGGGGCCCGTAATGTCCAGCACCCTCACGCCCTCCTGCGTACCGCCTCCTGCCAAACGCACGTGCCAGCGTCAGCTTGCCGCCACACGCATGCACACACAGGGAAAGTGGCAGAGGTGCACCAGAGAGTAAGAGCGCGGCAGCCACTTGGGCAACGTCTCGGACATCAACCTGTACATCACGCACAGCGCGTCAGCACGGTTGGCAGCGCCTCCGCCCTTGTCCAGTATCCAAGCGCGCAGAACAAGCACACGCACACGCACACGCACACGCACACGCACACGCACACGCACACGCACACGCACACGCACAC
>Ga0115006_10002139_pt1 | contig 12814 bp, 10 predicted proteins | sample ArcOceMetagenome_3_FD_88943 | JGI IMG/M metagenome (GOLD analysis project Ga0115006, IMG submission 88943) | Marine eukaryotic phytoplankton communities from Arctic Ocean - Arctic Ocean- Svalbard ARC20M Metagenome | ecosystem: Environmental > Aquatic > Marine > Oceanic | place: Arctic Ocean...
CGTTTTTCCGCCGTAAACAGGGTGCGTCCTTAAGTCTGTCCTAAGGCCTACCCAACAGTGAGTGTTTATTTTCGATTGAATTTGTCACGGTTGTGAAATTCGCAACTTCCCATTTTTTTTTTTAGAAAACGTTGGCGATGGTCCGTAGTAGCGGTGGACGCACACGAGGCGGTTCACAGAGGTGGCGGGCGGAAATGGGGATGCAGGATGCCCAGTGAAGGACGGCTCCAACGTTGTCCCAGGAAGACGTCGTGGCCGAGCTATGCCTTCGGGTGCTTGGTCGCCAATCAGCCCCTGGCCGAGGCCGCTGTTGAGCAGGGAGAGTGTGCCGGGAAGCGCGCGAGGAGTTTCGCGAGGGGTGCGGCATGCAGCCATTGGACAGCCAAGTTCTGAACAGGTGAAAGAATCTGCTGGTGAAAGTGATCAGACTTCCTCCAAACGCCAAGTCCTGCCCATTGTGCGCAATCGTGCTGGCCAGCAGCGCGAGGGCAGTTTTGTCGCTCCGACGAGGGTGGGCCTCCTTACGCTAGATGAGAGCGGCCTGGCGCAGGCACCTCCTGGCGCGTTGTCTCCGCGCAATGCAACGCGGGCATACCTCTCGACAGCCCACCAGTCAACGAGAAGGGAAACAAATCCCTGGACCACGAGCAGGGATGCGGCAGACGAAAACGCGGAAGGCCGCTGGCGCAGCTCGCGGGGCAGACTCCTTACTCTAGATGAGAGAGGCCCGCACAATCGGGCCCACGATCGCCGGGCGAGCTTTCCGCCTCCCCCGAAGACGGCATCATCAAGAGACGCGCCGCGCCCGTTCACGCTGTCCTCACAGTCCTCACGCCTGGGCACTGGAATATCGTCGAAATCCTCGCGTTTGGGCACTGGCGTGTCGTCAAAACTCGAGCGAGAAAGTTTTCCGCCGCCACCCTCGACATCGTCGAATCGTATGCGCCTGTCCTCCAGGGAATCAATCTCCTCGCGGGGCTCGCCTGTGAACGCTGGTAACTACGCCTCATTCAGCAACGCTTTTGACGTTCCTGGCAATTGGCCGAGCGCCAAAGATCCACAGCCTACCGCATCGCGCGATCGCTATACAGTATCGCCGGATAGCCTCCCATCGACACCCCCGGAAAGTTCATGGTCGCTCAATACCGAGCTGCCCCCAAAGCATGTCGGCCCAATGGGAATGGAATTCGTGCCAATGTCCTGGGATGATCCCTTCATCCCGGAAAGACGGGCGCAACTTGAGAGGAGTCGAAGGATGAGATTAGAGCTCAAGTCTCACGGGGCGGCTACTGACGGACAGGGAAGAGCGCAAACCGCGAGGGAAAGCCGGCTGAAGACGGCGGGGGCACAAATGCAAACATCTCCTCTGTCGGCTCGGCTGTCTTCTGGCACGGAGACCCGGAAATCGAGCCAAAGCACGAGGCGAGTTCCAATCAGCAAGGCTCCTTCGCCGCCCTTCCATAACATTGAGCAGGAGATCAAGCTGGTGGCTGGCATGGTGGCTGAATCTGACCAACAGTTGCATGCCACTCTCGACATGCTTCCACAGCCACAAGTAATGCAGGCTCCGAAGCAGCCAAAACGTATGTTTGATATTTCATGGCACATCCCGACTAAAGCTGAAAGCTTGAAACAACGGGCTGGCGGCGAAACATTTGAACAGGCATCCAGCGACCTTTGTCAAGTCCTGGGAAATCACTTTGAGCAGCATCTCAGAGTCAATGTGCTCGACCGATCGATGCAAGAAATTCGATGGGGCGACCGCAACGCCCCAAAAACAGAGTGCGGCTTGAAGGATTTAGATGAAGCCTACAAATACACTACCAAACTGAACGACGAATTGCTTCAAACGATATCACAGAAAATCTCATTTCATAAATCGATGACGACTACCAAGAACAAATCCCGGCTACTCGAAGGGCTTGCGCACACGCATGTCACCGTGCATGAAGCCAGGGAATTTATAGAAAACATAGATGACGTCAGCCTCATGAAGCCTGCACCCAAGGAGTCGGCTATAATGAACGTCGAGTTGGATCCCAATTATGATGTGAGCAATCTTTCGTCTGAAAACATGGACACAATGCTGAAAAACTTGACTGTCATGAAGGAACGTGGCAAGATATTCGCTGAGGAGCAAAAGCGGAAGTATCAACGAGACCAGAAAGCAGAAAAGAGTGTACAGGCAACAGAGGAAATCGAGGAGCTCGAGCAGCCGCCAATGCCGAATGGCAAGAACTTCATGCGGGCATATGAAGTCATGTCCCACGCAGCCTTTCATAGAGATTTGGATTACACGCGATACAAGACGACGCTATTCAAACAAGAAATAGAAGGCCGAGTACAAGCAGGTCTCGATGATTCGATGGCCACGGAGCAGATGGCAAAAGGCTACAAACGGGAAACAGATTATCACTACATTCGCTTTTCTGTTTTGTCTGCCATAAATTTGCCCATTATGGACGAACGCAAGAGGAGCAACGATGCGTATGTCCGTTGCTCCCTCTACTGTAACGACAAAGTTGTAAGTGTTTCGGGACAAGAGCAAGAGCAGACTGTGTACACTAATGTAGCTTGGGACACGAGGAAGCCTGTGTGGAATGAAGACTTCATGTTCACAGTGCCGTTCCATCCCTCGGCGGAGATGTACTTGCTGTTCGAGGTGATGGATGTCACTGCGGTTGATGTCAACAAGGGATCACAAAACGGCGAAGACTATGACGAAGACGACATTCATGTTGCAGTGCCAGAGGATGTGTTGCTTGGGCGCGTAAAATTCTGCCTTATGGCAGGCGGAATCCAGGTAATGAGTCCAGAGCAGGAGATGACAGACTGGTACCTGCTACAGGACGAAAATCACGAAATGGTCCGCCACAACTTTGGCATCGCTAATGCCGTTTTGAAGGGCAAAACGTCGATGCTGCAAGTCCGACACGTGTACACAAAGAGGTAAATTCTCGCCCGTATTTTTTAACGGTCTGTCCTGAAAATGACCGTGTCTCTGCATGATTACAGGCCGAGGAACTCTGTGGACCATTATGTCGTGTTACTCCAGTCAAACACGCGCATCTTGATTGCGAAAAGAGCAATGGCGAGAGCTCAACAGCTCTACCAACGACTTTTGGTCCGAGACCACACACTTCCCGAGCTTGAAACTCAGCAAGAATCAAAGGAACGTTGGAACCGCTATGTGGCGCACTGCAAAAAAGGCGGCACCCACCCCGTATCAAAGTTGCAAGATCAGCTGAGTTCTGGAGGCCTCACGCTGTCACACTACCCACTGAATGTGAACGGCCTATCCTCAGTAACCTCGATGATTACTGACCTCATGGTCGCCTCAAAGCTCACCTACCTTTCGCTCACCAACATGGACATCAACAGCTCTGGCATTGAAATACTTGCAGCTGGGGTATGCTCAATCACCGCATGCCCGGTAAGGATTCTAACATGTCAGCTCGAATGTTGCCTCTGCCACTGGTTGTATGCGCCTATAAATTGTTACTGCGCACAGAATGTCAACATCTAACCATGCGTCTCGCAGTTGCTCGTTCTGAAGTTGGACAGTAATCCCTTGAGCAGAGACCCTGCAGGTAAGCGCACACTACATGATCACATGTTTGTGTGCATGCCTGTACATGCATATCTGTAGACGTTGTGTAATGTCACACAAAACCTCCTAGATTTGGTTCCTGTGGCTTTTTGCTCTCTACCTACGAAACCATGATCTGAACGTTGACGGTTCTCTTTCGCAGATCTGCGTCAGGACGAGACGCAGGCTCGGATCAACAAAAACACCTCGAGCACGGCTGGAGCCCTCTCCCTGTACAGAATGATCAAGACACTAAAGAAGCTAATAACTTTGTCTGTAGCATGCTGCCGCCTGGGCAATGAGGGCATGAGGTTGGTGGTCAAGGCCGTGGCGTCGCATCCCAGCTTGTCGAATTTCGACTTGTCTGATAATGAACTCGCAGGAAACGGCGGCAACGACATTTTGATGTAATGCTGATTTTTTTGATGCAAAGGCGACTGCAATGGAACAAAACATGCCCGTGGCCCAGCATTGGAACGTTTGGCCACACATATGTTCCTTTGCTCTGCTGTGGTCACGTTGATGTCAGATGATGAGCTCTCACATAACATCCTGTTTCTCTTCACGCGTGCATTTTTTTGCAGGGCGACCGAGGTCATGGGTCAGATGTTGCAGGCAAATGATACATTGATGCAGCTCAACTTTGGCAAGAACAACCTGAACAGAAAGTGTGGCGCTGCGTTTTTGGGCGGCGCCGGATACTTCGATCAAGGGCTCAAATTCAACTCTAATCTCCTTACGCTCAATATTGCCTTCTCTGGGGTATGCCGCACACTTGAGGGCGTACAGAATCTGGCAAATGTTTTGTCAAGAGACAATTGTGCGCTGGAAGTTCTTGACATATCGTCGTGTGGATTGACGGGTGAACATATGAGAGTCTTCAATGCAGGCCTGAACCTTTCACGCATCCATCTTTTGGTGCTAGACGGTAATCCAATACAGTCCTGTGGAGACGGGTATTCCACTTTGATGGACAAGAGCGGAAGGAGGAAACGCTACATCCGCGATTTTAAAGGCAAGTTCTTATTGGTTGATTCGATTACAGCAATGATTTATTCATGTTATGCGCACAGATACGCAAACTAAATCAGTCTGACAATTGAATGTGCATGTTTCGCAAATGGCAGACAAGCGCAACAACGCAGCAGTGAGTGCTAATCGTCGCCTTCCTGCCGCTGAGGTGAGACAGTGTGTGTAACAACAACGGGTCTTGAAATTTAATTGAGTTTGATTCAAGTGCTTTTGCTAGAACTCAAAGATAAAAACGTCCGGTGTCATTCAGACTATTTGCAAATGTATAACTTCTCTGCGTCATGAATATCTACAGGTGCAACGGCTCTTTGACAAGCACACTCGTATGGGTGTGGTGCGTCTAACTGACAAGAAACAAATGCAAGAACTGCTGCAAAGTCTGGGATTTGACTGGAACCTAAATGATATGATGGCTGTTTATCGCAAGATGGACTTGGATCATAACGACTCTGTTGATTTCAGAGAATTTTACCAGTGGTACGTCTGTGCGATTGTGCTTTTAGCTCTGCATAAGCGTTGCGCTCTCCCACTCTTTACCGGCCTGTCTACCTCGTCTCTGCCTTGCGTCTTTTTTCCGCACATCGGCACACATAATGCAGCACAGTATGATTCAAGAAACCTGAAACAGGTATGCGGATGAGTTGAAGGTCACGGAAGATGGGGAACCGATTCTTGAAATTAGTCTAAAGCAGTGCGGAGTAACTCCAAAAGACGCAGTCTTTGATCCACAGTGGCCGTCTGGATTCTACGACATGGACATGAGCTTTATGCGTTCCAGGACTATTTTGCGTGCGCTCTTGCGCATGGACTACACTGGTAAGGGACATTTTTGCCAGGATACGGTCAAGAGGACCGTGATCAATTCTGCAGGGGAAGAGAAGACGTGGAAAATTACTTATGGATCGAAGTCCGACGTGTCCACCTGGGAAGTTTTTGACAACGGCTGGCTAACGTTCGAGTTCCAGAGCAAAAGTGTTCGCAATGTCGTAGAGGACGTGAGGAACCTATCAGATCGCAGCATGATGGCTTTGCAAGAAGCCTTTAACCCCCCCACTAACATTGTGATACGTTCTAAAGCTTTGAACTCCCATATTTCCAAAACGACCAAAAAGTTGCTGTACAGTCAAGCGCGTCAGATACTATCGTGGTTTCCTGCACACGATGCAGCCACGAAGGATCTGAAGAAGTCTGCTGGAGATCTAAACGAGCTCGTGAAGCATGACCCAGGACTCAGGATGATCAAACATGATCATCATCATCACGCTGCTGATTTTTCGCGTGTGCACTTTGAGCGAGTTGACTTTGTAATGAGAGTGTTACCATTCCTCAACTCTGACCGTCGAGACTTGCGAATACTGGAGGATCTGAAGGAATGGGAGCGCCGGGAGGTGCACCGCCGTCTGTGCTTGCATGTGCGTCATTTCGTGCACGGGGGTCTGACTGGTTACTATAGATTCAATCTCCAACGTCTGGCAGAGCGTGACAGCTGCATTGAACTCGTTAGCATAACTGCGAATGAGCTCAGCGATGCGCGAGCCAGGTATCTCTAATCAATCTCAGACTCTAGTTGATAAATGCCTCAGTCTAATGTGAGCTATTTTAATTTTGAAATTTCTTATTCCTATGCTAACTTTGGCCATGAGCCCCAGCTTTCAAGACTACGGCTCTCGGCACAAGGGCGGTGTCCGAGACAAAGTTCCGCTGGTGTGGCAAAATGCTCGGCACAATGGCAGGATCCTGCTGCTGGAAAAGGAGATGAGTACGCATAAGTATTCAGTTCCTTTCACCGGGACGCTCGAAGTTGATTTTGTCGATATTCGGAAGGTGAGGACTGACTTGCATTAAATGATGCGCTTACTTAAAAAGCTTGTTCCAAATGCGTGAATATGCTGACGTTTTGCGGATGTCACAACTTCTAACAACCACTTCTGGGCCCCGTGCAGCCGGACGAGAGTACGCAGCCAATGGATCATGTCCAGTTTTTACACTTTTGGTCTGAACTTCGAGACCCTCAGCGCAACCACAACGCGCATGAACAGATGGAAACAATTGTAGCAAAATCTGCCGCACATTTTTTCACATGTCTGCAAGTGATTATGCTTCTCCAGCTTTTCAAAAATCAAGACGCGGGCTTCCGCGCAGAGGTTTGCGTCTGTCTCTTTCCTCGCACAACTGACTGGCGGGCGTATCAATACGTCATCAATTACGCTGGCCTGAGGGAGCGGCATATCGCTATCAAGAGAATCGGAATATTAAACCTTTTTTTCGATGGGGCTAGCACTGCTGTAGGTTACTGGAAGCTGAATCTGAAACTTCGGGATGAGCGTCAAATATGCCAGGAGCTGCTCCATATTGCTGAGTACGAGGTTGGACAGCATTTTGTGGACTGCGAGTACGATGGTGTGCCCTATGACATCCCGAGGTCATGGGTTGAAGAGGAAGTTCCCAATTCAGGCTGCATTTCGTTCTTTTACGCCAGCACAGAGATGTCTAACAAAAGGCGCATTACCTTGGGATCCTCTGACGGCAAGTGTCTTCGCGGCCATGCGCCTGCAGAATCGCAATTTCCCCCCAATTTCAGCATGCCATCTATTCCTGACGGGTACCATCCGGACGATAATGCTTCGTATACCTGGATTTTGATGGAGAAAATCCGTCTTGTCAAAGAGGCATTGTCGGCTTATATTGATTCGGCGCAAGAAGTTTTTGTGACCCTCGATAAAGACGCAAGTTCCAATATAGATAGATCGGAATTTGCGGAAGGCTTATACAAAAATGGTATCCCGCTCAAACCTTCAGAAATGAGGTGCGCACATAAGCTGCCTACGTGTATAATCTTACCTGGGCATTCAACAGCACATCCTTATGCACAAAGCACAAAAGTCGACCTTTCATCCCTCTGCAACATCAACTGACGTATACAATGGCAGGGTGATGCTTGACATGCTCGACATTGACGGTAGTGGCGATATATCCCTATCTGAGTTCGAAGATTTTTTCGACCAAGCCCCGCCCCTGCGCAAATGGGACGGTATGTGTGTCTGTGCGTGTTGGGCGCGGGGCTTCGCAAGATCAGGCAGAAGAATCTCGTAAAAGAGAGAAGGGTTTGACCTTGACAAAGTATAGAGACAGGTTGACACGGGTGGAAGCAAGAGCGCAAACAGTAAGAGAATGCATGTCAAAATCCTTAACCTCTTCCCCATGTAAGCGCAACCTGAAGACGTACGTTCTCTATGCTGTGTGTATCATGCATGTCGAAAAATGTTCCAGATAAGCAGTCGATGTTTTGGAACAAGCGCGGCTTCCGTGGAAAAGTGTATGAGGACATCGTGCAGCTGTACGACATCCGTTCCCACTATCCTGAAAGCGTGATCCGGGAGTATAATTTAATGCATCCACATGCTCTCACGGTCACGTGAGAAAATGGTAGCATCTTGGTACGAGTGTCGCGTTCGAAAATTTGGTGAAAAGATTCCCAGCAGCAGTCGTGTCAAAAATTTGTATATAGACGGCCAGTGTCGCAAAATGACAGTAAATGACAGGCGGCCAGCGCCACAAAAAGCAAAATTTCAGGCGTAGTGTATGAAATAAATGTGCATACTTGATGGAGAGATGTTGGCTGCGCAAAATTGGCACCAGTGGTCACTTTTATTTTATTTAACTAAAGTTAATCAAAGATATCTGCATATTCGCGTCGATTGCGGAGGTTCAATCCGCAAAACGAAAGAGAATTCCGGTGAGAGCGACAGCTGCTGGACCGTATGACGGCGTGAACCATCGTAGCTCTTCGTTGGGGTAGCTGTGGTCGATTGGTGCAGCGTGCATCGGATCGTGAAATGCAAGCACGCGCGTAGCATCAGGACGTTGTCGTGTCTGGAGGAGAACCTGTGCCTTTCTTCCGCGCCAAGATGCTGGCATTGATAGGCTGAGCTGTGACGCAAATACTACAGACGGAGTGGTCAAAAAGTGCTTGCTCGGAGCAAACTCTTGTGCGCCAGCCTCTGCGCGGTGTGCCCTGTCTTGACTATTGTATTCTTCGATGGTGTCTGGCCCATCAGACTGGGGCACGACCACAAATTTTGTCTTGTCAGTGGCATCTCCCAGGTAGCCGAGGACGCCAGGTATGGATTGCATGGTCCTGCCCAAGGCACCAACATCTCCGTGTCGCAGCAGCATTCTCGAGTGCACAATCTGCGATATCATCTCTTGTCGCACGGCATAATATGAAATGTTCCACTTGTTCCACACATCGTGCGCCATCACGACAGACTCATCGACACTTAAGCCAACTCGAGCCCAGCCGACAGGGCAGCAATAATTCCTCGGCGGCTCGCCAACGGATCGAGTGCATTTCTGTGTCCACTGCTCATGGTCCCCTCTGAAGTCAAGAAAGCCTGGCGGCACGCGGAGGAAATCACGACAAAATTCGTGCGCAGCCTGTAGCAACGGGCACGGCAAGCTAAGCGCCGAAGTGAATGAGGGGTTCAGTCCCCTTGCCAGCGCTCGCTGAATCCTGCAGCGAAGTTGTACTGCTGTATCAACCTGGGGGAGTAACACGCACATACTGCCATCGTCTCCGCGACTGACTGACAAGATTCTTTCTTGCGCTGTGAGAGCCACTGAGCCAAAGCTGACATTCGTGGGAATTTCACCAGCGGTCCAACCTTCGCAGAGATATGCTAAGAATCGTTGTAACTCGAGCTTATATTCAAGGTCTCCATCGCGCTGCATTTTATACCAGTGCAGCAAGACCTGCTTCAGCAAAATCCCGGTCTCTTCAGCTTCTTCCAAGGGCAATCTTTCCAGGAGACGCGGCACATCAACTTCCGACGATTTTGCGCAGCAGAGTTCCAGCTCTGATCTTTTCAAAAGTCCGCTGTATGCTTTGTATCCACGTAGCCAAGTTCTTGGTACACTGATGCCATACAAAACAGTCAATTCAGTACATGCGTTTGCGTGTGTGCGCGCACTTACGTTACGACAAGCAATCTCAGAGCATAGCTATTTGAGCAGATCAACAGGCAAAGTCAGCGGAGATACAGGCTCAACAAAACAGGGTAACACTGTCGCACCTTGTCAATTTTCGCCATTCCTGCCAGAAGCGAGCAAACATTCTGAATTTGATTTGCCGTTCCAGACGCTCAAGCCGCATTCCTTGCACAATTTTGGCCCGTCGAGCGATCACGAGAACGCGAGCTCTCATGATTGCAATTACAGCTTTTTGCCACTCCCTGATAGTGGACGTCAAATACCGATCTTGACCGAAGTTGAATATGAGGTTTGCGGCAGCAAATTGGCGGCGAGAAAAATGGACGGCCTTATGGTACCACCAAAAATACTTGCCCATCAGGTCACACAGGCCCTTTCGCAGCTGTGCATGCCGACGAAAGCGATTCCGGGCCCACTCAATCCATGCGATGAGAAATTGCTCCTCCTCACGCCTGCCTGCCTGATGCAGAAGACGGCCAACCTTCTTCTGCTGAACGCGTTTTTCAATAGTGAAATTTTTCAATTCTGTGAATCCCCAAAGCTTCATCCTCCAGTGGCGAGGTTTCGCAAGCTTCGCTGTAATTCTGCGTGTTTGTTTCTGGATATGGAGACGGCCTAACCAGCATATCACCGCCCTTTTCAGCAGGCGCTTGCAAAAGCGTCTTTTGTAAAACCGAGTGCCCCTAGCCTCCCGGCGCCACCATTCGCTCATTTGGCCCTTGAGATTCATCGCCCCGTCCTTCAGCATGATTTCGAGTGTTTTGCGCAAATGTGCAGCCTTTGTGGTGTACCTGTGCATCTCACGCAGAAGGAATTTGCATCTCTTGAGAGCATACTTGTAGCAGATGACACTCTGGTGCAACTCCTTTTTCTCTCTCTGGCCACGCAAAGGTTTCCAGCCACTGAATGCCTTCCCCACGACGCGTAGCAACCCGATTTTGACGCGCTGACGTTGCTGCTTCTTGTACTTGGTGAGTGCTCGCCACTGCTTGGCGCAAACGTGGGTGCATTTCCTGAGTAACTTCAGTGCTGAAGAGCCAGATTTTTTAAAGTTTTGTTCCGTTCTTCGCTTCTGCGCGACAAGCTTCTTCCATGAAGCGAGCGAATTCTCAAGGTGCAAGTATCCTAAGGTTCGCATCACTTTGCGGATCTTGCGGCGACTTTCTCTTTCTCCATCGGCATTCAGTCGCCAGGTCGAAAAGGCAACTGCAGAGTGCATTGTAGTAAGCCGTTGCCCAGCTCGCTGCATGATTCTCGTCAAGTTAGAGGATTCAGACCAGCTCTGGCACCATTGCGTCCACATCTCCGCCGTTAGTGTTTTTTGACACTTCTCGCGTAAGAGTTGTACACGACGGCGTGTTTCCGCGGCTTTCTTGGCCCAAGAAACGAAGATGATCGACGTCTTTCTTCGATTTTGGTTGCGATATTTGACGCTGAGCGCATGCCACGTGAAGTGGAATTGGCTCCAGGTGTTGTACCAGCGAGTAAACAGAACTTTTCCCATCGCTCGTTGACATATCTGGATCGAATCTTCAGGCAGCGCAATCCGCCACGTCCAGTTGGTACCTGTGCATCACATCCAAGATGAGCCGAGAGTTGCACGCCCTTCAATCCTACCCTCCACATCAGGGATGGGGCAAGCAACCGCCGCGCAAAATTGCAAAAACAATGCTTGCAAATATAGGTATCATGAGTGAGACCTCTAGTAAAAAACCTTTTATGTCGCCAGCACAATCTCCAGGTGGTAAGGTACAGCAGGACCGTCTTCGAATGCAAAATTCGCATTCTCTCCAAGAATCTTGGCGCTTCATCTCTCTGCGTCAGGATGTTGGCCCAAAGATTGAAGTGAGGCCTTTGAAGCACCTGCTTGTCGTGGCGTTTGCGGCGCACCCTACTGGCAGCATGCACAAAGCTCACTCGGTGCCACCCAAGTATTATGCCCGTCAATAGAGCCCTCTCGACTCTCTTTATGCATCTGTGTGTAGCCGTCCACATCTGAGACGAGATGGGAAACAAAACCGTCGACAAGTCCCCATACCACAGGCGAACATCACGCAAAAAACGGATAACAGTTCGATTGTCCCAGTGTTTCGTGTCCCGACCGCTGAGATCAGCATCCATACAGAACATACCCAAGGGCTCGACAGTGTACAGCATCTTGAGTGCAGAGTGCATACTAAATCGCAGCGTTGTCAGAATGTCAATAAGCCCTCCCTGCTCCTCCAGTCCCGGATTCCGCTCTATTCTAATCTCTTCCAAAGTCCTGTTCACTTTGAGAGTTTTGCATAGGGCATGTTTTGTCTTGGACGCAAGGTCGTTGGAGCCCAGGTCCAGAGTGCGAAGACTTACGTTGTCCTGTATCGCCTCAATCACTAGCGCCCCGCCTGAATCTCCCAACCTGTTGTGCGATATGTTCAAAACCCTAAGCACTCTCAGCCCGCCTGAACTTGGTTTTAGCGCTCTTGCCAGCGCGTCTGCTGTCAACATTCCGGCTTGATTATTTCCTAGATACATTTCCGTCACGTGCGACATTGCATTCTTGTGGACAGCGGAGACTACCGAAGCGCACATCTTGTCTGTCATGCGGTTGTTTCCTAACCGAAGCGCCATACAGCTCCTATTCTTCTCCAACAACCGTTCCAGGCTCCAGCACATGGGGTCTGAAAAGTGATTGCAACTCAGATTGAGCGCCTGAATCGTCCTTGCAACGGCGAGGTGTTCAAACAAGCGCTCCACTTCATGCATTTCTGCCCCGTCCAACGACCCTCGCAGGTTCATGACCCGCGGAGCATGGCCTCGCTCCAACATCTGTATAGCGTCCTGCACGCTCTCTGCCCCGTCGTGCGGATCGCGCGGGCTCAGGGGCAGCGTATTGTTGAGCGCCGCCGACACCACCGTGCCCACAGACACGAAGCTCTCGTCGAGATCCATCGCGGGCGGGAGGCGCCGCCGGGGCGGGCTGGCATCCGCAGCGGCGATGAGAGATGAGTTTTCCCGCCCCACAGCTCTCGGCACGCCGCCTGTCCTCCCCCCGGCCCGCCTGTGCTCTCTCCGCGCGGGTTCGGCAGTGGCCGGGCGCCGCGCCCGCAGGATGCCCGCGTGCGCGTCGCGGTCCTTGGTGTTGGCAGACACTGGGCTCAGCGCCCGTGGGCTGTGTCGGTGTGACGCTGACACGAGCCGCAGGGAGGTTGCCAAGGCTAAGAC
>Ga0115006_10002140_pt1 | contig 12813 bp, 5 predicted proteins | sample ArcOceMetagenome_3_FD_88943 | JGI IMG/M metagenome (GOLD analysis project Ga0115006, IMG submission 88943) | Marine eukaryotic phytoplankton communities from Arctic Ocean - Arctic Ocean- Svalbard ARC20M Metagenome | ecosystem: Environmental > Aquatic > Marine > Oceanic | place: Arctic Ocean...
ATAAATAGATAGATACAGATATGTAGATAGATAGATAGATAGACAGACAGACAGACAGATAGATAGATAAATAGATAGAGATAGATATGTTGATCGATAGATAGATAGATAGATAGATAGATAGATAGATAGATAGATAGATAGATAGATAGATAGATAGATACTGATATTCTTGCATTCATGCAGTCGCAAACCTCATGGGGTTTCCTCAGCGATTCACGTTTCCCGAAGGTACTTGCATCTGCATGTTCGGTTCTGTGCTGTCTATGTATGCACTCGTTCATCTCTAGCTCTTGCTTAAACACGCAAACACACACATCATATGATATCATGTCAGACATTGGATACACGCACACACACACACACTCACGCACCCCTAGGCGCGCACTCGCTGTGAAACTTTAAATTGTGAATGCGCCACCTTTATTTCTTGACGGCCATGTTCATGGCGAACACGTTTATCCCTTTCTTGCTTTCGCGCATTCCCAGTGAAGAGATGGGAGTCTTTAATTTCTTATGCTGCTACCTGTTTGACCGTGCACCTTTTGCAATCAGGAACAACATTGCCGGGCTCACGTCTTGCGTATCGAATGCTCGGCAACTCTCTCAGGTTGATCTCAGTCCGCATGTTGTTCACACGGTGTACCATACGAAGCATGACCGAGCCACACACCTGGCGAGTGTGATCGTTGAACATGTGATCGTTGTGCTAGCAGCCGATTTCTGACGCCGCAAACCTTTCTTTTCACCTGACAGCGTTCCGGTAGTGACCACGCTCTTGTCGCATCTCTTTGGTGCATGAAGCACTTGGGGTAATGTGTAGTTTGAGGTCAGATTACAGATTGAAGGGCAACGGGCAACTGGGGAAGCTCTCACGTGTCCGGCTGCACGGAGTTTGAGAGAGAGGTGAGAAGAAGTTGACGAGGGAGCAAATTGTGGTGTGGCGTTCCACAGAATGGGATTAGATGGTGGTGTGCCAGCCAAGGGCTGACTGGCAACGATGTTATGCTCCGTCGTAGAATTTACGAGTCTGAAAAATATGTCGAATCCCCCCACATTTCAAATTACCATAAAGACTGATTATCATGGAGTGCGCTTCAGTTCAAATCCCTCGTCTTGCGGGCGATCCATTCACATGTTGGCACATTGATTCGCACCTGAACGAGCACTATGGTGCGATGCCCAAGTGTGTTAAAGGTTCGATTTTATTGCAGACAGTCTGTGTTTCCATTAATGAGTGAGAAAACTTTACTGAAGATGCCAAGTTTCTTATCGAGCTCATAATCGCAGCTAACGCCTCGAAAGTAGCATAATGGGTCTGGACTCAGTTTCCAGACCTCTTCATGCGAGCTTGCAATGTTTCAAGACGTGCTTCAAATTCTTCAAACTTTGTGAGGCCCACGTGAACATCTGTTCCCAGACCCTGCAGCAACTCTTTTAGTTTCGTCTCCTCGTTTGACATGTCCTCAAAATGGTGTGCCAGACTAAATGTCTGATTCCGCGGAATCCAGTGATTATTGCTACGTCCATTTTCTGGCCAGACCTTGTCGTAGACGTATCGTTCTGCGCCGGACAGATCGGCACGGCTCTTGCTATGTATGCGGACGAGAAAATACAGATACATTCTCGGATTGTGCTCGATTTTGACATGCTTGTCGAATCCGCTTCCACTCTGCTCATGAGAAGAGGCACGTATGCGTTAAAGGAGGAAGGGGCATCGCACACTGGGCTGCGCAAGTTGTAGGCAGCGCGACAAACAAAAAAAATGCCATCTCGCGGAGGCAAGGCAGTAGGAGCGATGCGCCTGCGCATTGAACTTACTTGATCCAATCGCCACTGCTCTAGATTGCATACGAAGCAATACGTGTCTAGATCCTCCTCCTTTTTTTCACGTGCTTCTTTCAGCGATGTGAATGCGTCGACAATAATGCCGCATACGATGGAAATCATCACATAAGCAAACATGATTTGAAACGGAATGTCCCACAAGAACTTCTTGATGAAGTACACGCCAGCTTCGCGCATGTCTGCGGCTATGCCCATCGCGTCAATGATGTTGGAGGGATAGCGGTAAATGTCTTCAGCATATCCTAAGACATCGAAGACGCCGTAATCGCGGATGGTGATATCTGTCATGGTTTGTATACACTGGAACATGTTCGAGCAAAAGTCTTGGTTGATGCCATCTTTGATCAGGAACATAGCGAAAACCATTTGAAGGTACATATAAAGAAAGGCGAGAACGATCAGGGCCTGAAGCTTGTCCACGTTCTGAATCACTGCACATGTGCGCAGAGATGTATCGTCAGATCGGTGGTTGCCATGCGCATGCATTTTCTTATGCGCACATACTGACAACTTGTCGCGTGTGTATCTGCTTGTAGGAGAGAATGGATTAATGATAGATAGAACAAGCAAGCAAGCACGCTTTTGCTGCATTTCATGGCGTTAGCCCACTGTTCCCCGATAACCCTCGGAAGGTCACTCATGGCCCGGTTGCCCTAACCCTGTGACTAAACAGCTTTTAGGTTTGGACACACACCGCTGCTCTCGCCACTAATGCAAGCGCAACACATGTATGTTACCAGCGTCTGTCACAGGTCGTGATGATTCCCACCAGCATATTTCAAGGAGAGAATACGCAGAGAATAAGGGCTCGTCTGTAATAACGGCAATTAGTGGGAAAACCACGAATGCAGCTTCGTACCAAACATCTGTGCTGGTCAGGACTGCACAGATCTGTGCACTCCGTCGGTTACCATTGATCTGCGTTTCTTCATTTTCATCATCCTCCTCCTCCCAGTGGTGATGCGCAGCCTTTTTACGGGTACGAATATCTATCCAGATGTTGTCTTCATTATCGTTGCTTTCAGGCTCTTCCTCTTCCTCGGGATCGGCCTCGTCAAACGGGTCGCGATTTTCTGCGTCCTTCTCCTCCAGCTTACGCCACACTATCATAGGCAATTCCGCCCAGAAGAACGCGAAGAAGCGAAAGGCGCAAGTGATCAGATTGATCCACGACATGTATCGTACAACCTGTCTCAAAACCGGTAGTACATCCTGGAAAAAATGCACATCCCACGTAGTCAGATTGAAGGCAAACGCCCATCCGTGCTTTCTTCCGTATCCGCCGCCCTCACCATTGCTGTAGCTGCAATAATTGTCATACGAACACTCATAACCAGCAGACCCGGATCCAGACCCTGAGCCAGACGCAGAAGACCCCGATCCGGAGCCAGATTGCGACCATGAGCCTGACCCTGAGCCGTACATGCCAGACCCGTGCCATTCCTGGGCCCGACGCGTATCAAGCTTTTCGAGAAGGTGGGCATGTTGATTGTGGTGCCCACCACGACGCCGCCCGTGCTTGAAACCTCGAGCACCAGACAATCTGCGGGAGAGACTCCGAAGGTCACCCCCATCCCCGTCGTCATATCCATATCCGTATTCATCATCCTTCGTTTCCCATGGCATGATTCCGTACCACTGTTGGTCAAGCCGGGCTTGAAAATCTTCCTCGAAAGATTTCAACCAGAAGCCCTGTTTGGGCATGTAACTTCCGAAGAACATTGCCATGTGCATAGACAAAATCCAGAGGAAATTGATCGAGCGCACCAAGTTCACTCTAGTCACAGTAAAACTCAAAGCGGAATTCCGGATCCGGTCGTGAAATTCCTCTTCTTCAACTAGCTCGCAAAGATTGTGGAGGAACTGTTGGGGCTTCTTTTCCATGTCGGAGAGATCTGCATCGTATATTTTCACATCCACCTTTGGCGTGTCTAACGGTCCTCGCGGAAGACAGTTTTCCGGCATCTGAAAGTACACACGTTCCAGGCGCGAGTCCCGGACTATTTCAATATGGCCTGTGTGCATTTCGAAGAACGCCAGCACTTTAGGGGGTACGATTTCGAGCTCAGGCACGATATACTCCTTCTTCTTGTCATAGTGTTTCATATGTTTCAGGATGAAATAGTAACCGAGACCCTCCTGAAGGCTGAGCTCTCGAGGCAGGTCATATCCACGGCTGGAGTCACCTCGGTGGTACATATCGTAGCATTCTTTCATCTTTGCCACCACCCCGTCCCAATTCAGTTGCAGCAGCATTTGGTTCACAATCTGAGGATCCTGCACGGCCTCAAGGAAACCGTCCAGGACAGAAATTGCTGCAACCCGTAGCTTGTGACGCATTCGATTTCGCTTGACCAGGATCCCATGGTCAACAGGCAATAGTATGTGTGTTCCATGACGCGATTCATCAAGCGACTCATTTCCAGATCTCTCGCCAGCACCTTTTCGATGTTCGAACCTGATAGCCAAAAATATGCGGTCGCATAAGTCGAAAATTCCTGTGTCGGCAATGACTCGCTGATTTTCAAGATTCGGCCCGTGCATTCCCTCGGAAAGTAAGTTCAGGCCGCAAATAACCGCTTCTACCACATCAAAATCATTTCTCGACAGGGCTTTTTTCAATTCAGGCTCAAGAGAAGACACATACGATTCAGTCAGCGCAAAGAAATTGAAGGATTCTTGATTCGCTGTCTGGTGGCGCAAGACATCATCAAGCTTGGAATCACCGAGACACATACGTTGCATCATGAGCATGACTTCTATCATATGCTCTTGATCTTCAGCAACTCGTATGTCGTCCACCCGATGTGCTGTAAGACCAGCTTTAGCCAGAGCAACCTTCTGGGTGGCCGCCAGCTTGATTTCACGCTTCGCTATCACGATCTCTTGCTGCGCCGCTTGAAACAGGCTCACTAACTTCTTGAAGAGGGGCGCACTTGAGGCTGGCAGCATAATTGCTGTGAACTGTTTCTGGACGTACGCATTTCCACCATCCAGAAGTGTCGTGCTTAAGAGCAGGGCATTGTGCACTACGTCCATGCTGGTATGTTGGATGCCTGCACACGCAACCAGCACGCCCCCAACATGCGCTATCCTGGACTGCCAATTCTCGTGTTCATACGTGCCAAGATCAGAAGCTGGCTCGTTGTCTAAATGGCGTTGATACTCAAGATCAAATTTGGCCGGAGATGCTAGTTCTTGAACGGGTCGCATGTAGATGATGGCCCGCAAGACTTTCATTCCGATCACCAGCAGAAAATCATCGCAATTCCTAGCAGCGAGAACCTGACAAAACCTCTCGAGCGACTGGAGATGGTCGTTCATGTGAGTCTTTGTGCTGCCGAGCGTGAGGGCGATATCCTGAATAGCGTTGTTCATGGACTGGTCTGGCCGTGGATCAATTCCAAAAGTGTGAGACAAGTACACTCTGAACTTTGGCCAGCCCTGCAAAAAGGCCTGCTCTGGCGAGGTAACGGCGGTTTTCAATTGCTCCCCTTGGATTCCACTCTGCAAGTCAATGCAATCACCATCGATACCAGCGGACGACATGGCGGTGATAAGCCTGACGAGCACGTCGCAAAGACCCGTCAGCCGGAACTTCGTTGCAGCGGCATAGAGGTGCACGGCATTGTTGCGCACGGTTTGTGCTTCCTTGGTGGGCGGGCCTTCTGCTCTCACAAGCGAATTCCATTTTTCACAGTATGCAAGGCACGCACGCGCTGCCTCCTTCGTGAGATCCAAATGAGCACCCATGTCATGCCCGTGCGTATCCTCCAATGAATCGAACAGCTCGGGTCTACCAACAAATTGTTCTATGTTGAGTATGTTCAGTCGCTGGCAAAAGATGTAAAAAGTAGTGCCAAAGAGCGAAAACAGACTCATATTGCTTGGCCTTGAATTATCTCCCCAGACACGATCGAGCCTAGCCACGTCCTTGATAATCTCAGTATCATTGCACGTGAGGTACACGTCTGTCAACAGCGCTACCCATGGCGCCTGGACAAGTCTCACTGCATCTTGATTGATATTCGTTTCTTGTACTCCATTTCCGTGCAAGTCGATGTCTAGAATATTATTGACAACCTCGTCAATCGAAATCAAGTTCATGATTCTCGCCTGGTTTTCCTCATGTCTGCCAAAAGCGCACGCAGCAAGGAGCCTGACTGCAGCGCAATGGTATTTGATAAGGCTGAAGACGGGGCGCTTGTGGTCATTCTGCAGCAAAAGATCAATTCGAGTCTTTCCGTAACGAGGGTCGGCCCTTGACAAGTATTGCGTGTTCCTATAGTCGCAAGTAAGATCAAGAACTGCCTCCTTTTCCCCGATAAGCAATTTGAGAATGATGTCTTGCGCCGACTTGACAGGCGAATTTCCATTGATGAGAATGAAAGCTTGGAAAAAGCTGAGCCATCGGGCTCTCCGCCCCCACGTTTTGATGCACCAGACAAAGTTTGCCAAAAAATGTCTGTCTGCTTGAGAGCAGAGCTTTTCGTTGTCTCGGACAATCTCTGCAATCGTGTCGGCAACATTCAGTTTTTCGATGCCCATGTGTTCGGCAAACAGTTTGATATGCGGAAAGAGTGCCTTTTGCGCCCTGGCATTCTTCCTAACGAGAGCTTTTAGAAACGTGTAGCATTCCTGGAACAGATCGCGGCGCATCTCGCTTCCAGGACGATCCGCTTCACGATCAACCCTTCTAGATTCGTCACGAGCCAGATAGAGCCCGAGCATTCGACGAACGGGAATGTCTATGCTCAGATTCAACAGGATCGACTGATTCTTGGCAACAATTTCTGCCTTATTATCGGGCCGGATTGCCACCGCATCAGTGAGCCTCTTCAGCATCCCTATAGCCTCTTTGTAGGAAGCCTCATTCTCAGCGACAATATGCTTTTGAAGGTTACTCATACGTCTGATGATGTATTGCGCCTCACGGTGAAGTCTGGCAGCTTGTGGGTAGACAAGAATTTGCACATCATTCAAGGAGTTCACCAAAGCATTGCGCTGGGACATGTTTCGAATGAGCAACGCCATAGCCGCCTGTGTCAGTGGCAGCACACCGAAAGTACAGAGATCCAGCATGGCCATCTGCGTGTTATCTGACACGTCACCCGGCCGGTAAATGTCACTTCCGATGACAGGGGGGCTGATAATGGATTGATTGAAGAGGCGAGCCTGAAGGCCCTCGACGATGTCGTGCGAACCCGCAAAGATGCGTTCAAGCTCGGCTATTTCTGAATCACTTTGTGTGTTCTGCCCAGAGCTCTCACGCGGCACTTTTGACGGATCCATCAACGTATGCAGCTTTCCTGAGGACCAAACCGTCTGAAACACTGACTCCCACACAGCTATGCAATCGGTGAGACGCCTGTCAAGACGGAGGTCGAGAAGTCGCAGGAGAAAGCTCAGGACTTCTTCCCGCACTTCATTCCGCATCGTTGCAACCACATGTGTCTCGGATCTTTCAAGCAGTGCTTTTTCGCGCATTTTGTTCTGAGCATGTTCAGCATGGTGAGCACCGCTAGCTCCGAGAAGAGGATCGCGCGAGTCCAGAACAAGAAAAGCGCTGTGGAAAAACCGTGAAATTATTTTCACGTCGTCACGGAAATAGCCGAAATTCAAGAGCATTTCGCATACGATATATTCTGCTCTGATCAACTCTAATTGCCCCACTTGCGGGCATGCGTTGAGCGACAACTTGCCATCCTCATCCTTGCAACCTGCGAGATTCGGCACCGTCATCAACATGAATTGTTGCAAATCCATGAAGCCGTTAGTGCAAACGGGAATGGCTGCTGTGCCCTCAACCACATCCATCTTCAAATCGCTGGGTTCCGGCACAACTTTACTCCACACACGCGTGCTGGTAAGCATGGGAGTGGAGATTTGGGGGTCTCTGTCGACATAGAGCCTTGCCATCAAAACAAGGTAGCGTGCGCGAATTAATTGCGGCACAGACGTCTCCTTGAGCACAAGCATAATCTCGTTGTAGCTAAGGGCAAGGGAAGCGTTGCATATCAGCATGCGCAGCGCGTCCTGATTTCTTCCAAGGGCGAGTCTGGCGAACAAATTCAAGCACCTAATGAAGTAACGAAGCGCCTTTTCCGACTTGGACAGGTCGCTTAATTCGGAATGAAGAATCCACCCGGCATAATCCCATTCCTTGCCTCCCTTTTGTCTTGTCTGGTTGAAACTTGCCAGATTGAGCCTCTCGTCGCCTATCTGCACAACTGCACTGATGCGCTGTAGGCTTTGGTCACCAGCCATGCTGCTCGGCACACCTTCGTAGTGCAGCTTAATAGAAGGCAAGACCTCAGGATTTTGTCCCAGCGCCTCGGTCACTGCCCGTTGCACGCCTACAACCGGCTCCAGTTGTGAAATAGGACCTGATGTGCATATGTTCATGAGAAAGTCGATGTACTGGGGTGCTTTCTCTTTCCGGAGAAGACGAAGGAAGTCAGAGATAACCTCTGGCGGCATTGCGTTGAGGAGTGGCCGCTTGTTATGAAAAATCTCCTTGAGCGTCGGCGTCACAAGTATGCCCTTCCCAAGTTGGGCCCTGAACAGTGGCAAATACTCCAAGAGAAGTTTTGAGTTCACCATATTCTGCTTCGCCATTTGCTTGAGAAGACGGTATAACAGGTTGAGAATCGTTAGAAGGTGAGCAAAGAAATCCCGGCCGCCTACTTGGTTGATGTCTACGCCCTTTTCAAAAGGGAGCTCCAGGAGTCGAGCCGCCAGTGGCAATATCTTGAGCTCACGTAAGTGTTTCTGCAGCAGCCGATTGGGTTCCCCGTCTCTTGCGAGGGGACTGGGTTCGTCGCCGTGACTAAGGTTGAGCACGAGCTTTCTGAGCACTGGCTCCACGAAAGGGAAGCAATTTTCAACGATTTCCATCACACCTTCTTCCCCTTCACCGTCGATTGTTTTATCCATGAGAGCAATGGGGTCCTGACGCGCAAGCACGGCAGACAAAGTGCCTCCTGTCTTCTGCTGCACGCTTGCAGTTCCAGGTGCGCAGTCCTTCATGAGCGACAGTTGTTCTGCAAAGTCCTTCAAATTTTCAAGTAGACGTTTCAGTTCGATCACCGCCTTCAAAGTTGAGCGGTTTGCAGGCGTGATGCTTATGGCATCCGCGTCTGGAAGCTGGTCCAACTGTCTTGCCTTCAAGTGCTTGATGCGGTTTTCTTTATCTTTTTTCTCGACACCTACTTGCGCTTCCTCAAACAGTGACTTTGTGTCTGGCGGATCAGCCTGCGTCAGAAAATCTCCCTCATTTGTCTTGATGAAAATCATCTCCCGAATATGGAGGACGCCACTGCGGGCGTCCTTGACGAAGTGTCGAAACGAAAATTTTGTGTCTGGATCTTCGAAGTTTTTCGTAACCAAAATACTGCCGTTCTTGTGCACCATGTACATGTCTGTCAAAACGTGCTTGATGCGGTACCGCATCTTTGATCCTTCCTTACATGTCACTTCATCGCCCCCATTATACAGTCTGCAGCTTTCGATCCTCCACAGCCACTGGGACTTCTTTCTCTGGCGATCTGAGAGCCGGTTACTCTCGTAGAAGAACGGCCGCTCACTCACATCCGGATCATAGTGCAGGTAGCCACCGGCCTGTCTGTGATAAAACGTGAACACGGCATCACCTTTGACCAAATCAGGCTTGCCGAACGTGTTCTCAAGTGTCCTGAATGTTAAGAGTCGGAACAGCGTTGGGTCCCCTGTCACCGCGTTTACCTCTTGGCCACCCGTAATGCAAGGGTGATCATTCATCAGCTGTCGACGCACGATGTTGGGATCCGCGCCGAGCCGCTTATGATCGCTAACGTGGAGCCAAAATTGCACACCCTTAACGGTACCCCTTGTAACAAACTGCACTAAGTCGCCCGAGGCTACGCTAGCGCCGTCCACGTATGTCTTGTACGCTGGTCGCAGGACCAGGTTCGAGCGATTCGAGCCCCACTCGTCCATAGAGAGACGTTTAGAACCCTCCTCTATGCCTCGATCCTTGGTGATAGTGAGCACTGTCCCTGTCAAAACGTGCACAAGCTCCAGCGCATTGCCGTAGGAAAGCTGCTTGCCTCGCAAGCGCTCCTGCTCGACAATCATTGCCTCGCGTTCGTCGCCAACCTGAAGCAGCAGGTCAAACAGCTCGCGCACAAGAGCATGCGAGTCCTCACTTAAGCCGTGCGCTTCCACAAATTCCGCGGCCTCCGCCTGTAAATCGGCATGTTTTTCTGGAATATCTGGGACTGGAAGGCCTTTGCCCTCGTCCCAGACCTTCTCCTTTAAAAACGCCTTCAGCTTCTTGGGAGCTTCGTGGCGCGCTGCAGGTTCCAGGCGCCACTGACAAGCATCTGCGTTAGGCGGAAAAGTTGCGTCATCATGCAGCACTTCGACCCAAGGCCGGCCGTCTGTAGTTCCCGCGTATGCTACCAGCGCGTTCTGGCCCTCGAGCACGAGCGCGACAGTGTCCCCATATCGGAGCGGGGGGTCCCAGGTGTTTGGGTCGTATCCCTGGAGCAAGGCCGTCTTTCCGATTCTCTCCCGGCCAGAATCCTGTGAATCCTGTGACTTGGATCTGGAACGCTTGTCAACAGCAGCGCCGAGCATGTCGGCGTCGCGCGGCGGTGCTGCAACGCTCGGCTGCGGCTTCGCGGGCGTGTTCAGCTGCGTGAGGTACGGGGGCGGTGCCTCGCTCATCACCACTCCCTCGCGGGGCTGGGTGCCCACCCCCCAAGCTGGCTGCCGCACTTCAGGCGCCACTGGCCCTGCACCGCCGTACTCGTGGCGCCCGTGGCGCAGGAGCTGGACTGCATAGATCTTGTGAGTGTCCTTGCGCGCCATCGTGAGGGTCACGGCAGAGTGTAAAGCGCCTGTGCAGCAACAAAACCCGCGCCGGCGTGAGTCTCACAGGCGCAGCGTACGCACAGACTCACAGGACTCACAGGCGCACCGAGGCACGCACAGATGCACGGACGCACGCACCCCTGAGCAGGTCGTGTAGTTCGTGCAGCGGCACGCGCTGTGCGTCCCGGCCGTCGACTTGCAGAATCAGGTCCCCAGGCGCAATCGCCTCATTCAAGTAGCCGGGCTGCCCTTGTTTGACCAGGTTGACATCCACCACGTCTTGCACCTGTCACCTCCTCATCAGCAGACGCTGTCGGGCACAGGCATCGTCTGCAGGCAGCATCTAGCGGGGACAGGGGGGCGGGACCTCCTGGACGGCGTGCGGCGGGGATGTGGTCACAACCAGGCCCAGGTAGCCGGGGGCGAGGGCCGCGCGGGCCGGTGACGGATCGCCGCCGCGGGCGGGTCTAAGGGCGGGTGGTGGCGGGCTGCGCGACGCGTCCGACCGGAACCCGTCGTCATCGCTAGCGCCGTGCGCCGCGCCCCACGGGTACATTGGTGCGCTCTGCGCCGCCGCGCGCCCCGCCGCCTCGGTGCCACACCGCTGACGTCCGTGAGGCTCCAAGCGGAAACGAAGTTTGTACTGAAGTCGTGTTCTGTGTAGTCGTTACCCCAACCTCGAGGCGTAGTCGAGGCGTGTTTTTCTGTTTTTTTTTTAATTGGCGGGAATGGGAATAACTAAGCAAGCGCGGTGGCGCGGGGAAGCAAACGTCGGCGCCGCCCGCTTGGCCTCACCGCCAGGAATGCGTGCAGCGGCGCCAATCTCGACGTCGCCACCGCGCGGGGCCAGGCGGACGCGGTGCCGCCCTGGGCGCGCGCTGCCGCTACGGGCGTGGCTCGGGGCGGCTGTGGTGCTGCAGAGCATCCTCGCCGCGCCCACAGGCCCCCCGGCGGGGCCGCAGCCGCCGCGGCGGCAGCGCAACGCGCCCGTGGCGACGTGCGACTGGCGCGCTGGCGCCCACGTCGGAGGCTATTCGGGCATCATTGACGTGCGCACGCCGGCCGAGTTTGCCGTGGACCACATTCCGGGGGCGCTCAACCTACCCGTGCTCTCTGGCCCCGAGCGCCACCAAGTCGGGCTCCTGTACGCATCGACGCATTTTGAGGGGCGAAAGCTCGGCGCGCAGCTGATCTCCGCCAACATCGCCGCGGTGCTCGCGGGCCACTTTGCGGACAAGCCCCCGACATACTGCCCGCTCGTCTACTGCTGGCGCGGGGGGCAGCGGTCAAACGCGCTCGCGCACGTGCTCTCAGAGGTCGGCTTCCGCTGCTCGGTGCTGCGGGGGGGGTACCGAGCCTTTCGGCGCTCTGTCGTCAGGATCCTCGCGCACGCCCCGGCCGCGCTCGAGTTCCGCGTCCTCACGGGCCCAACTGGCAGCGGCAAGACGGCGCTGCTGCACCACCTCGCGCGCCATGGGCACCAGGTCTTGGATCTTGAGGCGCTCGCCAACCACCGCGGGTCTGTGCTGGGCGCGACTGGCACTGCGCAGCCGTCACAAAAGGCCTTTGAAACATCGCTGGCCGAGGCCCTGCTTCGCCTGCGACCCGACCGCCCCGTGTTCGTGGAGGATGAGGCGTCGTTCATTGGCGCCCTGCATATTCCCTCTTCGCTGTGGCGGGCGCTCTTACAAGCCCCGCGCTTCGCCCTGGAGACGCCGCTGCGCCTGCGCGTGCGGCACACGCTTGAGCACTACGACCACCTCACTTCGGACCCCGAGCACTTGTCCAGCCTGCTCGAGAAGCTGGGCCGATACCACAACGCCCCCACTGTCCGTCGCTGGCTACGCCTCGTCGCTGAGGGTGAATACACGGTGCGGGTGCTGAGGGGCAGTGTTTGAGGGGTGCGGGTGCGGGTGGGGGGGCTCTGCATGGGGGGGCTGTGTGTATGGGGGGGATGTGTGTATGGCGGGCGGGTAGGGTTGATGAGGATGAACTGACGTGGTGCATCTCGCGGCCCTCCTGCGCGCACAACCCTAAATCCTATACCCTACACCCTACACCCTACACCCTACACCCTACACCCTACACCCTACACCCTACACCCTACAC
>Ga0115006_10002141_pt1 | contig 12812 bp, 14 predicted proteins | sample ArcOceMetagenome_3_FD_88943 | JGI IMG/M metagenome (GOLD analysis project Ga0115006, IMG submission 88943) | Marine eukaryotic phytoplankton communities from Arctic Ocean - Arctic Ocean- Svalbard ARC20M Metagenome | ecosystem: Environmental > Aquatic > Marine > Oceanic | place: Arctic Ocean...
GGGGCTGCAAGCACAGGGGCTTCTGAATAGTTTGCTTCTGAACAGTGGGAGCACGTGTTCTGAAGCACGTTGTCTAAGCAGGGACGGAGTTAGGGAGGATCAGGAGGAGGGGAGGAGATAGTGGGTTGTTTGCAGAGTTGTCCTTCTTCGAGAGGGAAGTCTATGTTGACATTGAACGGGACGTCTGTCGCGCCTGTATCATCATCTATGTATGCCATATATCACCCGCCCAACGGGGGCCCGGTACCCGAGTCAAACTTGAATGAAACTTCATGATGCAGGCATTTCATCATCAAGTACACTTATTGCATCCGATGATCATGATCAGGTATTCAAAGTTTTCAGCAAACTTCCCACCAGCTGCAGAGCCGTTCGGAAACGACGGTTGGGATCTTTTTTTTTCAATTTCCATGAAGCTCGCGCACGGACTTGGAGCCGCGGCGGCGCCCCGCGCAGAGCCCCGCCTGCGCGCGCGCGACGGGGACTCGGGGTTGACGCAGATACTGCAGAGGCTGACTGTATTCAGAACAAACTCGGCGGAGCACATCAGCCCTGAGGCAGCCTCAGCAGGCAAGCCCGCGACTCGGAGCACAGGGCAAACGGACGACTCTGCGGAGAAGACTGGCGCACCTGACGGGGAGAAGGATGATGAGGCAAAACCCCTCTCCTTCCTCCTCCTCAGCCTGGTGGAGAGCGCTCGCAGTGAGATGTTGGACGCCCGCATTCGCGAAGGCCAACTGGAAAAACAGCTGGGGAGAAGCTTCCGAAAGGCGGTTTTGGACAAGAAGACAGAGGCGGGGCCGTTCAAAGACAGAGGATCGCTCAAGGTGGATCGAAAGACAGAAGCGCAGCAAGCGGGGTCCTCTCCGCGCGGTGCACACTTTTTGTCAACCAAAAAATCTCTTGCACCATCCCTTGGCTTGTGGCCCGAGTTGCCCAGCAGGCCCAGCTCTGAATCTCGAAACCCGAAGTCGCCTGGGCCGGCCAGCTCGACGCGTTCCCCCAGGGCGCTGAAAGACATACTCAGCTCTCCCCTGGTACCTGTGCTAGGGGCGGCACCAAATGCTTCGCCAAGGGCTTCACCGTTGGCCAGGATTTTGTCCACACGGGGGGGCGCAGGTGACAGCAACAATAGCTGCGCAAGGGCGATATCGCCTCTGAGCACTCTAGGGCGCGCCCTTTGCAACATCCGCACAGACCCGAGTTTTGGCTCGCCGCAAGATCCTGCGGCCGCAAGGCTGCCGTCAAATGCTCTGCCGACGTCCAGCCTCGAGCTTGACTTCCAAAAGGCAAGTTGTTTGCCAGTGCGCTTGCTCGCTGTTCGTGCGATTGTGATTGGGATTGCGCGCTGTTCGTGTGTGCGCGCCAAAATACTGCTCAAATGCCCGTCGCACAGAACTTGCGCAGTTTACAACACGTCCAAAGTAGCTCATGTTCACTTGGTGCGCAGAGACAGACAGACAGAGAGAGAGAGAGAGAGAGAGAGAGAGAGAGAGAGACCATGATAACATTACATCCCACCCCGCAACCAAACAAACAGGAAATGGAAGCAGCAGAGCAAAGGATTCAGCAGATGGTCGAGGATGGCCTTCGAGCCAGTGGCGCAAGGCGGTCAAGACGCATGTCCTAGAGAGCGAAAGAGCGAAAGAGCGAAAGAGAGAGCGCGCGTGAGAGAGAGAGAGCGAGAGAGCGATAGAGACCGAGAGAGAAACAGAAAGAAGAGAGAGAGAGAGAGAGAAGACAGAGAGAGAGAGAGAGAGAGAGAGAGAGAGAAAGAAGAGAGAGAGAGAGGGAACGGGAGAGAGAGAGCCTTGTCACTTGTTATAGGCAGTCAATAAAACCTCCTCCTCCTCCGTTCACTGCGTCAGCTTTGAAAAAACCTTCCTCCTCCTCCTCCTCCTCCTCCTCCTCCTCCTCCTCCTCTCGAGGAAAGTAATACTCAACCAAACTGGGAAATAAGCAACAGTGACACAAGTCCAAGGACTCATACATTGCGTTTGTTGTACTGAGACTGTATTGCCAGCTCAAGGTAGTCCGCGAAGGATCTCTGCTGATCCTCTCCAAGAGTGGCATTGAACATACTAAAGAGCCTCTCAGACGGGCACGGGTGCGTTTGTCAGCACCGCGCGCAGCACAAATTCAAAGTGAGCAAGCTCTGCAGAGTTGCACCTCCACCAATCACACAACGCAAACGTGTCTTTGCTTTCTCTCGTCCAGAGGCTTGATGGACTTCACCCCAGAGCATGGTATTTGATGAGCTCTGACTTCATGCCTTCAATGTGTGGGGCCCCTGATCAGCGGATGCTCGCTCAGTCTCAAAATTTTCAAGCTGGAACTGAAATTGGGTTGCCTAATACATGAATGGGATTGAATATGCGTGCCACGCGGCCCGGTGACAGGCGTTGCTTGGCCCTATGTGGGCTGGACTGACCCCGGACTCTAAAGGAGACCCCACGGGTGATACCGAGGAGCCTGATCGCCGCCGACAGGAGACGACAATGCAGAGAGCACTCAGACCCCAGCGTGACCCGGAGCCTGATATACGCTGGCACCTCTACTCCATACCCATATACTCCTGCGCGTGCACATCAGCACTCTTTCCTCTATATATACATATTAAATACCATATTATCTCATCGAAGTATCAGCGTGGTACGGTTCTTCCTCAAACCTGCGATGCCCGAAAGCATCTGATGAGCCCGACGGGGCCTTCGGGGGACGGAGTCCCTTGAAAGAGCTTAAGCACCACGGGTCCAAAAAATGCCAGAAATTAGGGCTAAGCGGCCTCCGGGCGAAAGCGCGCCCAATCAACTGCTTTCATATCTGAGCCCAGGTTTCCAGCCAAACTCAACTCGACACATATCGTAAGCCCGGACATGAGTGACGTGATGTAGGTCTGTCAACTATGGACGACTTGGAACTCAACTGTAGCCACCATGACTACCCTTCCCACCACCCACCTCGCCCGTCGAGTTGACTGCAGCTGATACCGGCGCTGCCCGCTCCTAGAGCATCGTCAGCCAAGGCAGAAGCAAACATTATATCGTTGGCTTGTAACAGAATCGCCTATGAATCTACTTGCGCTCACACACACACACACACAAACGGAAACAGTAGACACGTCCTTGACGTGCTCCTTCAAAAGTATACGGTCTTAAACATTCAATCATACATGAAAAGAAAAGATCTAACATCAATCACAGAAACAGCATCTTGGTGTTTTGGCGTTTTGCTCGCCCTTTGACCCGCCCAAGGACCGAGTAATAGTAGTTCAGACACGCGGACCTCAGATTCGGGACTGAATTAAAATCCAATTTGTTACTTTCGGGAAATTTTGTACCGATCGGGCAATTTTTCCCGGCCAAACATTCAAATTTTCCGGGGCTCAAGACTCCTTTCCGAAAAGTTGTCAAAGTGCAGGTTTGCGAGCCTGCCGATTTTACATATAAAATCGGCAGGCTCGGCTAAAACGATTTTTATAAATACTATGACTCGGTCCTGGTGCGGAAGCTCCGCCTCCCTTTAGTCGCAGCTGAGCGGCAAGAACGGGGGGCAGAGCCGGTAGGGGAGGGAAAAGGGGGTAAGCAGGTGGACGTAGATTAGTGGTGATGCAAAACCGCTATCTACAGACGCGTAACAAAGTTCACATCCCTGTCTTCCGGTTTGCAAGGCGTGCGTGATAGGCAAGGAAATGCACAGGTGCAGGTAATCGTGTACATACATCTGAGTATTGATAATCGTACACGCATCATACCTGGATCTTCCAAACAAGGTCGTTAGCCGCTCCTTTGCCACCGCTGCTATACTGGACTTTTGAATTTTTGCTTCTGCAAAAGAGTCTTCCACTTGTTCGATATCCTCCCAAGCAAGAGCGCGAAAGAATTCGTAGCAGTCTATCATCCTGTCAGCGCCTGTTCAAGATGTCCATACCAATGTGTAAGCGAGAATCGCCTCCAGCAATTCTCCTCATGGGGTTTCTATACGCTAAACCCTATCATACAAATCCTAAACCCTTAAAACCTTCCGCGCCAAAATTCGCGCCTGTCTCGTGGATCACAAGCTGAAGCCAGCTGCTTTCATGTGCGCGCACGTGTGCAGATGCCCGCGAGCCTACGAGCTTCGGCGCCTGCGTGTTCTGTATGCAGACCGGCAACAATGGCGCAAGCTTTCTTGATGCGCTCAGGATGCAACGGGACCATGAGCTTGTCCATGCCGATGGTGAACTCGCTCGGAGAAATGCTGTCGTTCCCGTCCAAATCTATGACTGGAAGGGGGCTCACAACGTCAACTGCATGTATCGTCGCATTTCCTACCTGAAACAAATATGCATGCATGCATTTGACCTCTGCCAGCAGTAGCAAGGGACACACACTGACAAGCAAATGAGCACGCACACATACTAAATCTTACATACAAACGCTTCGATAACGCTTTCAAAGCACGCCCTGAGCCTGTCCTGAATTATTGCCAGCGTGGACTGCCACCGACCAACCACACATACAAACAAACACGTCAAGTGCTTGCATTCCTACTGACTCCCACCAGTCGTTCACTGTCGAGAGAACTGGACAACGACCATAATAATTCTACAACTGTAGAGGCAACTTGCACGCTTCGCACGCACACCGCGAGACCAAGAGATCGGGATAATGAAGTGCGTGTGTGTGCGTGCTTGTGCATGACCTCAGAGCGCTGGCGCCCCCGGATGGCCGCAGGGCGGCGATTAAGAGGCTTTTTCGCGTCGGAATCCGCTCCCTTCTTAGCCAAAAGTTTCTTTTGAAATCGAGCCCTGCAGCACATACCGACGCGATGAGTGGTTACAAAGAACACATTAACCTAATGTGCAGTCTTTCCTGCTCCGCACAAGGCAATGTGTCGTGATTTTAAGCAGAGGGTAATCGGCACCTCTCTGCTCTAGCTTTTACTTTTGCTTGGATCTTGACGATCTTGTCCTTGTCTTCCACTGACACATGGATAGTTGCAGAACGACCCGAGTTTTTTGCTGCGCGACATGTTACTAAGTTCAATGCCAACCATAGACACATGGGCTACAGCTGCATTCGCCTTTCTGAATTGGCTGTTTTGGTGCTTGCACGAACATCGCACAGATGTACATCTCACCAAGCACCTCAACTTCTTTGCGCCGCGTGTATTTGCGCGCCTGGTCTCCGCGAAATTTCGACTGGATCATGAGCGCTGCCCTTGTATGTTGCTGTGTGTGCATATGAACGAAAGAGAGGTTGGGAGGTTGAGAAAGCCATGGGCAAAAGTGAGCGACTGCAGGAGCGAAGCAGGGACGGGTTAGGTAGAGAATTGCTTGTCCTAATGTCAAAACAACCATGCAGGTCTTGCACGTAAGCAGCGAGCATCACCATAGGAGTGAAATGGCATTTTGCAGTCATCTAAATCACATGATAAAACACTTACTTAGCATTTTGCAGGCATCTAAATCACATAAAAAAATCCTTACTTTCCCCGCTCACATTGGCGTAGCATGTGTGAATGTGCTCATGCCGGTACATGGCATACTTGCAATACTCACATACATTCAGGCACATGCATACATCATACTTACATACATTCATGTACATGCATACATCCCAAATATCATGCAATACCACTCCACATCAATTGATAAGTACATCCATTTTGCTGTGAAACAAAATCAAATGCATGATATCTTTGTTTTGGGTGTATTGAAGCCTCATCCTCCCAATAACTCACCGGATCGTCAAGATCTTCTTTCATATTCTTGTACTGTTGATGTATCATCTGCATACAATCCAAAAATTCCATGAAATCCATTTCATGCTGATTGGTGTCTGTTGAGTTCGAATTAGAGTGGTCTGTGTTGGCAGATTTGAATGCCGACAGCACTTGCGACTTGGAAATGTACTTGGGCATAATGCTTTTTAGCTTCAGCATTTTCATCAACTCGTTGAGGTCCATCTACCCAACGACAGACAAATTTTATCACGACACGCAGTACATGCACTCGTAAATGCGCGAACACGAACACGGGCGCGCAATACGCACGCAAGATACCGTCTGATCTCTCTCGCCAGAGGGTGCCATGCGATTGAGCGAAAATGCGAAGAAGAGCGGGCGGTTAACAATTATGCTTTTTTCGCCAAAGCACAGCTTGAGTTCGTCAACAATCGAAGCTTCATTGTACTCCTGAACCCAATCCTGTACCGCAGACATGGGCATAAGTGTGGACTACGACAAAAAAAAATGCGTCTTTGGGTACCTAATACCTCGCCATCATGTGGTGGCCTGCAGACATTTTTACCGTGACTTGCAGCAGCATGAGGCCCGGGGGGGACCCCAATGCCTGGAAACATTTCAGGCCCGAGCAAGACTCTCGGACCCGGGCACGGGACCCCTTACGGGGTGGGGGTCCGGTAGGCGCACGCTGGTCAGCCCGGGGCTGGACACAATCCTTTGCATATAAGCAAAGGACGTGTGTTGCGTGTGGGGGGGGAGGGTGGGGTGGGGAAGGGGGTGGGGCAAGAAAGTGCGTGTGCACTTACCGCCGGTTCTTCCTCCGAAAACCACTCGCCTTCGTCAGAATGTTCCTCTTCTGGCTCTACGCACTGTTTGCTCAATATAGCGACGGTCAGCAAGTGTTGGGCAAAAGGCTACTACGTACATGTCACATGAACATTTAGGCATGAATGCCTGCCTAACAAACGCACAAGCGTACGTGTGCGCCTGCGCGCACACACAAAGTTGCAATAGACTTGTAACCCACAAACACAGAAATACGCACCGCTATATTCTGGCTCAGTTGAGCGATGCGGTAATCCTGTTTGAGCGCCATTTCGCTCATAGCTGCTAACGAGCCGCTGAGCTTTTCGTGCACTTCAGACCTAGTCCCGTCCATCTGTGGGACGAAAAATGTGAGATGCACTGAGTACGCAATAGTGGGAGATCAACACGAAAACACACAAGGGTTCCCTTTTTCATATTTCCAATGCATATATGCACAGTGCTTACAGAATAGCGTCGTTGACAGGCAATGCGCAAAGACGAACGCGTCATCGCCATGTGATCTTCTGACATTGTCGAAACGGTATCAGAAAATGGTCGGAAAGCATTCATTAGCAGCCGAAAATTGGATTCAACACAGGGTGCCCCAAAGCTCTGCATCATGGCGAGAATATCCTTGCTCTCATTGCCGCATGGACTGAAAATCATGATATCCGTGAAGACACGCACACATTCTTCACCCACTCTGCTTTCCATCATTGGCAAGAAGTCTTGACCGATGACATCTATAACAGTATTGCTCAGAGACATCATGGGCTGCGGATTCCTAGACAGCACGATAGCTCCGGCAAAATATGCAGCGACTGTTTGTAGATACAAAGGTAATCCAGCAGCTTGGCGGTCTGTGATGACGCTCATGTTCTCAGGCTTTTTTTTGGGGCCCATCCGGTTGATCAAGACGTCGAAAATCTCCTTGCGTTCTGCGTGGCCGAGGGCAGGAATATTGACCGTGGTGACAGATTTGCGAAGTCCTTCGTACTTAGGGCGGTCGTCATTGTGTAGCGCTAATTTGTTGACAGAAAGTAAGGCACGCAGACGTCCCTGAAATGAAATCACTATCCTTCTGATTTCTTGACGCTCTTCGTTGTCGAGTCCGTCGAGTATTAGCAACACAGGACAGGGATCTTTGCCTGAAAGGTCCGCAGGCGAGGTAACATGGCGCAATAGCTGCTCAAAGCGGCGCCAGCTGGGCGCCGCCGAATCGTTATGTCGAAGGAGCGAAGAGCAAAGGTACGAAAGCATGTGATTCGTTGAGTGCATCTCGCGCTTGAAAAAGAAGATGCACTGTGGCGGCATGATGCGGAATAAGATGTCTGCAGGAGATAACTTGCGCGCCACCAGTGCATGAATGCTGCTCACTACATGAGCCAACATTTCCTGTTCTTCCTTGTTCGTTGTCGGGAGGTTTGAAATTTTGGTCACAATCTTCTCCACAGGTGAATCCCTATGCTCGTCGTATCCCACGTTCATAGTGGTAACATCAGCTTTCTCGCCTTGTGTGCCATGAGTGGTGTCCTCATCCGGTGAATGCCTGTTCGGAAGTGTGAACGACAAGTGTGAAACCACAATTTGACGGATTCTGGTCCATGTGTGGTTTGATGCTGCCTCATCTTCAGTGTTTTTCGAGACATCTGGCTTTCTTCTCATACGACCAATATTGATGACTTTCTGAACATGACTTTTCAGACTCTGATGGTTCAAGGGACCTTCATCAAAAGATTCTTGGACATCGATCAAATTCTTGTCAACTATAAATCTTGCCAATATCGTTGACATGCCGCAACCATGCAACCCCATTAGGTGTATGGTATCACCAGAGTTGAAGTTAACAAAATCTGTCAAGTCATACAGGGTTTTTACCACCGATTCTTGCGTGCCACCCGAAACTTGATGCTGACTCCTGTAATAGGCTTGAATTTCTGCAGCCTGAGATTGGACCTGCTCCCCATAAAGGTTGATGCGCGAGCGCGAGCGCGAGTATGAATAGCTTCTACAAATAGAGTCCCAAATTCGCTCGTATACCGACAATCCAAAACGTTCAAGAGATCTGAGGCATAGGGTCCCATCCACTGCTTGGGCTTGTGTTTCATCCACAATTTTGTCTGCGTTCCCACCTGAAAGTGTTTCAGTCCTATCGTCATCTTTCGACTGAAATACTGAGAGTGCAATTCGAGGCGAAGGACTCCCAGAGTTACAATTTGTATCGCCAGCGTCTGCAGGTATAAAGTGCGAAAAAGTTGGCTTATACCGAATGATTTTGTTAGTTAGTTTTGAAGAAATAGCGTCTTTGAGATCTTTCATTTTCGCCTTATTGGTACTGTCAGGCTCCACGAAGCGCACGCGCACGGCTTTTGGTACCGTGGCGATGAGATTCTCATCATCGAGAAAAGCGGGATTGCGGATGCAAATGATCGGATCGGCTCTCTCGATCCTGTTGAAAATAGCGGCCTTCATCTCTAGTTCTAGAACCGACATTCCCAATTTGGCCCCATTTTCCACCCAATCATACATGCCAGGTGTCGCCTCGGCACCGCGAGCTCGGCGAATATCTCGATGGTCCAGCAGGCGTCCGCGTTTTTCTCCAACGAGACACAACACTAGGCGTGATTCCTTGAGGCGACCTTTCATGTCATAGCTGCGAATTTTTGACTGTTTGATCGCATGGATTCGCTTCATAATGTCGTCGCGCGTCCCCTCTCGCCCATACGCTGACAAATCAATCCACTGAAAATGCAGTTTCAGTGTTTGGCACTGGCAAGCGAGTGCAGGAAACACGTATCTTTCGAGATACTCCCGCTCTGGCTGCATTTCGAAGTAGTCGCTGCACACATAGATGCGCAAAGTCTCCCAAGATGCTCTCTCATCTTGGAAGGCTGGTCCTGTTACAATGCAGCCAGTGCACAAGTCCGAATCGGGTCTGCTGGTTTCTTTCATAACGGACTCAGCCATTTTCGACGCCGCCAGCTTGGTGGCGAGCGTGAAAGTTCTGAACTGAAGAAGAACCTCAGACTGGCGCGTGCTGACCTTGTTGTTCACTTTGTAGAAGACAGGCTTGCCCAGATTCTTGACGAGACCATAGCTGCGTGAGAACTGCAAGTCTGGAAATTTACGGCACTCTGAGACGATTGCATCTACCTTGAGAGTAACCTCTCCAATAACAGTCTGGATACCTTTATCATGCTCGTATGCTGTGACGAGCAAATTCTGATCTGGAGCATAGATCATGAGCTCAAATTTTTCATCTTCGAACTTGGGGTTCACCATGTCCATTTTTCCTGGTCTTACAGCGGTATATTGCCACAATTCCTGCATCTTGCGTGCGAGCCGCCCTTTTGCAGGGGCTCCTTTTGATGTTTGACCCTTAAGTCTCCCTGGTCTAAGCTCGACTCCCACAACAGGTCTAGCTGTGCCCAATGCGTCCGCACAAGGCCAGTATTTTCCTGCTAAAACTGTAACCTCGAGCCCAGTAGCATGCCCCATGAGCTTTATCAGGGCTTTGCCGTGCATGCCTGTTTTTTCTTCATCCGGATCGCAAGCAATTGCGATCAAATCTACGAGCTGTGGCTCGACACGCGCCGACGCTGCAACCTGTTGACAAAGCATGTTCTCCAGGTCATCCATCTTCTTTTTGTCGTTATATGCTCTGGGAGGGAGGTAGATACTGAGATTTGCGTAGGCGTAGTCCATTTCCGACCACAGGGAGGCAAACTCAAGAAATTTGTGCGGCTGTTTGCTCTCGGCAACCACGCTGTCCTGCCTTTCAAGCCCCAGAATAGCACCGGTAATGTTCACGAAAGCGTCCAGTCCCAGTTCGCGCAAACACGCTTTTAGCGTTTGAATCTCCTGCGTCAATTGTTGGAGCAATTCCAGCATCGTCTGGCGCGTTGCTTCGGAAAAACACTCTGAAAGACCGCAGTGCTGATTAAAGTGAAGGCGAGCCTTGCAATCTAGCAAGTCCAGACATCGGTAAAGCGTTCGGACATCGGCTTGGGCTACTGCCGACGGGCCGTGTGTCTTCCTTGGCTGACAGAGAGAGGCAAACACGTAGTATCAAAACAAATTAGGTTGATCTGCATAGAAATTTGATGTTAACACATTTCACACGTCTTGACCATCTGATATCAGAAACGTATTTCTTATCATTTGATTGATAAGATACATACTCGTGTGTTTCAAATACTCGAAAAGCTCTGAATTCTGAAACGTTTTGTTGTCGTTTTGATCAATGTTCATAACAATCAATCCCTTCATCAATAGCACATCATGTGATTCCAGTTCCAGTATCGTATATTAATTTGAGACTCCTTCGTTAAGCAATTGCAAGTGTGACATTTCACAGAGGAGGCAGGTATTAAAAGATTTACGGGGTTACCGATAAGCTGTTGCGCCTATGACCTTTATCCTCTGCCACACGCTCACGGGCTCGATCAAGGTTCTGTTTCTGCTGGTTGATGAACTTTTGATTCTTGTCCAACAAATCGAGCATTGTCCTTTTTACGTAGCCGTCTCTGCTTGCACAAGCAGATGTGAAGAGCATATTGGGCTCCTCGGAGAGATATCGTAGCTGATGATAGAAAAATTCGCTGAAATCTTCTAGGCGCTCGCTGTGCAATCCCTGCGCAAACAAAGCAAGGCTGGACTTCTCATAGAGGTGCAGGAGATCCGTCTGATTGCCACCCTGCAGCTTGCGCCAGAGAAACATCAGGTCTGTCATGACCATCTTGAAGGATTCCCAGTCGCTGTTGTTGGCCATCAAGCCCGGAAGCATCTCATACGTTTTCGGGTAGGGCAGGCTCCAAGAGCAATTTCCCATGGGGTCTGCGGAATTTATGAGCAGAGACTTATTGACCATGTAGATCTTTGTGAATTTCTCGGTAGAGACGAAGTGGGCATCTTCTAGCGCCTCGTCAGAGGCCTCTGAGTGCTTGTCGGGCGTCTGCCCTTTTCTTGTCTGCTGGTGCTCAGGTTTACGGGGAACCAGCATGACCATGCTGCTGCTGTGCTTAATCTTTGACGGTACGATCGCCGCGAGGACTGGATATGAGTTGCTCGACTCCAGCGTCAGCTCCTGTTGCTCCACGGTGGCGTTTGACGACACCTCGCCCTTGGTCCTTGGGCGTCGTCGCAGAGGCTTGAGCGTCCACGGGTGCTTAGGTGGACGCACCCTGACGGTATCCCCGAATTGGTGCGACGCATCTACGCGCTCGTGGGACCATCGGCTCCAGTTGGTCTGCCAGTTCCACGAGCGCGATAGACCCGACTCACGCACCCTGAGCGGCGTGCTGCAACGTGCTCATGTCAGCACGCGCGCGTCAGCGGCAAGACAGACGCAGGCGTATGCTCGCATGCGTACCATACCTGCGCGTCGGCCCTCGTGCCTGTTCCCCTTGGAGCTCTAGCTCCAGCGCCTTCATGCGCTGCGCGCGCACCCCACTGCCCCCCGCACTATCTCTGGAGGTCATCCTCGCGGGCTCAGGGCACACCCTTGCCGCCTACTGCCAACCCTTTCCCTCCCCGCGCCCTCCCCACCCAAGAGTAGCGCGCCGTGAGTTGTTTGTGTGTGGGCGTGTTTCTGACAGACCTGAAAAAAAGAATGAAAATTGAAAACAAGTATTTTCGGCGATACGAAAATTCAGAAGCAAAAGGAAACCCACGAGCAGTTGCGTTCTGGAATATCCGAAATGATGTCACGTAGTCACCTTTTATATGTATATTCCCTAGGCACATCAAAACCGTGATGATGATGACAGCTGTACTCCATTTTCGAAGGTGCCAAGGGAGAGGATAATAAGAAAAAACGTTTTACCACACGTTTGTCCCTCATCATCATAACGGATTTTTTCCACGTTTGTCCCTGGTGGAATCGTTTCGCGCAGAAAATGTGCACGTGGAACCAACAGGTGCCATTTAGCGCCGTTTGGGATAAGGTTTTTTTTGTACCACGTGGCGATGTGGAATGGCGAAATGTTTTACCCAACTCGCTTCCGGCTAATCCGAAACAACTTCTACTACTGTATAAACAACTCACACACACTATAAACAACTCACGGACATAGTAGTGAGTGGCATCGACCACCAGGGGTCGATGCCGGATGTCGATGTGGGGGTCAAGCCCCGGTCGGGGGTCGATGTGGACGGATGTGGGTCGATGTGGGGCGTTGTCTACGTGACATGTCAACGTGACACGAGACCCCTACGCTCACACGCCGCCGACGGCCCAGGACGGAAGGAGGAGGAGGATGAGACGAGGGAGAGAGGGA